>QMCD01002509.1_pt1 | contig 10163 bp, 9 predicted proteins | sample 1821841 | NCBI WGS metagenome assembly QMCD01 (sample SAMN01991225, study PRJNA193472) | Termite gut metagenome, whole genome shotgun sequencing project. | isolation source: worker | host: Macrotermes natalensis
TGCTTTTTGCGGTAAGCAAAAACATCCTCAATTTCGCCGTCGAGAATGCGCCGCTGCAATTGCCGCCAATATTCGGCTTTGTATAAATCGCCGTGCGTTTCTTCAAACATTTTACGCAAACCGGGATCGCTATAAAGAAAACTGCGAAACTCTTCCGGAAACACGTCTTTTTCGGCAACGCTGTACCATGGCTCGCTGGAAAGCTCATCTTCCGGATAGCGCGGCGGCGGAATCTCGCGAAAATTCATTTCCGTCATATGTGAAATCTCGTCGTAATCGTAAAATACGACGCGCCCGTTTTGCGTCACGCCGAAGTTCTTCAGCAACATATCGCCGGGAAAAATATTGGCGCTGGCAAGATTTTTTATGGCGTTACCGTACTCTTCCACCACATCGTGTTTCTGTTGCTCGGTCGCCGTTTCTATATAAATATTAAGAGGCGTCATGCGTCGCTCGATATAAAGATGTTTGATAACGATTTGCTCGCCAAGATCTTCTATTTTTTCTGAAGCCTCACGCAACAACTCTTCCATCAGGTCGGGACTGACCCGGTTTTTATCGATCGCAAAGTTTTCGTATTCCTGCGTATCCGCCATGCGGCCGACACGGTCGTGCTCTTTCACCAATTTATAGCAAGCGCGCACATGCGCTTCACTCATGTTTTTTTGTGGCGCAAAACGGTCTTTGATCACCTTGAAAACACGGTTGTACGTTGGCATCGTAAACACCAGCATGACCATGCCTTTAATACCCGGCGCAACGATAAAAGGTTCTCTGGTGCTTTCAACATGGTTAAGATATTCCCGATAGTATTCCGTTTTACCGTGTTTTTGGCAGCCAATCGCCGAATATAAATCGCTGGTGCTTTTCCCCGGTAATATTTCACGCAGCCATTCGACCAACGCCATCGGCAGCGACGCATACACCATGAAATATGCTCGGTTAAAACCGAATACGATGCTGGCTTCGCTGTATCGGGTCAGGCAAGTGTCGATATAAAGCTCGCCTTTTTCACTGCGGTGGATCGGAAGCAAGAAAGGATGGACACTTTCTTTTAAGCGTAATTTCCCGACCATCCATGCCGCTTTATTGCGAAAAAAAAGTTCGTTGTAGATTTCGAGAACACCTTCTTTCAGTTCTTCATCGCCAAAAGTTTTGAGCAAATATTGATGAACATCTTTAATGTCACGCGCCAGATCCTCCCACGGCAGCCGAAACGGCGCATGGCGCAGGATGGCGTCCAATTGTTCTTCAACGCCGCCCTCCAAGGGGAAAGTGCGCGCCAACGGGCGCGGATTCGGGTGCGCGCGATGCGGTTGTGATGTCTGCACAAACATCTTGTCCGGAAGCATATTGCGATGCTGAAACAATCGGCAATAGACTGAGTTAAAAAAACTTTCCGCAATTTCAAAACGCGGATAGTCCGGCAATAAATTTGTATAGTGGTCTTTAACCCGCGATAGAAAATCCGGATTGTGCCCTTCGTCGCCAACCATACGGGTGATCAGCTCCACCGAAAGGGCAACATGATGGTCGTAAAGGTTGATGCGCTTTTTCATCGCATCTTGCACTTCCTGCCACGCCGCCTGTTCGAAACGCTGCTGCGCGCCGGAGGTGATTTCCAGAAAGCGGCCATACTGCGCATCAAAGCCCTGCAATACCGTTTGCGCCACCAGTTGTGCCATATCCTGGGTCATCATAGGACTTTCTTCACCCCGCCGATATTTTGATTTTAAAAGATAAAACGGGGCCTGTCGCTACGCGCAAGGGCCCCGTCATCAGTGCTTTTAAAAGCGGCGATCAGAATTGCGCCTCTTCCGTCGAACCGGTCAGCGCCGTGACGGATGAAACGCCGCCCTGAACCACGGTGGTCACTTTGTCGAAGTAGCCCGTGCCGACCTCTTGTTGATGCGCGACAAAAGTGTAGCCGCGATCCGCCGAGGCAAATTCCGGTTGTTGCACTTTCTCAACATAATGCTTCATGCCTTCACCGCGCGCGTAAGCGTGCGCGAGATCGAACATGTTGTACCACATGCTGTGGATGCCCGCCAATGTGATGAACTGATATTTGTAGCCCATCTTCGAGAGGTCGTCCTGGAAAGACGCAATGGTTTTATCGTCGAGATTCTTTTTCCAGTTGAACGACGGCGAGCAGTTGTACGCCAAGAGTTTGCCAGGATATTTCGCGTGCAATGCGTCGGCAAATTTTTTCGCCGCGGCAAGATCCGGCGTCGACGTTTCGCACCACACCATATCGGCGTATTCGGCATACGCCAAACCGCGACTGATCGCCTGGTCAATACCGGCACGAGTACGGTAAAAGCCTTCAACGGTTCTCTCGCCGACAATGAACTCCCTATCGTACGCATCGCAATCGGTTGTCAAAAGATCGGCCGCATCGGCATCGGTACGCGCAACCACTAACGTCGGTACATCCGACACGTCGGCGGCAAGCCGTGCCGAAATCAGTTTTTGAATCGCTTCCTGCGTCGGCACCAGCACTTTACCGCCCATGTGGCCGCATTTTTTCACCGACGCCAATTGATCTTCGAAATGAACACCGGCAGCGCCAGCCTCGATCATCGCTTTCATCAGCTCAAATGCATTGAGCACACCGCCGAAACCGGCCTCGGCATCTGCGACGATCGGCAGGAAATGATCGATATATTTCGGGCTGCCCGGATCGATGCCGTTTGCGCATTGGATTTGATCGGCGCGGCGAAACGAATTATTGATTCGCGCCACCATTGCCGGTACGGAGTTTGCCGGATAAAGCGATTGGTCGGGATACATGGTGCTGGCAAGGTTACCGTCGGCCGCGACTTGCCAACCGGACAGATAAATCGCTTCAACGCCCGCCTTGGCCTGTTGCAACGCCTGGCCACCGGTCAGCGCACCCAGGCAATTCACATAGCCCTTGCGCGCTTCGCCGTTGACCAGCCGCCACAATTTTTCCGCGCCACGGCGCGCCAATGTCCACTCAGGATTGACCGAACCGCGCAACGCAATTACATCCGCGGCGCTGTACGTTCTCTTGATCCCTTTCCAGCGCGGATTTTCTTTCCAGTCTTTTTCCAATTGTGCGATTTTTTGAGCACGAGTCGTCATGATGGTCTCCTTTAATAACGTGTTTAATGATATCAGTTACGCCAAATAGTCATAGCCGGGAAGCGTCAGGAAGTCGATCAACCCGTCCGCTGTAGTAATCTTTGCCAATAACTTTGCGGCTTCGTCGAATCGCCCGCTGTCGAAACGCTCATCGCCAAGCTCCTGCCGGACGACAAGTAGTTCTTCTTTCAAGAAAGCGTCGAACAATTCTTTGGTGACTTTTTTGCCATTGTTCAAGCTTTTTCCGTGGTGCAACCATTGCCAGATTGAAGCTCGGGAAATTTCCGCCGTTGCCGCGTCTTCCATCAGGTTATAAATCGGCACACAGCCATTGCCGGAAATCCACGCTTCGATATATTGCACCGCAATACGAAGATTGGTGCGCATGCCCGCTTCGGTGCGCTCACCCTCGCACGGTTCCAGCAATTCTTTTACCGTGATCGGCGCATCTTGTTCGCGCAAAACATCGAGCTGGTTTTGGCGCGTACCCAATGCCTTGTTGAATACCTCCATCGCGGTATCGGCCAGCCCCGGATGCGCGATCCAAGTGCCATCGTGACCATTGCCGGTTTCCAGCAGTTTGTCGGCGCGGATTTTTTTAAGCACCTCTTCATTGAGTTTGGCATCCTTGCTTGGGATAAAGGCTGCCATACCACCCATTGCCATTGCCTTGCGGCGATGGCAGGTTTTGATCAGCAAACGCGAATACGCGTTAAGGAACGGCTTGTTCATCGTGACAACTTGCCGATCCGGCAACACACGGTCTGCGTGATTTTTCAGCGTTTTGATATAGCTGAAAATGTAATCCCAGCGCCCGCAATTTAACGCCACAATATGATCTTTGAGCGCATGCAGAATTTCGTTCATCTGGAACACGGCCGGCAGTGTCTCGATCAGAATTGTCGCCTTGATGGTGCCACGCGGCAAACCGTAACGGTCTTCCGTATAGCAGAATACATCGTTCCACCAGGCAGCCTCCTGATACGATTGCAACTTGGGCAGATAAAAATACGGCCCGCTGCCTTTTTTCAGCAAGCGCTGGTAATTGTGATGAAAATAAAGCGCGAAATCAAAAAGCGCACCGGGAATCGCCGCGTTCTTCCACAGTACATGTTTTTCAGGCAAATGCAGACCGCGCACGCGGCAAATCAAAACCGCCGGATTCGGATTGAGCTTATACTCCTTGCCGTTTTCTCCGGTAAAACCGATCGTGCCGTTTACCGCGTCGCGCAGATTAATTTGCCCGTCCACGACTTTATGCCATTCCGGCGCGAGAGAATCCTCAAAATCCGCCATGAACACTTTTACGTTTGCATTCAAAGCGTTGATAATCATTTTACGATCCACCGGGCCGGTAATTTCTACCCGGCGATCCAGCAAATCATCGGGAATGCCACGGATTGTCCAGTCGCCTTCACGGATTGCCTTGGTTTCCGGCAAAAAATCCGGCAGCATACCACCGTCAATTTTCTCTTGCCAAACAGCGCGCTCTTTGAGCAACTCGTTGCGCTTTTCGGTAAAACGCACGACCAGTTCCGTCAAAAAAGCGACCGACTCATCCGTCAATATTTCTTTCTCGGCAGCGTCGAAAGTCTCGATAAATGAGAGTTCTTGGCCGTTGCTCTGGTGCATCATTTTCTCCTCGCAAAGCCAGCGATCACCGTCAACGCTCAAGCGTTTAACGCAAAACGGCAGATCAACTGCTTTGATTCAATTAATAACAAGTCGCGCTGCGGGTGCAGCTTGAGAAAAGCGTCGTCGGCATCGTACGCGGCGCGGCGCTTAAGGCAGAACTTATAAAGCCGGTTGGGCGAGACAAAGTTCAGAAAAGATTGTGTCTACGTAAAGGATCATAAAACAACTTGTCAAAAACAAAAACTGCGCGCGCATTATGGGGAAAACCTTGTGTCATAACATGACTTTTCCCTTAAAAGCACGATTTCCTTTATTTTTCAATATATTGCGACCACCTACGCACGAAAAAACATTATCGCGATTTTTACAAAGCGCTTTTGAAAAACGGTAAGCGCCAATATTTGCCGAATGCTTTCGGTGCCGTTGGTTTCCGACAAAACTTTTGCGCTTTGTCAACGTCAAAAAAACAAGGATAATGCGCCGTCGCGTCCCAACGAAAAAACCATGATCGATATCTTTCTTCCCCAGCCGCCGATCTGTTGGGAAACATGCGGCAACTGCGCGGGCGAGTTAATCGTTAGCGAAGTTTGCGTTGCGGTCGGCGACTTTGCCCGTCGCGACGACACGCTGATCGTGCTCGAAACCAATAAAGTCGCACTTGACATCCCGATGCCGCGCGATGGCGTTATCCGTGAAATCCTGGTACGTGAAGGCGACATAATCTCCGAGAACAGCCTGATCGCGCGCATTGAAGAAAACAAATGATCTATTTGGAGCGCGCGGCCCGCATGCTTACGACCGGAAACAACCTTGCTCTTTTATTAGGCGGTTTTTTCGTTGTGATTGCGCCGTAAACCTCGGCTTCGGCTAGATGCCCAGACGCTGCCGCATAACGTCATGATCGGCAATCACATCTGCGAGCATATATTGATTTAACGTTTGGTACATTGCGGCAACGCCCTTTTGCAAAATACCTTGCAGCTCGCATTGCCCACTAAGACAACATTTTTCTTTTTTTGTTTCTTTTGGGTCCGAGAAGCACATCACAAGCGGAATATTCGCTTCGCAATCATGCACCACTTTTCCGATAGAGATTTTTTCCGGCGTATGCGCCAACCGCATTCCGCCATTTTTACCGCGTACCGTTTCGATGTAGCCGGCTCGTGCAAGAAAGTTGACGACTTTCATTAAATGATTGTCGGAGATTTTATAAGCGGAAGCAATTTCATGACGTGTCGTCAAATGCTCCTTTTTAACTGCGAGGTAAACCAAAACGCGTAAACAGTAATCAGTAAACGTATTCAGCCGCATACAGTCTCCGTTTTTTCAATTTACTCTGCCAGAAAATCTTACAGCACATCTTGGGCATTTTCATTTACTTGGAACTTTGTGTCAATATTTTTGCAACACGTTTTGTTTTTGTGGTGCGCTTCACCTTATATTTCGCTCTCGCAAATGCCCGTGTTTTATTGTTTCAATCAAAAATATCGCCGATAGATAACCTGTGCCCGGAAAGGTATGCGGTCACGGTCATTCGCTTCCCGTTTTGTGGTTGCAACTCCAGAATACGAAGCATCCCTTGTCCGCAAGCAACATCAATTCCCTCTTGATGGCACGCGCAGACAGTCCCTGCTGTTTCAACCGTATTTCGCGGTAAATATTGTGCGCGCCAGATTTTGATCGGTGTGCCGCTCCGTTCCGTAAACGCCGTTGGATACGGATTAAACGCGCGAACCATCCGTTCAATGATTACCCCATTCTGTTGCCAATCGATTTTCCCGTGATACCGTTCAATCTTGTTCGCATAGGTAACACCCTCTTCCGACTGCGGCGTCGCGTCTAGCCGCCCGTTTTGTTCCAACATCCGCAAACCCGATACCGCTATTTTTCCGCCGAGATCCGCCAGACGATCGTGAAGCGTGCCGCCGGTATCATTCGCATCAATCGGCGTTTTCAAGCAATCAATCATGCCGCCGCTGTCCAATCCGGCGTCAACCTGCATCAGCGTCACGCCTGTTTCCATATCGCCCGCCAGAATCGCGTGCTGAATCGGTGCCGCACCCCGCCAGCGCGGCAATAATGAAGCGTGAACATTGAGGCAGCCAAAGCGCGGCCAGTCGAGTATTTCCTGGGGCAAAATCAATCCATATGCCGCGACCAGCAATACATCCAGCGGTTGCGCGATGATCGGCTGCCGTGTTTCTTCTTTTTTTAGCGTTGCCGGCGTTAAGACCGGAATATCGTGCGCCTGCGCCAACTGTTTCACCGGCGAAGGCGTCAGTCTCATCCCTCTGCCCTGCTTTTTATCCGACTGAGTAAGCGCTAACCTCACCGTATATCCGGCGGAGATAACGGCAGACATCACCGTCGCGGCAAACTCCGGCGTTCCGGCAAATCCTATCCGCATCCCTTTTTCTCCTTCAATGAACGATTTCGTCACATCGTCATCTGTCGTTGCTTTTTCAGCTTCTTGGCGATGCGCGACCGCTTAAGCTTCGACAAATAATCCACAAAAAGGATGCCGCGCAGATGATCCATTTCGTGCTGAATACATACCGATAAAAGCCCCTCCGCTTCAAACTCACGTGTTTCGCCGGTTTCCGTCAATATGCGCACCGTGATTTTTTCCGCACGTTTGATCTGGTCGTAATAGCTTGGCACGGACAAACAACCTTCTTCACCGTAAATTTCGCCCGACGCCGCCAGGATTTCCGGATTGATCAATACCAAAAGATCGTTCTTGGTTTCGGAAATATCGATCACGATCACCCGCAGATGAACATCGACCTGCGTTGCCGCCAACCCGATCCCCGGCGCCGCATACATGGTTTCCGCCATATCGCGGATCAACCGGCTGACTTTTTCCGTGATTTCCGTTACGGGTTGGGCAACCGTTTTGAGCCTTGGGTCGGGATACTCAAGTATCGGAAGCAGAGCCATTACAACACTCCTAAATAAAAATTTTAAGATTTTCCATGCAAAATGCTTTGCAAGTCTTTATTTTGTGGTAGTTTATTCTCAAAATTATATTATTTTCCCGTACGTGGAAGGGTTTTGATATGTGTCAGAAGTTTATCACGCTTGGAAAAATGGCCGCGTTTTTTGTGGCTTTCTGTTTTTCATTGGGCGCCTTTGCGCAAACGCAAGAAGACGCACTCACCGTTCGTGCCGATGCCCCTGGCACATACACCGTCAAGAAAGGCGATACGCTCTGGGACATCGCCGGACGTTTTCTCGACAAACCTTGGCGCTGGCCGGAAATCTGGAACCTGAACAAGGCGCAGATCAAAAACCCGCATCTGATTTATCCGGGCGATGTGATCAATCTGTCGTTCGTCGATGGCAAAGCGCGGCTGTCAATTGAGCGTTTGTCGCCGATGGTTCGTTCTTCCGCGTTACCGCACGAAGCCATTCCCAGCATTCCGCCTGGTGACATTGAGCCGTTTTTAACACGCTCTTTCATCGCCGAACAACAAGCGTTATCGAAAGCCGCGGTGATTGTCGAAGGCCGCGAGCGCGACCGCATCCTGCGCGGCAATAACGATTTGGTTTATGTGATCGGGCTTGATGCCAACGAAGGCACGCGTTGGAACATATTCCGTCCGGGGCAAGCTGTGCGCGACATCAAAGGCAACCAGATCGGCACGGAATATCGTTACCTCGGCACCGCCGAAGTTGAGCGCTTCGGTTCGCACGAGAACGAGGCCAGCACGGTACGTATTGTCAGCGTTCGCGAAGAAATCGGGATCGGCGACCGCCTTGTGCCGATGCCCAAAGAATTGACCGTCAATTACGCGCCGCACGCGCCCGAACAACCCGTCGAGGCGTATATTGTAAATTCGCAACACGGCTCCGCCGAAATGGGGCGCACCGATATCGTCACGCTCGATCAGGGCACGCGCCAAGGCGTTGAAGCCGGTCACGTTCTGGCGATCTACCGTCAAATCGCGCCGATTCCCGATCCGCGCCCGAACACTTCGCAAGAACAGATCATCAAGGGTTTCGACAATACCACCGTGTTTGTCAAACAAAATATGATCGACGTACCGGATGAGCGCATCGGCTTGCTGTTCGTGTTTCGCGCCTTCGACAATGCGTCGTATGCGATGCTGCTTAACATGACCAGCCCGGCAAAAGTAGGCGATATCGTTCGCAACCCGTAACTTTTTCCGCTCAATGTCTGACAACGCCACGCAAGCGCAAGCCTGGGTGGCGTTGGCGCTTTTGGGATTGACCGCGACACAGCTCGCCCGCCTGTTGCGCGCGTTCGGTTCCGCGCAAGCAGTACTCGACGCACCCAAGGCGCAGCTTGCTGCGCTCGTCCCTGAAGCAAAATCGCGTTATTTACTGAAAGACCCTGATCCCGCGTTACTCGAAAAAGCGGCGTGTTGGCTGGAAGAAGACGGGCACACACTGATCACCTGGGCCGATCCCGATTATCCGCAAGCGCTGCTTTCACTGGATAACGCGCCGCCTATCTTGTTTTTTGTCGGCAACCGCGCTTTATTGAATGCGCCGGCGCTGGCGATCGTCGGCAGCCGCAATGCAACACCGCAAGGATTGGAACATGCCCGGGCTTTTGCCGAAACCCTGGCGCATGCCGGTGTTACCATCGTTTCCGGCATGGCGCTTGGCATCGACGCCGCGGCGCACGAAGGCGGGCTGCTTGGCTGCGGCGGTACGCTTGCCGTCATCGGCACCGGACCCGATCGGATTTACCCGGCACAGCATCGCGATCTGGCGCATCGCATTGCCGAACAAGGCGGCATGATCAGCGAATTCTTGCCCGGTACCCCGCCGTTACGCGAAAATTTTCCGCGCCGCAATCGTATTATCAGCGGCTTAGCGCAAGGTGTGCTGGTGGTCGAAGCAACACTGTCTTCCGGTTCGTTAATCACGGCGCGGCTTGCCGCCGATCAGGGGCGCGAGGTGTTCGCCGTTCCCGGTTCGATCCATTCGCCGTTTTCCAAAGGCTGCCACAAATTGATCCGAGAAGGCGCCAAGCTTGTCGAAACCGCGCAAGATATTTTGGACGAATTGCCCTCTTTATGTTCCCAAACACAAATAACGTTGGCGCTGGCGCAAGCTCGTCCTCAAAAACCGTTAGCGAAAAAAACCGCCAAAAAGACAATTCCCGACGCTCCCCCTGTTTTGCCATCGACAAATGAACACCCCTTACTTGCCGCACTTGGCTATGAGCCGGTCGATTTCGATGTGCTGATGACACGCTCCTCGCTGACCGCGGAATCACTGTCGGCAACATTGACTGAGCTTGAGCTCTCCGGTGCGGTCGTAGCGCTTCCCGGCGGACGATGGCAGCGGCACATCAAAAATATCGTTTATTGATATAGTGTGGGCAACCCCGTTTTTAACGGATCTCTCTGCATGACTGAAAAATCGTTTCTTCTTCTCATCTCCGG
>QMCD01002513.1_pt1 | contig 10158 bp, 6 predicted proteins | sample 1821841 | NCBI WGS metagenome assembly QMCD01 (sample SAMN01991225, study PRJNA193472) | Termite gut metagenome, whole genome shotgun sequencing project. | isolation source: worker | host: Macrotermes natalensis
TTGGCCCGCAGGGCACGGGCGGCGTCGTCTGGAAGCCGTCGTTCGCGCAACGTTGCGCCCCCTTCATCGAGGGCGGAACGGGGAGCTTCTCGCACGAGGAGGTCCAGCCCGCCGCGATGCCCGACAAGTTCGAGTCGGGCACGCCGAACATGCCCGGCATCGCCGGGCTTTACGCCGCGCTGGAATTCATCCAAACCGAAGGATTGGAAAAAATCGCGCGCCGCGAGCAGGAGTTAGGAACGATGCTGCTGGAGGGGTTGCGCAAGATCCCGAATATCACGATCTACGGCCCGAAGGACGCTCATCCCCGCGTGCCCGTCATCGCCATGAACTTCCACGCGGTCGACAACGCCCGGGCGGCGCACATTCTGTCGACCCAATACGGAATCGAGACGCGTCCCGGCATCCACTGCTCGCCCATCGCCCACCAAACGCTCGGCTCCTTCCCGCAAGGTGCCCTGCGATTGTCGCCAGGCTACTTCAACACCGAAGAGGAGATCGAAGCCACCTTGCGCGCGATCCGAACGATCGCAGGGATGTAGGGGGTACTACCGTATGGTAAAGCGCCTCCGCCTCGGCGAACTAACCAGAGCGGAGGCGCTTTATGGTGTACCTGCAGCTTGGGGTCCTGTCTGTATCTCGCCTCGATTTTCGTGAAAAAACTATTCCCAGTACGCTAGTCTGCTACCGACCCCTAGCTCCAGTGCCTTTCGGTATCCACGGGTGACCACAGCGATATCCTCGATTCCCATGCCCACCGCATTGAAATAGATGATCTCGTCGTCATGCTCGCGTGGAGGTTTCTTGCCGTTGATGATCTCACCAAGGTGTGCTGTAATGTCCTCATCCTTAATTAGGCCATCATGATACATCAGCGAAACCGTGCTGATTTTTCGGTGCTTGATGTTATTCCAAGTGTCTACTATGATTCTATTTGCTTTATGCACACAATCGTAAGTGAACTCGAAATCGGCTATATTGAGCATCAGGCAGCCTTTTTTGATCCAATCGGCTTCAACGATTGGTGAGTTGGCCAAAGTGGCGGTGACAATAATGTCACTCTTGCAGCAAGCCTTCGCTTGGTTTTCGACAGAGATAATCTCCACGCCGAATTTTTCGCTCATTTCCTTGGCGAAACGCAGTGCGTTTTCATAAACGATGTCGTATATGTAAATTTCCTTGATATCCGGTCGTACTAAAAGGATTGCCTCAAGTTGTGTTTTGCCCTGTGCACCGGCCCCCAATATGGTAAGCACTTTTGCTCTGGAACTCGCCAAATAACGAACCGCCAAGCCTCCCTTGGCGCCGGTGCGCATTGCGCTGATTTGGGTCCCATCGGAAAAGCAGACTGGCAGCTTTGTCTCCGGGTCATTGAGGATCACCGTCACACTGGCGCGAGGCAAGCCCTTCTTGTAATTTTGTGGTGCTGAGCCGATCCACTTGATACCTGCCATATTGTATTCTCCGCCAATGTAGGAGGGCATTGCATTGAGGCGTCCATAAATGTTTTCATCCTCCGGAGTGTTTCCCCAGCGCATAACGGCCTTATCTGGGCTGATTACGTCGCCTTTGTCGAGTAGAGACATCGCTTGTTCCACATCATGCATGACTTCCTTTATGCCGCCAACCAAAGAATTAATTTGTTTGTCGCTTAAAAACAGGATATCGTGCTTCATCTGTCTACCCCTCCTCATATTGCCGCAATGCTTGAGTTGCCGATTTGTCAACGATTTGTTTCTCCATGTCGATTACTACACCGTATAGATTCTTTGCGTTTTCAACGCTTACCTTTTCGTTGAGTACATCCTCCAATACCGCCTCAGGTTGGCGCTTAAGAGGGTTACCGAAACCGCCGGAACCGGGGGTTTGCGCACTGAGGACATCACCTCTTTTCAGAACCAACTCTGAGGATTTTGCCGAGGCGAGTATTTTTTCCACAGATGTATCGGGATTGATGACGAAGCGTCCTGTCGCACCGTCGCAACCACCGTCAAGACCCCAAGGTGGCGTCTTCTGGCGGTCACCATGCGAGCCGAAACTTGTGTTTTGCAAAATCCTGTAATCCCTGCGGTATCCCAAACCGCCCCTGAACTCGCCTGCCCCCCCTGAATCATTGCGGATTTCGTAGCAATCAACCATGATGGGATATTCCGATTCCATGCATTCGATGGGTAGGTTTGAGGAATTGGTGATGTGTACATGGACACCGTCCAGTCCGTCTTTGTTATAGCGTGCTCCCAAGCCACCGCCCAAGGTTTCTGGATACACAAAGAAACGGTTGTTCTTCTCATCTTGCCCGGAAAAGACAACGGTGGTAACTGCGCTGTTACAGCCTGCCATCACCTGTTTGGGAACCACCTGGGCCATTGCGCCAAAAACGACATCTGCCACTCGCTGACAGGCGTCAGTTCTTGCACCACAGGCTCCTGGAACCACCGGATTGACTAGAGTGCCTTCTGGAGCGTAAATTTCGATGGGGCGATAGAAGCCGGCATTTGGTGGGAGATCTGGGTCGATAATGGCCTTTAGAGCGTAATACACCGTGGCGGCCAACGCGTTACGGACGACATTCACTGCCCCCTTAACTTGCGGTGCTGTTCCTGTAAAATCCAGTTTAACCGTGTCACCCTCAATGCACAGCGTCAGCACAATGGGAACTGGTTTACCCACGTCGATGCCATCGTCGTCCATCACATCTTCAAAAGTGTATACGCCGTCTTTTAATTGGCGGATACCGTTGCGCATTTTACGCTCTCCGTAGAGTATGAGCTCCTCCATTCCTGCCAGGACCGTCTCACATCCGTATTTTTTGATCACGTCTAGGGTACGCTGTTCGCCGATGGTGTTTGCGGCCACTTGTGCCATGATGTCACCGGTTCGTTCAAAGGCTGTGCGGCAGTTGAGAAGGATGATGTCCATAATGTCGTTTAGCAGTTTGCCATCCTTTGCGATGCGCACTGGAGGGATACGAAGCCCTTCCTGAAAAATGCTGGTGCTGTCACCGGACATGCTTCCCGGCACTCGACCGCCCACATCGGAGTGATGGGCGATATTGGCCACCCAAGCCACGATTTTCCCCTCATGATAGATGGGCGCCGTTAACGTAATATCCGGCAGATGGGTTCCGCCCCCGTTGTAGGGATCGTTCGCCACAAACATGTCACCGGGGCTAATATCATTTTCAGGATATTTGTTGTATATCTCCTGAATGATACCCAACATGGAACCTAAGTGCACCGGAATGTGTTCCGCTTGGGCGATTGTCTCGCCTTTAGCGTTGAAGATGGCGCAGGAGCAGTCTTTCCTCTCTTTGATGTTGGTTGAATAGGCGGTTCGTACCAATATACCGCCCATTTCTTCGGCAATAGACATAAAGGCGTTGCTTAAAACTTCCACAATGATAGGATCAACTTTGACGCTGTTTATCGCCATGCTCATCTCACATACCCCCTATGCCTCTTGCCGATATGAAATTTGTAAGTTGAGGTATCGGTCAACATCCACGTAATGTCCAGGTGGTACCATGATGGTGGCATCCATCTGCTCAATGATGGCGGGACCGGCTATCTGGTTGCCTGCCTTGAGCAAATCACGGTTATAAATATTGGTGGTGACATACCCGCTGGTTTCTTCGAAATAGACTTCACGGCTGTCGATAATGGCACCGCTGCAATCAGGCGCCCCCTCATCGTGCTCGGGCAGTTGGATGGTAGAGACTTTGCCTAGGGCTGTCACGCGATAGTTTACGATCTGCACCGTAGCGTTTTCCCGACAATAGCCGTATTCTCGCCTATGCTCCCGGTGAAACAGGTTGAGGATGTCCGGCAGATTATTTTGGTCGATTTGTTCCACATTGATTGGAATATTCAACTCGAAGTTCTGGCCGAAATAGCGCATATCGGCTTGTTTTTGAATCACTTTTTGATGCGGTGGAACCTTTTCGATGTCCAGCCACCGATCACCTTGATCGACCAAATTTTGGAAGTGGCAGTTCATCTCATTGATGAGATCTGGAGACACTACTGCGATGTTTGTTTTTACATAATCGGAACGAATGTCGCTGACAAGCAGGCCCATTGCACACAAAATACCCGGGTTGACTGGAATCATGACATGATTGATGCTCAAATCCTTGGCAACGTTGACCGCATGAAGCGCGCCAGCCCCCCCGAAGGCGACCAAGGTAAATTCTCGGGGATCATAGCCTCGCTCTACCGATACAACCCGGATGGCCCGAGCCATGTTCGAGTTCACTACAGTGATAATTCCCCTAGCAGCGTCTAAAACACTCATACCAAGACGCTTAGCCAGTTTTTCATCAATCGCCTTGTAGGCCGCCTGTTCGTCAATCGGCATCCTGCCACCTAAAATCGCTTTGGGATTGAGACGATGAAGCACCACGTTGGCGTCTGTGACGGTGGGTTCCTTGGCACCTCGTCCATAGGCGACAGGCCCCGGGTCGGCTCCAGCGCTCTCTGGTCCCACTTTAAGCATGCCGCCACTGTCGATTCGCGCGATTGATCCGCCCCCTGCTCCAACCGCGGTAATGTCGGTCATAGGAACTTTCACTGGAAATTCAGCGATGGCTTTGGAAGTCGTCAGTTTGGCCTGATTATTTTCAATCAGGCAGACATCAGTACTTGTACCGCCCATATCGAAAGTGATGATATTACTGAGACCTGCCAGTTTTGTGACATAAATCGCACCGGATACTCCAGCGGCTGGCCCTGAGAGCGCAGTGCGGATGGGATTGTCGGAGGTAGCCTCAATGGACATGAGTCCCCCATTGGATTGGTTGATATAGGGAATAAGCTGCATGCCCATATTTTTAATCCGCTCTTTGAAGTGTTTTGCATAGTTCCCGACAAGGGGGCCGATATAGCTGTTCAGTGCGGTCGTGGTCATACGTTCGTACTCTCGAATTTCGGGGAGAACTTCGCTGGAGATGGAGACGTATGCCTCCGGGTACTTTTTCAGAATGATCTCCTTGATCTTTTTCTCGTGTATCGGGTTGATGTAGGAGTGAAGCAGGCAAACAGCGTAGGATTCTGCTCCTCCAGCCTTGAGGAGCTCTACCACCTCTTCAACCTCATGTTTATCGAGAGGGGTGAATACACTGCCGTCTGCGGAGATGCGCTCATCAACCTCCCTGCGCATTTTACGGTGAATGATTGGAATAGGTTTTTCCACCTGTGTGTCATACAGCGAAGCCCGAGTTTGACGTGCCAATTCGATCAGATCCCGAAAACCCTTTGTCGTGATAATGCCAGTTTTACTGCCTTTGCGTTCCAGCGTGGCGTTGGTGGCCACAGTGGTTCCGTGGGCAAGATAAGCGACATCTTGTGGTGTAACGTTGTTAATCCGTAAAATGTCTCGAATGCCGTCGCTTATCGCCTCGGAGGGATCCCGTGGAGTGGTTGGCAGCTTATAAGCAACAACGTCGCCGCTGTTTTGGTCGAACATACAGACATCCGTGAAAGTCCCACCCACGTCTACGCCGATCTTATAACTCATATCATCTTACACCTCATATTCGGTTGATATTTTAAGCCGTGACTTGTGCCTCGGTCTTTTGCTTCTTGATGAATTTTCGATACAGGATGATGAAAAGAGTCGCAAAGACAACAAGACCCGCGATATCCATCACCTTGTGTTGAATGAAGAGCAATACGGCACAAACACCAAAAGCGCTACGCCAGAACACATTCAGGTTGACGAGCAAAAAACCTTGTGCACAGGCGGCAATTGCATAGCAGCTGGTGATGCCGACGACAACGGCCCAAAGAATTTGAGGAATGCTGCCGTCCATCAGAAAGGCGTTGTTGTACACGAACATGTAGGGCACAAAAAACGCCACAATCGCCAGTTTCGAGCCCTCGACCGCTGTTTTGATAGGGTCGGTTCCGGCAATTCCTGCCGCTGTATAGGCAGCTAATGCAACGGGGGGGGTGATGCCAGAAAGGCATGCAAAATAGAAGATGAACATATGGGCCGCCATCGCTGCAATTCCCATGTTGATAAGTACTGGAGAGAGCACTGACACGCAAAGCAGATAGGAAACGGTGGTAGGCAGACCCATGCCGAAGATGACAGCGGTTACCATGCTGAGGATTAGCGCATAGATGACCCGCCCCTCAGAGAAATTGATAATCACTGTGGAAATCTTTAGCCCTAGGCCTGTGAGGTTGATGCAGCCGATGACAATACCTGCGCATGCGCAGGCGCAGGCTGTGGATGCAATGCCCTTCGCCGCGCTGACCATTGTGTCACAGATCGTTTTTAAGTTCATCCGGCGCTCCTTATCGAACGCGCAGACAATAACACTCGCGACCATGGAGTAGAATGCACATTTGATGGCGGAGTACCGAAATACCACCAGCATCACAATGAGTAACACTAACGGAAAAAACAGGATCCAGTCTTGTTTGAGCACGATTTTAAGACGGGGTAGGTCTTCTTTTTTCAGACCGGTCAGGCCCATTTTGGCCGCCATGCAATCGATGGAAATCCAGATCGTAAAAAAATACATAACCGCTGGAATCACAGCCGCCCGCATGACTTCGATGTACTTGACGCCCAAAAACTCGGCCATCAGGAAGGCACCTGCTGCCATGACGGGGGGCATGATCTGCCCGCCGATTGCTGCAGAGGAGACCGCCGCGCCTGAAAACGTTTTGTCATAATCCATCTTGATCATCAAAGGGATGATGATGGCCCCGGTTGCCGCAACGCAGGCTACGGCGCTTCCGGAGATGGTTCCGAACAGAGCACAGGCGATGACGGCGACTTTGGCCAAAGCTCCCCGACTGCGACCGGCCACGGCCTTCGCAAGGTCTAAAAATGACTCGCCTACGCCTGTTTTTTCCAGAAAGGCTGCGAAGATAATGAACATGGCGACAAAGGAAGCCGCCGTATCCAGTGCTGTACCGAAAATGCCGTCATAAGTATAGATTGTGGTAATCATTCTTTTGAGGCTGTATCCGGTGTGGCCCAGCATGCCAGGGATGTTTTGTCCCCAAAAACCGTAGAGGAGAAAGACAATCGCGATGAGAGGAAGTGCTGACCCGTTGGAGCGGCGCGTGCCTTCGAGCACACAGATGACAGTCAGGGTTCCCATGATAAGGTCTGTATTGGTAGTCCAGATGCCGCCGCGCTCCAAAATATTCTCAAGTTCCATGATGGAGTAGATCATCGTAACAATCGAGAGAATGACGAACGCAAGGCTTAAAATGTCGATGGAGCTCTTCGTTGTGTCGGAGCCTTTCTTTTTTCCGGAATAGAGCATGAATACCATCACAAGGACAAAAAGCAGATGGATTGGGCGAAACTTGTCGGCGGAGAGGGGGAAAAAATTCAGCACGACAAGGTGAAACAAGGTCATCAGTAAGCCTGTTACATACAGGCTGCGTTTAAAGAATTTATCTTTCATCATCCGTTCTCCTCTCCCGAAATTTACTGGCACATGCCTCAACGGCAGAGCACAACTCTCCTGTCGATAGCGGCGGCGGAGACCGCCGCTATCGAAAAATATTATTAAAGTGAGGTATGTTAAAAGATTACGTGGCTTTGCGCAACCGAGATGCACATTATGTCGAGTTGCGTTGCCACAGTGAAGGTTTTACTACTGGACCTCGGGAGGAATCAACTCGTTGGGAATATCCAAGCCAACTTCTCGGAAATATCGAATCGCACCCTCGTGGTACGGAATGGTGGACACGCCGATATGTTTCAGATCCATCTCCTCCGCGAATTGTGGAAACACCGTCTTGATCAGTTCTCTATTTTCATAACAGGCTTTCACGATCCCATACACCATTTCCGCACTTTGCTGAGAGGAGGAAATCACCATGTTGTAAAGTCCTACATTGTGAGCGCCGTCGGGCAAGGCTTTATAATAACCCGCGGGAATATCCAGCCAGATATACTGTGGATAGGCTTTCTTAAAGGCTTCTCTGTGCTCTTCCGGGATAGTAAGGAGACGTAGGGTGTTTGTCGCTTCTAGCTCCGAGACCGCGGCTGCGGGGTGTGCTAGGGAGAAACCTGCAATATTGCCGTCACCCAAGGAACGGCTGGCGTCGGAGAAGGGGAGATTCATTAACTTGGGCTTAATGTTGAGGAAGTCGAAGACACGCTTGGCCACCACTTCGTTAGAACTGCCTTTGGCGCCGCTGCTGTACTGTTTGTCCTGAAAATCGTAGAGCGTCTTTACCCCAGAATTAGTGGTGGTAACAAACATATAAACGCCGCTCCAGCCTGGCATCACCGCGCGCAAATCGGCGCACTTGCGGTTGCCTGCAAAGGCCACCTCTCCATGATAAGCTTCCCAAGCCACCTCGGTGGCGCACATGCCCAGCTGAACTTCACCGACCTGTACCAGTGCGGCGTTATTAGCGGAGGCTCCCGTTACTTCCACATTACATTCGTAGCCAGGAAGTTTGGAGTTTACGACGCTGGAAATCGCAGAGGCACCCATATAAAAACCTCCACCTGGAGAAGAAGCCCCAATGGAGAACTTTACCGTTCGTCCATCGCCAGTAGGAGAAACCTCAGCAGCGTTCGCGCTGTCGATACCAATATGTCTAGTTGTCAAACACATAGTTATCGAAATCAAAAGGGCCAACACCAACTTCTGACGCCAACTTTTCCTCATACCGTCACCTTCCGAACTATAGATTTATGGTGCTTTGACCTGTGATTGATTGCCAGAATATAGGTAACGCGAAATCGTGTCAAATGGCAATTCAGCATGCCGATCATTCCTTCCTGGCTATGTCTTCTTTTCCATAATAACGACCCTAATGTGTGCAGATCGCATGTATAATGTACTGAATCAATCATTTGTTGTGCGTTAAAATAGATTGCGTGATTATACGATGAAGTGGTAGCAAGAAAAGGGCGTGTGCTTGTGGGTTTCCAATAAGATTATTATTTACAATAACAGAGGATTAGGAGAGCGGAGATGCTGAACCAGAAGTGGTTGTACTTTGTGACAATCGCGGAGGCTTGTAATATCACGAAAGCAGCGGAAAAGCTGTACATTACGCAGCCATCCTTGAGTAAATATTTATCCCGTTTGGAGAAAGATTTACAGGTGCAACTGTTTGATCGCGGACACACCCCATTGAAGTTGACTGATGCCGGGGAGGTGTATTTTCACTATGTACGGCAGCAACTGAAAATAGAGGAGCAACTACATCAAGAGCTTGCGTTGCTCAAAGACGTCAAGAGCGGGCTTTTGCGCATCGGCATTGGTAGTTGGCGTGGAACTTACATGTTGCCAGAATTGTTGCCAGTGTTTTCGGCGCAGTATCCATCGATTGAAGTGCAAATCAAGGAAGGAACCACTGATGTGATTTTGGATGCGCTGTTAAAAGGCGAAATGGATTTGTGCATTACGAGTGTTGATAAAGATCAAGCAAACGTCGATTACAAGATCTTGGGCGGCGAGCGTATTCTGCTGGTAGGGGGTAATAAGCATTCTTTGGTCAAGACTTACAGCGCAGCCGGTTCACACTTCTCTGCTCTGCCGAATATCGACTTGAGGAAATTACAAAACGAGACGTTCCTTCTAACGACAAAAGGGCAGAATTTTGCCAAAATTATTGAGGTGTATCTTGAACGGATGCGCGTTGTGCCTGCGGCCATTATGCGAATTGAGAATATTACGACCGGTGTGCATTTGGCTGCTCAGGGGAAATTCTTCGCTTTTCTGCCTGAAGCGGGTCTCAAGTCCAACACCCATACGCTGCCTGACAGTGTAACCTGCTTTACCATTGGGCAGCCAGAATTGGCTTTTGAGATTGCCATCGCTCTTAAAAAAAATGCCCGACTTTCTTGGGTGGCTCAAGCGTTTGTCGATACAATTTCCAGCTATTGCCATGGGACGCTTTTCCAGCCAACGCCCTCTCAAGGCCTATAATTCCCCGCGATAAACGTGATCGCGGTTCCCTCCGGCTGGTCCTGTGCTTCTGTCAATTTGACACGCACGGTTTCGTTCTCGTCGCATGTGACGATCAGGGCGTCTCCTGACGCGAGTGTTTCTATGATGGTCTCTTCCCCATCGCGCTCGATCGCTATTTTGACGGTGCAGAGCGCGTACACGCCGGAGAAGCCCGGCGCGGGGCAGTCGAAGGCGTCGCCTATGTTGCGCCAATACTG
>QMCD01011735.1_pt1 | contig 10157 bp, 12 predicted proteins | sample 1821841 | NCBI WGS metagenome assembly QMCD01 (sample SAMN01991225, study PRJNA193472) | Termite gut metagenome, whole genome shotgun sequencing project. | isolation source: worker | host: Macrotermes natalensis
TCAGCACCAATTACCAATTTCGATTTATGGTATACCGGTATATTGTCGGACGAATCAATTTGCAACGCCGCATTATACACCTCATAAAAACCGCCGTCCATCTTGCGGGCTGTGGGCGTAGGGCGCTCTTCCGTATGGAAAGTATTCAACGTAGTGGAGCCAATCACCGTGGCCAACTTCGGGTAAGGCCGCATAAAATCCTTTATCCGGTGCACCTCGCGCCTGCTCGGCATAAACGCCTCATTCCCTAAACTCAGCGCTGTTTCAGGGCATATCACATAATCGGTAGTGCTATCAACTGCCGGATCCGCCAACGATAGCAAAATCTTCAATTGCTGGTCGGACGACAAGCCGCCGAATTTCTCAAGATAAGGGTCGATATTGGGCTGTACCGCCACCACATGGCAGGGTGCAGTTTTTTCTTCGTAGGTGTAGAACTGCACCAGCGAAACAAGCACCGGCAGGAAGATTAAAGCGAACAAAGAAAGGTGAAGGGTTGTTAATTGAAAATTATTTCCAATTCTATTTTCTTGTCTCTCGTCTCTAATCTCTAATCTCTTATCTCTCGTAACTATACACTTCAAATACGCAAACAGCGCCAAATTCACCAGCCACACCCACAGCGAACCGCCAAGCACCCCGGTGTATTCATACCATTGTACAAACTTTACATCTTTAGCGAAACCATTGCCCAGTACCAGCCACGGCCATGAAATTTCGGCATCAAAATAAAAATATTCCCAAGCTATCCACAAGGACACTAAAAAAGTATAGCCCACCGCGCGGTTCGTCTTTCGTTTCGCCCAACGGAAAAGGGCGAATATCAATATCATTTGCAAACTATTGCCCACTATAGCGCCCACTCCTCCAAACAAGGTAGCTTTAGAAACCCAATAGGTAGAAATAATATTCCACGCCACCAAGGTGAGTGTATAATATTTCCAACAACCGCGCTTCCCGGCCGTGGCAAAGCTATCTTCCAACCATAACAAAGGGATCCATGCCACCAATAGAATAAGTCCGGAAAAAGACGTCGACCAGGGCAAGCTCAACAAAATGGCGCTCAATAATGAAAGTAGCAGGCTGCGTTTCAACATAATTAGCGATTAATAGACATTTAAGGCACAAATTTACAAAAGATTTTATAACTTTGTAGTAATTTTGGTCTATTATATGTTGATAACACTCGTAAAAGGATTATTGGTAGGTTTGGGAGCTTCGGTGCCCTTAGGGCCCATAGGTGTACTATGCGTACAACGCACGCTGGGCAAGGGGCGGAAGTCGGGTTTTGTTTCAGGCTTGGGTGCAGCGGCGGCCGATACGCTTTTTGCAGCATTGGCCATTTTAGTGCTGGCTTTTGTGCTCACCATATTTGAAACCTACCGGATATTTTTTCTGATTGCCGGAGGAATTATCCTCATTGTTATAGGCGTTAAAATATATGCTACCAATCCCGTGCACCAAATCAGGCAGAAAAACAAGCGCGGGAACCGCCTGTTCAGTGATTTTATTTCCGTGTTTATTCTCACCATATCCAACCCCGGCGCTATTTTCCTTATATTGGGATTATTTGCGTTTGTGGGACTTGATACTGACCGGGGTTCGGGCTACCTGAGCATTGCCCTGGCCTTGTGCGGCGTAGTGATAGGTGCATCATTATGGTGGTTTACGTTAAGTAGCATTATCAGTCACTATCACCGGCATTTCTCCGCCACCTATGGGTGATCAACCGGGTGGCAGGCGCCGTCATTGCTTTGCTGGGCGCTTTTTCACTCATTCAAGGAGTATACGAAGGCGTACAGTTTTTACTCCATTAATTGACTACCGTCAGCCGATTGCCTTTCTTATCGCTCCATTGGGCGTCGAGATAGCCCATGTTGCTGTCCGTAGTGATATTGAACAGGCAACGGTAGCGCAACATCAGCCGGAGGCGGCGTGATATCAAGCCTTTGGTGAAGAAAGCCGCTACATACGGATGTACTTTCAAGGTAATATGCGACAGGTTGCGTTGTTTCACAAAATACGTCAGGCCGTTTTCAATCGTTTCGTCAAAACGCACGGCAGAGGCCGATATTTTACCGGTGCCGTTGCAACCGGGGCAATTTTCAGAAGTATTGATTACCGTTACGGGACGCACACGCTGACGCGTGATTTGCATTAAGCCGAACTTCGACAAGGGGAGAATATTATGCTTCGCCCTATCACTTTCCATAAGCGTTTTCATCTTTTCGAAAAGTATCTGGCGATTTTCCACCTTGTCCATATCGATAAAGTCGACCACTAAAATGCCGCCCATATCGCGAAGCCGCAACTGACGTGCAATCTCGTCGGCAGCTGCCATATTCACACTAAAGGCATGTTGCTCCTGGTCTCTTGTATTGCGCAGACGTATGCCGCTGTTCACATCAATCACATGCAGTGCTTCGGTATGCTCCACCACAAGGTAAGCACCCTGCCGCAACGGAACTAACTTCCCGAAGGATGAACGGATCTGCTTCGACACATTGAAGTAGTCGAAAATCGGCGTATTCCCTTCATATAATTTTACGATTTTTTCCTGTTCGGGGGCAATCCCCGACACGTATTCCTGCATTTCACGGTAAACCGTTTCATCATTCACCGTAATACAATTGAACGACACGTTCAACAAGTCGCGCAGGATAGTTGACGTGCGGTTAATTTCGCGCAACATCAATTGCGGACTTTCCGCCTTGTACATTTTTTCGCAACACGACTCCCAACGCCGCACCAACGCTTCCACTTCAGGCACCAGCGTGGCAGTTTTTTTGTCTTCGGCCACAGTGCGTACCACCACGCCGTAATTCGGCGGCAGAATGCTTATCATCAGGCGTTCCAAGCGCTTACGCTCTTCCCGCGAAGTGATTTTTTGAGAAATATGTACTTTATCAGCAAAGGGAATCAGCACAATATTGCGGCCGGCAATAGAAATTTCGGCCGTCACTCGCGCACCTTTAGAAGATATAGGCTCTTTCACCACCTGCACCAAAATATCCTGACCGACAAACAGCACATCTTCCACCTTCCCTTCCTTGGCCAATATATCGAACTTGGAAATATGAGCAAAGGCTTCTTTTTCATCCTTGCCCGAAATCAGTTGCTGGGTGAGTTGGTTCTGTGCTCTGAAATTCAACCCCAGGTCGAGGTAATGTACAAAAGCATCTTTATCGTCGCCTATATCAATAAAAGCGGAGTTTAATGCAGGTACCAAACGGGTAACCTTTCCCAAAAAAATATCACCCACAGAATAATGTGATGTGGTCAACTCGGTACTTAATTCCGCCAGCACCTTATCTTCTAATAGGGCAACTGTTATCTCATTCGACGATACGTCTACAACTAACTCTCTTTCCATTAAATTTAATATATAGAACGAAAAAACCCAAAGAATCTCAACGGACTCTTTAGGTTTAGCATTTTACATTGAGACTAAAAAGGCTATTTTTTCTTTTTATGCCGGTTCTTGCGTAAACGTTTTTTACGCTTATGAGTAGCCATTTTATGTCTTTTTCTTTTCTTTCCGCTAGGCATATAGTACAGTTATTAAATTATTTCTTAATGTTATTTTTCACTTTATTCATGAACACCTTGGCAGGCTTGAATGAAGGAATGAAATGTTCGGGAATAACGATAGTCGTATTCTTCGAAATGTTCCGTGCTGTTTTTTTAGCGCGTTTTTTTACAATAAAACTGCCAAAACCACGTAAATAAACGTTTTTGTCACTTGCTAAAGCTACTTTGATAGAATCCATAAAACATTCTACCATTTTTTGCACAGCCACTTTTTCCATGCCGGTTTGTTTGGCTACTTCGTTTACAATATCTGCTTTTGTCATAGTTATTTAATTTTAAAAAATATATTCTTACCTAAAAACAAGAATGCAAATGTACAACACTTTTCGCAAAAAACAAAAGTATTTCAAGCTTTTAACCTAAGAAAAAACTGTCTGTTTATCCAATTATCTAAAAATCAGTGTATTAATAGATATTTATTAATATTCAGCCACATATAGAGGTTATACTTTCAAATTATTTGTTAATTTTGTATTCTAATTTGAAAGTAATATGTACGGGTATGACTCAATATAATATTGACAGTTTAGACCAAAAAATTCTTGGTTTCTTAATTAAAAACGCACGTATGCCTTTCCTTGAAGTGGCACGGGAATGCGGAATTTCAGGCGCTGCCATTCATCAACGGGTAAAAAAAATGGAAGATGCCGGCATTATCACCGGTTCGCGCTTGCAGGTAAAACCCAAAGCGTTGGGACTGGATGTTTGCGCATTTGTGGGCGTACACCTCAATGAGTGTAACAATTACCTGAATACCGTAGAAGAATTAAAATCCATTTCCGAAGTCGTAGAATGCCACTTTGTAACGGGGTCTTATGAATTGTTGCTGAAAATTTATTGCCGCGACCATGAGCACTTAATGGATGTTTTGGTGAATACTATCCAAAAAATTCCTAACGTACAAAAAACGGAATCGCTTATTTCACTTGATCAGGCTTTCGAGCGGCAGGTATGGGTAAAGGATAAGAAGACGGTGAAATAAATTCAAGTTTCTTACCAAAGCCCAGCCGGTTATCAGTAAATTTAATGTAATGAAGTGCGATCACCCAAAAAGGGGCAGGTTTCAATAAAGCATAAGGAAAGTGCGCTAAAAAGGCACGTTTTGCTTTTTTGCGCAGGGCACCTTCAGGCTCCGTCATCCGCCCCCGGAACTGAATGCCGCGAAGCAATCCCACCTTCTTAGTTTCCAGTACAACTGTTCCGGCCACCAAATTATTGTTGAGCGCTTCGGCAACATGACGGGTATGCATCTCGGAAGTGAACGCCAACATATTTTCTTCTTCCAGATAAACATAAAACATCGACGAACACCAAGGTTCGTTGTCCGCACAAGTGGCCAGCATGAACACATGGTGATCGTGCAGAAAGTCGATAATGCGCTGATCGGGTTTTTGCATGGTGTAAAGATACGAAAAAATTCTTATCTTCGTAGCATGATTTTAGGACAACTCATACAAAATTTCCTTTCGCTGCTCTATCCCCGCCACTGCGAGGCTTGCGGAAACGCGTTGCACCACAAAGAAAAAGTGCTGTGTTTGTCCTGCCTCTACAATCTTCCGCGCACCAATTACAGCGCAGAAGCCGGTAATCCGCTCGAAAAATTATTCTGGGGAAAAATACGGCTGGAGCATGTGTGCGCCTTGTTCTTTTTCAGCAAAGGAAGTCCCTACCGCCGGCTGTTGCATAACTTAAAATATAAAGGAAAAACCGCTATCGGCATAGAAATGGGGCGCCGCTTAGGCTTGGAACTGAAATCGTCGATGCTATACCACACAGTGGACGCTATTGTTCCTATTCCACTGCATCCTAAAAAGCAACGACGGAGAGGATACAACCAGAGTGAACAAATTGCCGCCGGCATTGCCGAGAGCACCGGCTGGACAATAGATAGCCGTAGTGTAATGCGCCGCGANCAAACCCGCAAAACCCGTCTCGACCGCTGGGAAAACGTGTCGGAGGTGTTTGCCGTAAAAAATGCCGGAGCCCTGCGTAATAAACATATACTGCTGGTGGACGATGTGATTACTACCGGCGCAACCATCGAAGCCTGCGCCCAACAATTGCTGAAAGTGGAAGGATGCAAAGTAAGTGTGGCGGCCTTGGCGTGCGTGAAATAACAGTTTAAGGATTTGAAGATTTAAAAATTTCAAGATTATGTTATTAATTACTAATATCCAAAAATTAGTACAAGTAGAAGAGAACCCGCAACAGCGGGTTGCCGGCGCTGAAATGGGCACGTTGCATTGCATTGATAATGCTTTCCTGCTGATTGAAAACGGCCTCATTAAAGATTTCGGCACCATGGACAACATGCCGGCCACTGCTACCGGCATGGAAATTGTGGACGCCGGCGGCGGTATGGTGTTTCCCTCATTCTGCGATTCGCACACACATCTCGTGTACGCCGGAAGTCGCGAGATAGAATATATCGACAAGATACGCGGACTGAGCTATGAAGAAATCGCCCGACGCGGCGGCGGCATCCTCAACTCATCGAAACTACTGCACAACACGTCCGAAGATGAACTCTACGAACAAACGCTGATGCGCGTAAACGAAATTACCCGCTCCGGCACCGGCGCCGTAGAAATAAAAAGCGGCTACGGACTGAACACTGTCAACGAATTGAAAATGCTGCGCGTTATCCGTCGGTTGAAAGCAGGCACGCCGCTCACTATCCGTGCCACCTTTCTCGGTGCACATGCCGTGCCTGCAGAATATAAAGACAAGCGAAGTGACTACGTCGATCTCATCATCAATGAAATGATTCCGCAAGTGGCGGCAGAAGAGCTGGCCGATTATATTGATGTGTTTTGCGAGCAGGGATTTTTCACGGTGGAAGATACGGAACGCATACTGATGGCCGGACTGCACTACGGCCTGCGTCCTAAAATCCACGCCAATCAATTAGCCTTTTCGGGTGGCATACAAACCGGCGTGAAGTACGATGCCGTATCGGTAGACCACGTTGACCACACCGGTCCTGAAGAGATAGACTGCTTACTGCACACAGAAACAATGCCTACGCTGCTGCCGGGTTCCAATTTTTTCCTCGCACTTCCCTATCCGCCGGCACGCACCATGATCAGCGCCGGACTGCCCGTTGCCATAGCATCCAACTACAATCCCGGTTCCTCTCCCGCCGGCGATATGAAATTCATGCTTTCACTGGCGTGCATACAAATGAAAATGACACCGGAGGAGGCGATCAACGCTGCCACTATCAACGGCGCCTGCGCTATGGGGCTGAGCGACACACACGGCGGCATTGCCCGCGGAAAGGTGGCCAATATATTCATTACTAATCCAATACCAAGCTACGAATTTATACCTTACGCATTCACCACACCGTTAATCAACAAGGTGATATTAAACGGGAAAGTGATAGCGCCCGAAAAATGATTTGTATTACAACTTTTCCAAAATTTCCCGGATGTCGTATCGTAGAAACTCATCTGTGTAGAGGTCTAATGTATAGAGGTAGCCATTGGTAAAATCAATATCGAATGAAGTGATAAACCTGTTTAATTTAAGTTGTGCTAAAGGTTTTGCCGAATGTTCCGTCTATGGAATACATGTTGATGTAGTTCAGTTCGAGAGGCATTTCTATCACGGCATTATATTGTATGCCGGTGGAAAGGATATTGTGGTCGTCTCCTTCTATGATACGGGCTGCGTTCAATTTCTCCAGATGCGGCGGTGTATTTTTTTGGTTGTTGTCCCATACCGCTCCTGTTGCAAAGTCATAGATGCCGGCATATAGTGTCCCTTCTTCTTTAAAGAGAGTATTTTGGGAAACCCACGGACAGTGAAAAAACTCATAGGGCCCCTGTCCCTGAGTGAGGAATTTTCCTAAGAAATGACAGTCGGGCAGGGAGAGGAATGACCATAATCCTTTGTTGTCTCTGGCCGACAGGATTAGTAGCGAGTCATAAATGCTAAAATCCAGTATCCCTATAATATCGGTATTGACTTCCTCAGCATTATTGATGGAAAATGTTTGAGGAAACTGTTCTACATATGCTACATTCCCAGAATTTGCTACAATCTTCGGGGCATGGAAAGAGTGCGACCGCGCCGTCATTAGGAGGAGGACAGTCAGGCGGAGCATAAGAACTCAACACGGCGGTCAGCAAAATAGCGGTGACCGTCAGGATACTTGGTTTTAAAATTGTTTTCATAAATGTTTATTGAAAAGTTTCACTTAGTGTTTCGAAATATTTCTCTAATAACGGTTGAAACATCATATCCATCACTAAAATATTCCGTACAAGTTTGTGCTCGTCTATAATACACAAATAGGGTACGCCGTTCTTATCAATGGGAAGTCCTATGCCGCTTTCACCAGCCATATAGAATGTAAATTGATTTTTGAAAGATTGGGAATTTTGAACAATCATTTGTCTTACTTCTGTGTAGTGTGGTATGATAATTATCTGTAGTTTATTTGGGTCAACCTTGTTTTTCAAGTTCCACAAGTATTCAAAAACAGTATCTATGCAAGATGAACAATCTGTGTAGGAGTAGCGAAATACTAAGCGGGGCGTTTTCCCTGTCAGAATTTCTGCCATTGTGTGCTTGTTGTTTTTTATGTCGGTGAGTGTAATGTGTCTGTTCACTGTTTTACCGCTTGATTGAGCCGATAGGATAACATACGTTTCCAGTATACTGACCTTTGTTTCAACCTGCTGTTTTTGACTTTCGCATTCCAATGTTTTTAGCGATATGTCGGACAATGCTTTTTTGTGCGACTTGTTTTGTAAATAAAAGGTAATAACGCCGGCGATGACCACTACCGCCAGGATACTCAATTTTAAAATAACTTTCATAATTTTTGGTATAGTTCGTAACTCTTAACTCTTAGTTCTTAACTTTTAACTCTTATTTTAAGGTAACCAACATTACACAAGGATTATCGTCAAAGTTGCAAGTGCGCACCAGCGATTGAAGTTTGGGGTCAAGTTTGTCCGTTGAAATGTTATTTTCTTCCAACTCGGTTTTGTATGCATACACCGAGAAAGACCGGTAGGCTTTGTTATCCTCGGTTACGCCGTAGGGGAAAAAGTCGGGGCCTCCATTGGTTTTAAATCCTTCCCCTACATTCACTCCCTCTCTATTTTTTTGGGAATACACTAATCTACAGTATTCGTCGTTATACCAGCCGGTAAAGAACAGGTAATTCTTTGTTTCCATCATTCTGCCCATTTCATTTCTTCCTTTTTTCAACATCAATAATCCGTCTTCAAATTTGGCCTTGTTGTTGTATTGAATGGTGTATTTTTCAACGATATTGTTTTCATCAATTATTTTGTACACGATGTCATCCCTGCTTTCCCAAAAGGTTAGCGTATCGTTCACAGTAGCAAAAAAAGAACGAGAATGGCTGGCATTCATATATTTAGCGACTATTTCATCTGTTGAATAATTGCTTTTCAATAGGTTTGTCACCGGATTCAGCTTCCTGTCGTATATCGAAATACGGAATCCGTCATTGGGTGCAAAATCCGGGAAGTTATATTCACAGGCAGGCATATCCTTGTAGAAAGCCACTCTAGTAGGATTGTTGCGTACATGTTTTTCGACAATGAACCTGCCCAGCGAGTCATACAGTATTGTTTTCCATAACATGCAATCTAACGTTAGTATAATAGAATCACACAAAACAAAGTCGTGGATTCCTATATGTTCACCAGGTCCGTTTCCTTTATTCCCGATTTTTCGGATGAATTTTCCGGACATGTCAAACACCAGTAACGAGGAACTACGTATATCTAATATATACATCTTACCGTCTTTGGTTTGTATCTTGTCGATATTGCTTATAAGAGATGCCGGTGTGGTCTCCAGTTGTATGTACTCAATGCGGGATGCGACGTTGCTTATAGTTGTTTCTTTCACGTCGGAGATAAACTGATCAAGCACTATTTCGTTCGGTGCATGATGGACTTGTCCGCAGGCGTATATCGCCAAGACAAATAAACTGTAGATGCTAATGTGTTTCATGGTTATAAATTTTATTTATTGCTTATTTTAAAAAAGCTGTTCCAAAAAACACTAACTGAGAATGTCTTTTGAAACAGCTTTAACCAACATTATAGTATACATTCCACTTTAGTACATCCGATAGAAGCATTTGTATATATACACATTATTGAATAATATCCTCTACATCCGGATTTTGTACATTCTGCGCCTGTTTTTGGTCTTGTATTATGCCCTCCCGGAGAAGCCCAAATGCAGTTATATCCTCCATCTCCTCCTACATTTTCCGGAAAATCACATACATCTAATGCCGGATTAAAACATAATCCGTCAGGACATGTCATCAGGATAGCAACCCCATTGTCACATGAATAGAATGAGCAGGGGTTGTCAGGGTTAGGAAGGTATACAGGAGAGCCGTCAACGCTACTGTAACAATCAGGAACGGCATTGAAACTCAACACGGCGGTCAGCAAAATGGCGGTGACCGTCAAGATACTTGATTTTAAAATCGTTTTCATAATTTGTTTTTTTTATGAAATTAGGTTTGTTTCACACTTTTCAACAAAAATACGCAAAATACA
>QMCD01002517.1_pt1 | contig 10154 bp, 8 predicted proteins | sample 1821841 | NCBI WGS metagenome assembly QMCD01 (sample SAMN01991225, study PRJNA193472) | Termite gut metagenome, whole genome shotgun sequencing project. | isolation source: worker | host: Macrotermes natalensis
CGATAATGGCATTTGCATCCGGCGCCATACTCGCCATGCTCTGCGACACAATGATTCCCGAAGCCTTCAAATTCGGAGGACGTTTCATCGCTCTCATCACTGTTATGGGATTTTTGTTGGCATTTCTTTTGGGGAAAGGATAAGATACACAGGCGTTTATCCCAACAAGAACGCTGATGACGCAGATAAAAAAAATAAATATATCTGTAACTTTTTCGACTTAAACACGTCTCACTAATATAGAAGGTTTTACGTATCTTTGCAAATAATTCAAATAAATACAAATAAAAAAAAACAATCATGAACAAAATTTTCTCTCGCCTATTGGCGGTATGCCTTATCGTTGCGGGCTTTTTCGCAACGAATGTGTTTGGGCAGACTTCGGCAACGAACGATGAACTGCTGAACATTTTGAAAAAAGAATTGGATAGAAACATGGAATTCTATCAAAAAGCCGACATCCCGGCGTATCTGATCAGCTACAGACTTGATGAGGTTGAGCCAAACTACATTGGCACATCGTTTGGAACATTGGTAACTCCAAGTCGTCCCTACAAGTACAGAATGCTCACTGTTCAGGTGCGCGTGGGCGACAAGAACTTAGACAACTTCCACGAGATCCGTGATGCAGCATCATCCGGCGGAAGTTATTCCGGCGTTCAAATTCCTTTGGACAACGATCCGAAAGCAATCTCGCTTGCATTGTGGAATGCCACAGAAAAAGAATATCGCTCTGCTACGGCGCGCTATGAAAAAGTCAAGGCAAATGTAGCAGTGAAAGTGGTAGCGGAAGATAAAGCTCCGGATTATACCGATGCAACACCGGTTCAATACTACGAAAAACCGCAAAAGATGGCGGATTTCAAAGTCAATTTCAAAGAATGGGAAACACGTTTGAAAAAATATTCCGCAGCTTTTGCAAACCAAAAAGATATTTTGGACGGAGAATCCACATTCCGATTTTCTGTTGAACGAAAATATTTTGTGAGTAGCGAAGGCACGTCAATTGTACAAAACAGCACATACTGCCACGTTTTTCTTTCTGTGATTGCACAAGCAGAAGACGGTATGGAACTTCCTCTGTATCGCTCGTTTTTCGCACATAATCCGAACGAATTGCCGAGCGACAAAGTGATGATGGATGCTACAAACGAAGTTGCAAAAACGGCTCTCGCTATGCGGGATGCACCGGTTGTGGATCCTTATACCGGTCCGGCGATATTGTCGAACGATGCAGCAGGTGTGTTCTTCCACGAAATTTTTGGACACCGTGTGGAAGGCGCACGACTGAAAAGCGAAAGCGACGGACAAACTTTTAAGAAAAAAGTGAACGAACCGGTATTGCACAAAGACTTTTCTGTGGTCTTCGATCCAACGATATCGATGTATCGGAAAATCCCGTTGAACGGCAGTTTCAAGTATGACGATGAAGGTGTGAAAGGCGAACGTGTGATAGTGGTTGACAAAGGTGTTTTGAAGAATTTTCTGATGACACGTGTTCCTATCAACAATTTCCCGAAATCCAACGGACACGCACGTGCTCAAGCGGGACTGCAACCGGTTTCACGACAATCAAATTTGATTGTGGAAACAGAAAAACCTTACACAGATGCGCAGTTGAAAGCGATGCTCGTTGAAGAAGCAAAACGTCAAGGCAAGGAATACGGTTACTATTTTGCGCATGTAACAGGTGGTTTCACGAATACCGGAAGGTTTATGCCAAACTCGTTCAACGTTACGCCCACAGAGGTTTATCGTGTGTTTGTGGACGGTCGTCCGGATGAGTTGGTTCGTGGTGTTGATTTGGTAGGTACGCCTTTGGCGATGTTCTCGCAAGTGGAAGCTGCCGGAGATACTCCCGGTAATTTCGCAGGAACTTGCGGTGCAGAATCCGGCGGAGTGCCTGCGGGATGCTGCTCTCCTGCACTGTTCGTGAAACAAATCGAAATGCAGAAAAAAGACAAATCGCAAAACCGTCCTCCTATTTTGGAACGCCCTTAAAAAGGGAAAAGGGTAAAAAGGTGAAAGGATAAAAGCTTCGCCTAACATTAACCCTTTGACCCATTAACCGCTCGCAAAGCGAGCATTAACCTTTAACCTTTAATATCTAAAAAAATGAAAAATACAAAGATTTTTATAATGTTTCTCGCAATGTTTTTTGCGACAAGCACGGTTTTCCCGCAAACGGAAACTTTCGAGAGTGTCGCTTTCAGAGCGATGAAAGACGAAATGGACAGAAACTTGTCTGCCCTTAAATTAGACAAATTGCAATCGCCGTATTACATCGGTTATACGATCACGGATGCTAAAATTTACAGTACAGAGGCTCAACTCGGAGCTTTGGTTAATACGACGGATGCACCTCGTAGAACCCAAAGCGTTTCGGTTTTGGTGGGCGATAATCAAAGAAACAATCTCAATTTTGTGAATGAAGACAATATGTTCGGCAATTCCGGATCTTCGTTTTATATTCCAATGACGATGGAAAACGATTACGATGCCATACGTCGCGCACTCTGGGTTTCAACGGACGCGCGCTACAAATCTGCTGCGGAATTGTTCGAGGCGAAAATCGCTACAATCAAACAACAAAATCTTCCTAAGGAAGAATTGGATTTGCCCGATTGCGTAGCCGTTCCGCCACTTGATAAATCTATTCAAGCTCCGGAAATGAAGTTCGATAAGGCTTTGGTGGAACGTCATGCGAAAGACCTTTCGGCAGTTTTCACGAACTATCCGAATTTTACAAATTCTTCGGTAACGATGTATGTTTACACTGCCGATGCCTTGTATCTGAACAACGAAGGCATCAAATACAAAGTTCCGTTTTCGTTGATATGCGTGAATGTTCAAGCAAGCGCAACAGCTGCGGATGGAGAGCCTTTGAGCGATCATCTTGATATTTATGCACGTTCGTTTGAACAACTTCCAACTTTCGAAACATTGAAAAAACGAGTGGAAGAAATGGCTGCAAACTTTGAGAAATTGCGTGAAGCTCCCGCTATCAGCGAATCCTACAGCGGTCCTGTGATGTTCGAAGGAGAAGTGGTTGGAGAAATTATCGAACGTTGTTTTGTGAACAATGCTAACGGACTTCTCGCAAGCAGAAAATCTGTTGTTGGCTTCACAGATCCGTGGATGCTCAGCCGATACGGAGGAAGTATTCCCAAAGAAAACACCTTGGAACAAATGACAGGAAAGAAAGTTATTTCGAGAGAATTTTCCGTTACGGCTTTGCACGACCAACAAGTTTACAACGGACAACCTTTGTTGGGATATTATGAGTTCGATGCACAAGGCGTTGTTCCTGCGCCGAGAGTGGAGTTGATCAAAGACGGTGTGTTGAAAGCCTTACTCACAGACCGGGTTCCAACGATGAAGAATACCACGTCAACCGGAAATAGCGTGCTGATGTTGTCGGGCGGATCGTTGCATGCTTCCTTGAGTTCGGGAGTTCTCGAATTTACGTCAACCGTTACAAAAAGCGATACAGCTTTGAAAAATGCATTGATCGCAGCTGCAAAAGAAGAAGACTACGAATACGCTTACATCGTTCGGAAAATGAGCAAAACCTCAAACGTGTTGCCCGTTCTTATCTACCGAATTTCCGTAAAAGACGGCAAAGAAGAATTGCTACGTTCGGCGAAACTATCCGACTTAACCTTGAAATCGTTCAAACGTGTGATTGGTGTTTCGGATACGCAAATTGTGTTTAACACCTTGAACAGAGGAAGGCGCGGATACCGCCCACAAGGAGGGGCTCCGGCAAGTTTCATCGTTCCGAATGCGATCGTTTTTCAAGAACTCGAAATAGAGAAAAACAAAGATATTGTTTTGAAGAAAGAAACAATTTCACCGAGTCCGTTAGTTGCAAAATAAAAATGTGTAGGGGAGAGGCGTGCCTCGCCCAATCGTTATATGTACAAATCTAAAATAAACATTCAAATCCGCATTGCAGATCTTGATGCAATGGGGCATGTAAACAACGGTGTGATCTACTCCTATTTCGACATCGGGCGACTGCATTATTTCGGTTTGCTTGAAGAAGATATTCATTGGGAAACCTTTGATAAAGTAGTAGTTCACACTGCTTGTGATTTCAAAGATTCCATCCTTTTTCAGGATGACATACGTGTTGAAACACGCATTTCCGAAATGGGTAACAAAAGTGTGAAGATGCAACAACAAATCATCGACAACCGCACCGAAAAAGTGAAGAGCACGTGTTTCTCTGTGCTGTCGGGCTTCGACAGAGAGAATAACACGTCGAAACTTATCTCTCCGGAATTTCGAGAGAAGGTTGAGAGGTTTGAAAATAACCAAATCAAAAAATAAGCAAATCAAAAAAAATATGAAGCGTATTCTGATCACCGGCGGTGCCGGATTCATCGGCTCGCATCTCTGCGAACGCCTGTTAAACGAGGGAAACGAGGTAATCTGCCTCGACAATTATTTCACCGGTTCCAAACAAAATATCAAACATTTGTTGGACAATCACAACTTTGAACTTGTTCGACACGATGTAACAAGTCCGTATTTTGTGGAGGTTGACGAAATCTACAATCTTGCGTGTCCGGCTTCCCCCGTGCATTATCAGTATAATCCTATCAAGACCGTGAAGACTTCCGTGATGGGTGCGATCAACGTGTTAGGCTTGGCGAAACGTGTGAAGGCGAAAGTGCTGCAAGCCTCTACCAGCGAGGTTTACGGAGATCCGTTCGTGCATCCGCAACCCGAAAGTTATTGGGGCAACGTGAATCCGATCGGCATCCGTTCCTGCTACGATGAGGGCAAACGCTGCGCAGAAACACTGTTTATGGACTATCATCGCCAAAACAACGTGCGAATAAAACTCGTGCGTATTTTCAATACCTACGGACCGCGTATGAATCCAAACGACGGACGTGTGGTGTCTAACTTCATCGTGCAAGCTCTGAAAGGCAAAGACATTACCATCTACGGCGATGGAACACAAACTCGCAGTTTCCAATATGTCGATGATTTAGTTGAGGCGATGATTCGGATGATGAACACCGGCGATGATTTCACAGGACCTGTAAACACCGGAAATCCGGGCGAATTCACGATGCTTGAACTTGCGGAAAAAGTAATTAAACTCACCGGAACAAAATCCAAAATCGTGTTTGAACCACTTCCTTCCGACGACCCTAAACAGCGCCAACCCGACATCACGCTCGCCAAAGAAAAACTCGGATGGGAACCGAAAATTCCTTTGGAAGAAGGTTTGATAAAAACGATTGCTTATTTTCAGGAAACGTTGTAACCTCTTCGCCGGCGTTCTTTTTAAGACAGCCACGATATGCATACGCCCCCTACGACCGTCGTTTCCCGCGCTCTTTAATTTTAACAACCAATTTGAAACCCAAACCGTGCACATTTTGCAACTCCACATTGGGGTCTTCTCGCAAAACTTTGCGCAGTTTCGTGATATACACGTCCATACTGCGTGCATTATACACCGTGCTTTCGCCCCAAACCTTGGTTAGTGCAATGTTGCGATACACCAATTCATTCTGATATTGACACAGTAAGCGCAACAAATCACACTCTTTCGGTGTAAGTTTGATTTGTTGAATGGCGGAATTGATGGTCTGTGCATCGTAGTCGAACGTCAGTTTACCGATGGGGAACGTTTGGCGTTCTCTCAAACGTGTAGCCTCAATCCGGCGAACGATTGCCTGAATCCGAAAGGTTAGCTCGTCCATACTGAAAGGCTTGGTGATGTAGTCATCTCCACCCACCTGAAACCCGCGCAAACGGTCTTCTTCAAGATTTTTCGCCGTGATGAAAAGAATCGGAACAGAAGAGTTGCGCTTGCGAATTTCCTGCGCCAACGCAAAACCGTCCTTCGCAGGCATCATCACATCTGTTAAACAAAAATTGTACTCCCCGCTTAAAAAAGCTTGCAAAGCCTCATCGCCGTTTTTCGCCAAAAAGCAGGAATACCCCTTGGCAATCAAGTACGTTTGCAGAAATGGACCAAAGTTCGGGTCGTCTTCTGCAAGCAAAATTCGGATGTCGTGTAAAGTTTTCATAAAGGTAATTTAAATGTTTCACCCTTATTAACGGAGAAAAGTCATTTTTCGTATATGATTGTTGATAAATTGGGGGGTATTGTTAATAACTTTATGGTAAAGACCGAACCGGTTTTTGGCTGACTTTCCACAGAAATATGTCCTTGATGATTGATTATTACTGATTTAGCGTAATTTAAGCCCAAACCGTAGCCTTTCACGTTGTGAATGTTCCCGGTGGGAATCCGATACAGCGTGTCGAAAATCTTTTTGATTTGGGATTTATGCATTCCTATTCCGTTGTCTTTGAACTGAATATGAATCCATTTGGAAACATTTTCCGTTGAAATTTCAATGAGAGGCGTGGTGTTGCAATACTTGTTGGCATTGTCGATGAGGTTCGTAAACACATTCACAATATGCACAAAATCGCCGTTGATTTCATCGTTATCCGCATTGAAACGAGTGATGATGCGACCGTTTTTGTGTTTCACTTGAAAGTCGAGATTTTGAATCGCCGTTTCGAGTGCCTCGTGAAGGTGTATGGGCTTTTTATTCATCAGCAATTGCCCGCGTTCCAGCTTGGAAATGTCGATGATATGCTTGCTCAAGGTCTTCAAACGCTCGTTTTCTTGTTTGATTAGATTCGTGAAATTTTTCAGATTTTCCGGATTTTTTTCCATGTCGGAATCTTCCAAAGCCTCGCAAACCAAGGCGATTGTGGAAATAGGTGTTTTGATTTCGTGGCTCATATTGTTGATGAAATCCGTTTTTATTTCCGACAATTTGCGGTTTTGATACATCTTGTACAAGGTGTAGGTATAAACACATATAATACTAATAACCAATAAAAAAGAAAGAAATAATAAAGTAAAAACCCGTGAAAAAATCACTTGTTTCATATCCGGAAAATACACAAGGAGATAGTGTGCATTTTGTTCGCTATCCGACGGAAACAGTTTGTAAACAAACGGACTTTTGAGCAATTCCGATTTATATCGACCGGTTTTTTGCACAATCAATTTGTTGTGCAAAGTGCTGTAGATTCCCCATTCACAACGGATTTGCACGTTTTTTTTGAGCAACTGTTTGGTGAATAAAGAGTCGATTGCGTATGGATTTACTCGACTTGTAAAGGGTTTTGTGTTTTGAAATCCCGCAATTTCCTGCAACAGTTCATCCATCAAACGGGTTTTATGCAGATATTCGTCCCGTTGCGCTTTCATTTGCGTATAAATTCGTCGGATATTTCGTACTGATTTTTTTTGAAGATTTGCAGGAGGAGCAACTTCTATAATGGGTGATTCTCCTGCGTTTTCAGCCTCTTCAGCCTCTTCTGTTTCTTCTTCGGATGCAGCAACAGTATCTTCTTGAACAATCAATCCGGTTTCTTCGTTCACTGTTGCCAAAATGCCCTGCATATTTTCTTCAAAAAGCACGTCGGGATTTTGAATTTGAAGATTTTCCATAGATTGATTCAGCGAATCGATGCGATTGAGAAGGGTTGTTCTGCGCTTTTGTGCTTGGAATTGTGTATTGATTTCATTTTTTTCAAGTTCCAAAGCGAAGGCATTTGCGGCTTTTTCAACGTCTGCTTCAAAATTCAATTCGCTCAATTCAAACGCATTACGAATCCATACGCTTTGAATAAACAAAAGCGTAAACAAGGAAACAGACATCGCAAAAGCGATCGAATATAAAATATGTTTCGACATAACTTTGCAAAAATACGATTTTTTTTGTATCTTTGCAAGTTAATATTTTTTTAGATTATGTCTCAAGAGAAACAGTGTACCCTTAAAAGCCCTGTAACAATCACAGGAATAGGCTTACATTCCGGGCAAACCGTAACCATGAAAATTTTGCCTGCGCCGACTAACTATTGGTATAAATTCAAGCGCGTGGATTTGGAGAACTCCAAATTGATCGAAGCGGTTGCTGAAAATGTTGTGGATACTTCGCGTGGAACAACTTTGCAATGCGGAGAAGCAACGGTTTCAACGGTTGAACACGTGTTAGCATCGCTGTTTGCGATGAATATCGACAATGCGTTGATCGAAGTGGATAACGTAGAGATGCCGATTTTAGACGGAAGTGCGCGCCTAATCGTTGAAGCTATTGCGCAAGCCGGAGTTGTTGAACAAGAAGAAGACCGTCGCTACTACGATGTTCCGAAACACTTGGCATACGTGGATAAAGACAGCAAAGTGGAAGAAATGGTGGTTAGCAGTAGAGGAACGAAATACACGGCGTTGATTGATTATGAAATGGACGTGTTGCCCTTGCAATTGGCGTCTTTGCACGATTTAACGAAGTTCCAAAGTGAAGTTGCACCTTGCAGAACATTTGTGTTTCTGCACGAATTGGAGCTCTTAGTAAAAAACAATTTGGTAAAAGGCGGCGCATTGGACAATGCGATTGTGTTCGTTGAAAAAAATATAGCTCCCGAACAACTCGAAAATCTGTCGAAATTTTTCAACAAGCCGAACGTTCAAGTGGTAGAAGAATTGGGCATTTTGAACAATGTGGAGTTGCGATTCAAGAATGAGCCTGCACGTCATAAATTGATGGATTTGGTTGGAGATATGACTTTGGTTGGTGCACGTATGAAAGGACACGTGATTGCGCATCGTCCCGGACACCGCTCCAATGTTGAGTTTGCGAAGATTATCCGTCAGCGTATGTTGGAAGAAATCGCAACCAAAGATGTTCCGAAAATAGATTTGAATGCAACGCCTTTGTTCGACATCAATCAAATCAAGACGAAACTTCCGCATCGCCCGCCATTCTTGCTTGTGGACAAGGTTATGGAGATGAGTGCATCGCACGTGATTGGCGTGAAAAACGTAACGATGAACGAAGAATTTTTCCGTGGACACTTTCCCGATGAGCCTGTAATGCCGGGTGTTTTGCAAGTGGAAGCGATGGCGCAATGCGGAGGAATTTTGGCGTTGAGCAGCGTTCCCGATCCGGAAAACTACTCCACATATTTTATGAAAATCGACAATGTGAAATTCCGTCAAAAAGTGGTTCCGGGCGATACTTTGGTGTTCAAGTTGGAATTGCTTTCGCCGATTCGTCGAGGCTTGGTAAATATGAAAGGAACGGCGTTTGTTGGAAACAATGTATCTTGTGAGGCAGAGATGCTTGCACAATTAGTGAAAAATCCCCCTAAAAGCGAATAAGTATGTATCATCCATTAACAAACGTGCACCCGGAGGCAAAGATCGCCGAAAACGTAACGATAGAGCCTTTTGCAACGATCTACAAGAACGTTGAAATAGGGGAGGGCACGTGGATAGGACCGAATGTAACCATTATGGAAGGTGCGCGCATCGGAAAGAATTGCAAAATTTTTCCGGGTGCTGTGATTTCCGCCATTCCACAAGATTTGAAATTCATCGGAGAAGAAACAACCGCTGTTATCGGCGACAACACGACTATTCGAGAATGTGTAACCATCAATCGAGGAACACAAGCGAATTGGGAAACCCGTGTTGGCGATAATTGTTTGTTGATGGCGTATGTTCATCTCGGACACGATGCCATTGTTGGGAACAACTGTGTTTTAGCCAATAATGCTTCACTTTCCGGACACGTGCTTGTGGACGATTGGGCGATTTTAGGCGGATTTTGCGGAGTTCAACAGTTTGTACACGTGGGCGCACACACCTACATCGCAGGAGGAACGCTCGTTCGCAAAGATGTTCCTCCGTTCACAAAAGCCGCACACGAACCTATTTCGTATATCGGAATAAACGCTGTAGGCTTACGCAGACGCGGGTATTCAGACCTTCAAGTCAATCAGATTCAGAATATGTATCGCTACATTTATCTGCGAAATATGACCGTTTCCGAAGCGATGGAATGTATTCAAAAAGAATTCCCCGAAACAGCGGAACGCGACCTCATCTTATCGTTTATCAAGAACTCGAAATACGGCATTATCCGCGGGATTGGTCGAGAAGAGGAGTAGGGTTAAAACGGTAAATCAAGCCCATATTCCAATTCTGGTTCAGATGCCAAATACAAGGCTAATTGTTTTTTGTCCTTAAATCCTTGAATTTTCTGTTTATATTCCTTAAAAATTTGGGGACTCTCAATTTCTGCTTTTCGTTT
>QMCD01003245.1_pt1 | contig 10152 bp, 10 predicted proteins | sample 1821841 | NCBI WGS metagenome assembly QMCD01 (sample SAMN01991225, study PRJNA193472) | Termite gut metagenome, whole genome shotgun sequencing project. | isolation source: worker | host: Macrotermes natalensis
ACGTTTTTTAGACCGCATGAAAGCGCAGCAAATACCGGTATATGCTATCTGCGGTAATCATGAATATATGATGCGTGCCGCGGGCGGCGAGAAAAATTTTTCACAGCGTTTTCCGCATCTTCCCAACACCGGTTATATTGTCGTGCAGGATTCGGTAGCGGTGGTATTGTTCAACTCCAACTTTTCGAAGATAGGTGAAGAGAAAAGCGCTACGCAGCAGGCGTGGTACACCCGCACGCTCGACTCACTGAACCGTGACCCCGGCATCCGGTATATCATTGTGGGCTGCCATCATGCACCCTACACCAACAGCAATATAGTAGACCCGTCGGAAGAAGTGCAAAAAGGATATGTGCCTGCTTACATTAATACCTCGAAAGCGGTGCTATTCCTCAGCGGGCACTCTCATCACCTCGAAGTGTTTACCATGCACGGCAAGCAATTTATGGTGATTGGCGGTGGCGGCGGACTGGGACAGCCTTACAAGAAGGCGGAAAAGAAAGCCTTCACCGACCTGCTGGATGAAACGCAAAAACCTCGTTATTTTTACTTAGAAGTCGACCGCCACGGCGACAGCCTGCAAGTAACCGCGCGGGGCTTTACCATGCAGGAATTCGGCGTATATAAGGACTTTCCGGTGGCGGTTATTGCTTTATAAATTCTCCAAATGTGCCTTTACTTCGGCCAGGAGCCACAGGGGGGTGGAGGTGGCGCCGCTGATGCCTACCCGCTCATCGGGCGAGAACCAGCCGGGCTGCAATTCGTTCGTTTTGCTGATGAAATAAGTATGCGGATTGCTGTCTTTACAGACCTGGTATAAAAATTTACCGTTGGAAGAATTTTGTCCGGCCACAAATACCACCTTGTCAAAACGCCGGCAAAACTCTTGCAGGGCAGGTTTGCGGTGCGCCACCGAACGGCATATCGTATTTTTGACATTCACCTCAATACCGTGGCGCAACAGGGTTTCCACTATCTGTTGGAAGTTGTCGATGGACTGTGTCGTCTGACTGTATAAGGTGATTTTTCCGGGCAAGGCCAACAGGTCGAGCTCATCCAGATCATTGAACACTACCAGGTCATTATTGATGTAGCCGGCTATGCCGATAACTTCCGGATGCGTGGCCTTGCCGTATAAATAGATACGTTCGCCGGCGCGATAAGAGCGTTCAATTTGTTTTTGAAGCCCTTTTACGATCGGGCAGGTCGCATCGATCACTTCATTGCCGTTCTCATGCACGGCCGCATAACTGGAGGGCGGTTCGCCGTGGGCGCGGAACAAAATACGCCGGTGATGCAGAAGCTGCAAATCCTCCCGTTGAATAGTGGTTAATCCTAATTTTTTCAGTCGGTGGTTTTCCTCTTCATTATGCACCACCTCGCCTAAGCAATACAATTCCTCTTTCCCCTGCAAGGCTTCTTCTGCTTTATTGATGGCATTGATCACGCCGAAACAAAAACCGGCCGACGGGTCGGTTTCCACATACAAATGAAGCTTTTTCGACATAAGCGGAAAGAATGGGATTCGAACCCATGATACCCTTTTGGAGTATACACACTTTCCAGGCGTGCGCCTTCGACCACTCGGCCATCCTTTCCTTTTCCGGCACAAAGTTACACAAAAATTCTTATTCAACCTAATCCTCTATTAACTTCTTTTAACATTCCTGTGCGGTACTTATTTTCTTTTTTCGTATCTTTGTAAAATATAATCCTGCCACTCTATGCAAACACTAAAGCTTAAAGACTGGAATATTGACGACCGCCCGCGGGAGAAGTTTTTATTGAAAGGCGCTGCCGCCCTCAGTGACGCCGAATTAATTGCGATATTGTTACGGTCGGGCACGCGCGAACAAACCGCCGTTGATTTGGCCAAACATATCCTGGCAATGGCCGGCAATAATCTTCAAAATTTAGGCCGGATCCGGCTGAAACAGCTACGCAGCATCAAAGGTGTGGGACAAACCAAAGCCGTGAGCCTGTTAGCCGCACTGGAATTGGGACGGCGAAAATCCGCCGCCGCCGCTGCAAAAAGCACGCGAATAGTCAATTCACCGGATGTGCAAAGAGTAATGTCTCCGTTAATCAACGACTTAACCCATGAAGAATTTTGGGTACTCGCACTGAATAACGGCAACAGGTTATTGGCCAAACAGAAGATCGGGCACGGCGGAGTCTCCTCAACGGTGGCGGATCCGAAAATTATTTTTAAATTTGCACTCGAAAATTTGGCTACGCAATTAGTGCTGGTACATAACCATCCGTCGGAAAACTGCTTCCCGAGCCGGTCCGACAAGGAATTGACCGCACAGTTGAAAGAAGCCGGCAAGTTATTGTCGATTAACATTCTTGATCACGTTATTATTGCCGGCGACGAGTATTTTAGTTTTAAAGAACACGACTTATTATAATATATGGAAAACTGGGAACATATTTTTTGGCTCTTTGTGAAATTCGCCATCGTAGGCGGCAGCGGCGTGGTGGTGGATTTCGGCATTACTTACCTATTGAAAGAAAAAGCCAACATGAATCGCTATATAGCTAATTCATTGGGATTTATAACGGCCGCCTCATCCAATTTCTTTCTTAACCGCTGGTGGACTTTCCATAGTCACAACCCTCATATCTCGCGGGAATATTTCAGTTTTATAGGCATTGCCATCGTCGGCTTAGTCATTAACAACGCCGTGCTGTATGTGCTGCATGAAAAAGCCCATAAACATTTTTATCTGTCTAAGCTGTTGGCTATTGGAGTGGTAACCCTGTGGAACTTCGTGATGAATTATTTTTTTACATTTCAGTAAAATTGCGTACCTTTGCTGCCTAACCAATTTTAAAACAGTTTGGAACCTCCTGCCTGCATGCTCCTCCAGATAACTTATGCGCCGGTTACTACGGGGCATGTCCTTGCTTTTCTTCTGGTAGCGGTATTGCTGTTCCTTTCGGGAATGGTGTCGGCGTCCGAAGCGGCTTATTTCTCTTTAAGTCCCCAACAAATCGACAAGTTAAAAGCGGCCGATACCAAAAAAAGCCGGCGGATATTGTCGCACCTTTCCAAGCCCAACGCTTTGCTGAGCACTATATTGTTATTCAACAATTTAATCAACATCGCCATCATCCTGTTATCCACGTTTACCATCAATTCCATCGTCGATTTTTCTTTGGCGCCGGTTATGGGCTTTTTGATCGAGACCGCGGCGTTGACGCTCGTGCTGGCTTTTTGCGGTGAAATTACCCCCAAGATCTATGCCGTCCAACATCCGGTGCGCATTGCCGGATTCGTATCGGCCACGCTGGACTTTCTCATGCACATGGCCCGTCCATTCAGTCACATCACTTTTTACTTCAACAACCGCATCAATAAACGTTTTAGCAACAGAAGTTCGGTGTCTATCGACGAATTATCGCAAGCTGTAGACATTACCACGGCGGAATCGTCGGAAGACAAAAAAATACTCAAAGGCATTGTCCGCTACGTCAACATCGACGTTAAATCCATTATGCTTCCCCGCGTACGGATGGCGGCTATAGAAAAGAATACGCCATTCACGGAAATGCGTAAGCAGGTGATCGAATATGGCTATTCGCGTATTCCTGTATATGACAAGACACTGGACAGCATTTCAGGTTTCCTTTCGGTAAAAGACCTGCTGCCGTATATCAATGAGGAGGACGAGCGGTTCGATTGGCAAAAACTGATCCGCGACGCTTATTTTATTCCCAAACAGAAAAAGATCAATGACCTGCTCGAAGAATTCCGGCAGAAAAAAATTCACTTAGCCATTGTGGTCGACGAGTTTGGTGGCACGGCAGGCTTAGTGACGCTGGAAGATATCCTGGAAGAAATCGTAGGCGAAATATCGGACGAAACGGATTAGTGATGAAACAATTTTTGCTATACTTACTATTTGCCGGTTTGCTGTTCGCCGCCTGTGGCCAGCCGTCCGCACCCAAGCCTGCCGGTTATTTGCGTGTCGACCTTCCGGAAAAAAATTACCGTTTGTTCGACAGCACCGGTTATCCCTACCGTTTCGAGGCCCCGGCATATGCTTGTTTGATACCCGACACCAAAAGCAAGGATTATGAACCTTACTGGCTGAATGTGGAACTGCCGGCCAATGCTACCATACATTTGAGTTATAAACGGATAAACAACAATCTGCCGGAATTGCTGGACGACACACACAACTTTGTGTACCGTCACGTGATCAAGGCCGACGCCATTACGGAAACGCCCTTCCGCAACGACAGCAAAAAAGTGTATGGCTTACTGTATGAGATCGGCGGACAGGTAGCCTCCTCCGTACAATTCTACGCTACCGACAGTAGCCGGAATTTTATCCGCGGCTCTTTATATTTCACGGAAACACCCAACCGTGAATTTCTCTCTCCCATGATCGCCTACTACACGGTTGATATTGCTCATTTATTGGAAACGCTAACGTGGAAATAATATGCCTGTTATTGAAATAGTCCGTCACTCCGATAAAAGCGTCACCGCCGTTTGGGAAATTACCGAAACGGAGAATGAATTATTGCATGAAGCGGCTTTATCCGGCGATGAGTTGAAAGAATTACCGGCAACCACTAACCTGCAGCGGCGATTAGAACGGTTGGCGGTACATGCCTTGCTGAACCGTGCCTTCGACAAAAAAACCGTCATGCTGCACCGCAACAACGGACAGCCTTTCCTGCCCGATAACACGGCCAACATCAGTGTTACCCACACGCAACGGTTCGCCGCCATCATCATACATGAAGAAGCGTCCGCAGGCATCGATATGGAAGCCTTATCGCGCAACTTTGATGCGGTGGAACGCAAAGCCTTGTCGGACGAAGAATGCCGCTATTTATCCGGCGAGCACCGCAATAGGCAACTGTGCCTGCTCTGGTGCGCCAAAGAAACCCTCTACAAACTTATCGGCGAAAGCGGCATTGACTTCGCACAACAATTGTTCGTCGAAAAATTTACGCCCGGACAAAAGGGACAATTGAACGCTGCCTACACAGATAGCGAGGGACGGGAAAGGGCGTTTATAGTGCACTACAAACAAATACATGACCATATGATGGCGTGGTCAGTTAATTGAAAATGGAGAATTGAAAATTATTAATTTAAAGATGAGAAAATACATTTACAGTGTTATTGTGTTAATCGTAATGCCGGTGATGGCCGGGGCGGCGGAAAAAGATACGCTGATTACTTTTGACGGTACGTTGAAAACCAAATTTGAAGTAAGCACTGCCGACGATAATATGCGTTTTGACGTACGCAATTCCCGCGTGGGCGCACGAGGTATGTACAATAATTTTTTCGGCTACAGGTTGCAGGTGGAATTAAATAACGAAGGTGTGTTCTCCGTACTTGACGCCTATGGCATCCTGCAAGCCGGAAAATTTTCGATCAACATGGGACAGGTGCGTGTTCCGTTTGAAAACAGTTACATCATCACTCCCGCTGAAATGCTTTTTGCCAACCGCGCATTCATAGGAAAATATTTCACGCCCGGTTCGCGCGACCTGGGTGCAACGGTGCAGTATAATTTTTCGCTGGGACGATTGCCCTTAAGCGTCAGCGGCGGCCTCTTCAACGGCGGAAAAATCAACAATCCCGTTTGGAACAAGGTGCCGTCCTTAGCGGCGCAACTGACCGCAGGAAGTCTGAGCCGTTGGAAAGCGGCCGTGAAAGTGTATCGCTACGATGCCGACACGTCGCGGATCTTTTTCAGCGGCGCCGACGTCAGTTACCGGAGAAACAACCTGCTCCTGCAGGCCGAAGTGATGGACAGTTACAACATCGACAGTAAAAAAACATTCTCCGGAGCTTACGTGCAGGGCGCTTACACCATACCTTTGACAATATGTAAAAATATCAAATACCTGAGGCCTGCCTTGCGCTGGGATGCCATGGGCTATGAGTTTTCCGACAATGGTGTTGATATCCACCGCGCTACCATCGGCTTCGACATCGGCTTTTCCGATAAGCCCGTATCTTCTTTATTGCGTTTCAATTTCGAGCAGTATTTTGTACGCGGCAATGCAAGCGACTTCCCCGACATCATGACAAAAGGCGGAAAGCATGCATTAGATCATAAATTCACTGTGGAATTGCTGATTGTGTTTTAATTTTTGCTTTTTCCGGGATTTTTCTTATCTTTGTAAGATATGAAAACGCAAACCATTGCTTTAGACGTACAATCGGAGATCGGTGAATTGGAAGCCGTGCTGCTCCACACCCCCGGCCCCGAAGTGGAGAATATGACGCCCAAAGATGCACAGCGTGCATTGTACAGCGATATTCTCAATCTCTCTATTGCCCAAAAAGAATATGAGCAAATTGAAGGGGTGCTTTCAAAGGTAACCACTACTTATCAAATAAAAGATTTGCTGCTGAATGTGTTGGAAAACGACACGGAACGGCAGGCGCTGATACGCAAAATTTGTGAGGCGGAAGACGTTCGCGATTCCTTCGACAGGCTGATGGAACTGCCTGCCCGCACCCTGTGCCGCGTGCTGATTGAGGGCCTTCCGGCACGCATTGATAACCTCACGGCTTTCCTCAACGATGATTATTATGCCTTATTTCCGCTGTATAATTTTTATTTCACCCGCGATGCGGCGATGACCATCGGACAACGCGCGTTCATCGGCAAAATGGCGAATAAAGTACGGTTGCGCGAATCGCTGATCATGGAAGCGATCTTTTCCAACAACACCATGCAAACACAGGAAGTGGTGAATCCTTACATATCGACCAATCATCCTAAGGTGCTGATGGAAGGCGGCGACGTGCTGGTGGCCCGTGAAGATATACTGATCGTGGGCAACGGCCTGCGCACCTCATCGCAGGGGATAGACTTTCTGGTGTCGCAACTGCGTCACACCGAAGAGCGCATGCACATCTTAGTGCAACAACTGCCCCAACAACCCGAATCGTTTATCCACCTCGACATGGTGTTCACCTTGCTCGACAAGGATAAGTGCATGGTGTTTAAACCGGTGATCTTAGATGATAATCCGCTCGACACTATCCATATCACCGTAGAAAACGGCAAGGTCAATAAAATTGCCTACGTGCCGGGCCTGCTGCCCACACTGAAAAAATTAGGCATGGAACTGGAACCGGTGATCTGCGGCGGCACTAAGGACGAATGGATAGAAGAACGCGAACAGTGGCATAGCGGCGCTAATTTTTTCGCCTTCGCTCCCGGCAAGGTGATGAGCTACGCCCGCAATATTCACACGATAGAAGAAATGGACAAGCACGGCTTTGAGATCATCACTGCGGCCGACGTGATTAGCGGAAAAGCCAATCTCAAAAAGAGCCGGCGCTGCGTGGTCACCATCGACGGGTCGGAACTGCCCCGCGGCGGCGGCGGCGCCCGCTGCATGACCATGCCTCTGCGCAGAAAGGCTATTCAATGGTGAAGGGCTACGAAGTTGGCAGCTTCAGGATTTATTATTTACTATTTATTATTTTTTTCATTCTCAAAGTCTCAAGATCCCAAGGTCTCAAAGTTTTGTCCCTAATCTCTTAGTCACTTAAATGAACATTGACATTAATACCGGCGCCATCATCCCCATCGACAAGCCTTACCGCTGGACCTCGGCCGATGTGGTGCGTAAAATAAAATTCCTGCTACAGAAAAAAACAGGACAGAAAAAGATTAAAGTAGGCCACGCCGGAACGCTCGACCCGCTGGCCACGGGCCTGCTATTGGTGTGCGTAGGCAAAGCCACCAAATTAGCCGACAGCCTGCAAGCCGGAGAAAAGGAATATGTGGCCGACGTCCGGTTCGGCGCCACCACGCCCTGCTTCGACCTGGAAAAAGACATCGACGCCACCTACCCTTTCGAACATATCACGCGGGAAGCTGTGGAACAGGCGCTCCGGCAATTTACCGGAACACAGGAACAAGTGCCGCCGGTTTTCTCGGCCAAACTCATCGACGGCAAACGCGCCTATGAAATAGCCCGTGCAGGCAAAGAAGCCGAAATGAAACCTGCCGTCGTCACCATCAGCCGGTTGCAATTAGAAAGCTTCGTTTTGCCCGATATAAAAATCAGAATTAACTGTAGTAAAGGAACTTATATCCGATCTTTGGCGCGCGATCTGGGTATAACGCTGCAAAGTGGCGCCCATCTTACCGGGCTACGGCGCACGCGCAGCGGAACGTACAGTGTAGAAGAATCTTACACTATTGACCAGGCAGAAAATAACATAAAAAATATGGAAATATCTTAAAAAATATTATCTTTGCCGCTCTTTAGGCGTATAATTTTTATGAAACTATCACACTTTAACTTCAAACTTCCCCCCGAACTTATTGCAAAATATCCGGCTAAATACCGCGACGAATCGCGGTTGATGGTGTTGCACCGCAAAAACGGCAAGATAGAGCATAAGGTATTCAAAGATATTATCAAATATTTTTCCGAGGGTGATGTAATGATTTTCAACAACACCAAGGTGTTTCCTGCACGTCTTTACGGCAACAAGGAAAAAACCGGCGCGGAAATTGAAGTGTTTTTGTTGCGCGAATTGAACCGCGATCAACGTCTGTGGGATGTGCTGGTAGACCCTGCACGCAAAATCCGCATCGGCAATAAATTGTATTTCGGTGAAAACGATGCGTTGGTGGCCGAAGTGATCGACAACACGACTTCCCGCGGCCGCACTTTGCGTTTTCTGTTCGACGGCACTTACGAAGAGTTTAAGAAAACATTGTTCTATCTCGGTGAAATGCCCTTGCCCAAATGGATCCGCAAACAGGTAGAGCCTGTCGACACGGAGCGGTACCAAACTATTTTCGCCAAGCACGAAGGTGCAGTGGCCAGTCCCGCCGCCGGATTGCACTTCAGTCGCGAACTGATGAAACGGCTCGAAATTAAAGGCGTTAATCTTGCGGAGATCACACTCCACATGGGCTTAGGAAGTTTTCGCACGGTAGATGTGGAAGACCTCACCAAACATAAGATGGATTCGGAACAAGTGTCCATATCCCCGGAAACCGTTAATATCGTCAACAAAGCCAAAGAAACCCGGTCAAACATCTGCGCCGTAGGCACCACTGTGCTGCGCGCGGTGGAAACATCGGTAACCACGCAGGGACTGCTGAAACCTTATGAAGGCTGGACCAATAAGTTCATTTTCCCGCCCTACGAATTTAGCGTACCCAACCGCTTGGTTACTAACTTCCATCTTCCGTTGTCGACACTGCTCATGTCGGCGGCCGCATTCGGAGGCTACAATCATGTAATGCACGCCTACGAAATTGCCGTGAAAGAAAAATACCGTTTCGGCAGCTACGGCGACGCTATGATTATTATGGAATAGGCCTCACCCCAAAAGAGACGCAAAATTTTGCGTCTCTACCATCACAACACAATAAAACTGTCAAATTTTAATATAACCACTATGCCACTCGAAGAATTGAAATACTACATCGCCATTGAATTAATTCCCGGCGTGGGGAGTGTTTTGGCCAAACGATTGATCGCCTACTGCGGTGGCGCCGAAGCCGTATTCCGTTCCGGACAGCGCCACCTGCAAAAAATCCCGGGCATCGGTAGCAGCCTTTCCCGCGAAATCGGCACACAACAAGTGTTGAAACAGGCGGAAGAAGAACTCCGGTTCATCGAGAAATACCATATCGACGCCCTTTGCTATGTCGATCCGCGCTACCCCGAACGGCTGCGGCAGTGCGAAGACGGTCCCGTAGTATTATTCTCAAAAGGGAAAGTTGATTTTTCCCGGAGCAAATTTCTCAGCGTAGTAGGCACACGTCATGCCACGGCCTACGGCACCGCCGTTTGCGAAAAGATCATCGGCGGACTGGCGGAGCGCGGTCACCAGGTGGTTATCGTCAGCGGACTGGCCTACGGCATCGACATCTGCGCCCACCGCACCGCCCTGCAACACGGGCTCGACACAGTGGCTGTGATGGCCACCGGCCTCCACCAAATATACCCCTCGTCCCACACCGCCGTAGCCAAACAGATCACGCAACAGGGCGCCTGTGTGAGCGACTTCACCTCGGGCGCCGTGCTCGACCGCAATAATTTCCTTAAGCGCAACCGCATCATCGCCGGATTGTCCGACGCCACGCTGGTGGTGGAATCGCGCGCCAAAGGCGGGGCGCTCGTCACCGC
>QMCD01003106.1_pt1 | contig 10151 bp, 7 predicted proteins | sample 1821841 | NCBI WGS metagenome assembly QMCD01 (sample SAMN01991225, study PRJNA193472) | Termite gut metagenome, whole genome shotgun sequencing project. | isolation source: worker | host: Macrotermes natalensis
AAATGTCGAAAAAGATATTAAATAGCATAGAGGAGGCCATCGAGGATATTCGCGACGGCAAAGTCATTATCGTCGTCGACGACGAAGACCGCGAGAACGAGGGCGACTTCGTTGTCGCCGCAGAGAAGATAACTCCCGAAATAGTCAATTTTATGCTCCACAACGGGCGCGGAGTGTTGTGTACCCCCCTCACGGAGGATCGCTGCGCGCAGCTGGAGCTCGGAATGATGGAGTCGAACAACACCTCGCTGCTGGGGACACCGTTCACCGTTTCGGTCGATCTTTTGGGCGACGGATGTACGACGGGAGTGTCGTCGACGGACAGGGCGAAGACCATTCGCGCGCTTGCCGACCCTGCGACCAAGCCCTCCGATCTGGGGCGACCCGGCCATATCTTCCCTTTGAGGGCGCGGAACAGAGGTGTTTTGCGCCGTCCAGGTCACACCGAGGCGACGATCGACCTTGCGCGTCTGGCGGGATTGCAGCCTGTGGGTGCGCTCATCGAGATAATGAACGAGGACGGTACGATGGCGCGTCTGCCGCAGCTTGTGGAGATCGCCGAGAAGTTCTCTTTGAAAATAGTCTCGATCGCCGACCTCATTGCATATCGTCTGCGCAGCGAAAGCATTGTGCTCAAAGGCGAGACGGTGGATCTGCCGACCGAGTTCGGCGATTTCCGCATCACGCCGTTCATTCAGAAGAGCAACGGGATGGAGCACGTCGCCATCACAAAGGGCGAGTGGAGAGAGGGCGACCCTGTGCTGGTTCGCGTGCATTCGTCGTGCCTGACGGGCGACATCCTCGGTTCGTGCCGCTGCGATTGCGGGCCCCAACTGCACGAGGCTCTGCGGATGATCGAGCGCGAAGGGCGCGGCGCCGTCGTCTATCTGAGTCAGGAGGGGCGCGGAATAGGTCTGTTCAATAAAATCGCCGCCTATAAGTTGCAGGATCAGGGGCTCGATACCGCCGAAGCGAACCTGAGGCTCGGGTTCGGCGTCGACGAGCGCGATTACGGCGTGGGGGCGAGCATACTGCACGAGTTGGGCATAACAAAAATGAGGCTCCTGACTAACAATCCCTTGAAGCGCGTGGGGTTGGAGGGGTATGGCCTATCGGTGGTCGAGAACGTTCCAATAGTCATCGCTCCCGGGGAGCACAACCGCCGCTATCTCGAAACTAAGGAGACGAAAATGGGGCACACGCTCGGACTTTGCAAGAACACCAAGCCTTAATAACACATATTTCTATGTCGCCGAAGGAGTTGAGGATACTGTTCCTGGGGACGCCGGAGTTTGCGGCTGCCTCGCTTCGCCGGTTGGTCGAGGGCGGGTATAACGTCGTGGCGGTGGTCACGGCGCCGGACAGGCCTGCCGGGCGCGGGCAAAAGTTGCAGGAAAGCGAGGTGAAACGGTACGCCGCATCGGTCGGTTTGAAGGTCCTGCAACCCGAAAAGCTGCGTTCGGAGGAGTTTCTGGAGACCTTGCGCTCGCTCGACATAGACCTCGGCATAGTGATAGCTTTCAGGATGTTGCCCGAGGTCGTGTGGTCAATGCCGCGCCTGGGGACTTTCAACCTTCACGCATCGCTGCTGCCTCAATATCGCGGTGCCGCGCCGATAAATTGGGCTATCATAAATGGCGAAACGATGACGGGTCTGACGACCTTTATGCTCAACGCCGAGATAGACAAGGGCGACATCATAGGGCGCGTCGAGATGCCCATCCTGCCCTCGGACAACGCAGGGACGCTGCACGATCGCCTTATGGAGGCGGGAGAGGAGCTTGTAGCCCTGACTGTCGACCGCATCGCCGAGGGGAACGTCACCCCGCTGTCGCAGATGGACATCCCGGAAGAGGGACTGCGCGGGGCGCCTAAGATATTTAAGGAGGACTGCCGCGTCGATTGGACGAAATCGGGCAAGGAAGTTGTGGACTTTATTCGCGGGCTCTCGCCCTATCCCGCCGCGTGGACCGAGTTCGGGGAGACGACGCTCAAACTGTTCGACGCCGAGTGGGACCCCGAGCGAAACTGGGTCGCCGTGCGCGAATTGCAGCCGGCGGGTAAACGGCGAATGACGGCGAAGGAGTACTATATCGGGCTGAAGCCCGGAAAAGAGAGATAGCATTGTACCCCGTCGGTCGAGACCGACGGCAATTGATATCATTATGGGCATAAGAAGGAAGGTCACCATCGGGTTTGCGACGCTTGCGGTGCTGGTTATGGCTGCCGGGGCGGTCTCTATTTTCGAGTTGAAAAAGATCGGTGAGGAGACGCGACGCATCACCGAGGAGAACGACCATAATCTGGCCATTTCGAAGGAGCTTATCGAGGGGGCGCGGATGCTGAACCTCGCGCTCGTCCAGATCGACACGATGCGTCTGGCCACTCCCGCCGGCGACTCGCTTTACGCCGCGGGGCGACAGGTGTTGGACAATGTGCTTGCCAAAGAGCGCGAAGAGAGGGTGTTAGGCGTTCACACGGGAGAGTTGCGCCATATGGTCTATCGCGCCATCACGCCGAGCCTCGTCACGCTGGGAACTGTCATCGTGCTGCTCGTGCTGCTGCTATACTTCATCGACATATATTATATGAAGCCCGTGGTGGGAATGAATCGCGCCCTCAAAGAGTGGCTCACGTCGAACATTCCGTTCCGCGTGACGGTCGAGGGGAGGGACGAAGCGGGTGAGCTGAACGAAAACATATCGGAACTCACGGGCCGTCATAAAAAGTAGAGGACAATGAGGCCGACCGTCGTCATAAAATATATAGGTGTGGTGATGCTGCTCGACGCGGCATTCCTGCTCATTGCGGCGGGGGTCGATCTTGTGGACGGGGCGGACAGCTCGTTTTGGCCGTTGCTGCTGTCGGCGATACTCGCGGCGGGGTTGGGATTTTTCCCGATGATATTCGTTCCGTCGGAGAAGCAAATCTCAAATAAGGAGGGGTACTGCATCGTCGTCGGGGCGTGGCTCGCCTCGTGCGTCGTGGGAATGCTGCCTTTCCTGTTGTGGGGGGGCGAAATTTCAGTTGCCGACGCCTGGTTCGAAAGTGTTTCGGGATTCACGACGACGGGATCGACCGTCCTTGCCGATGTGGAGGCCCTGCCGCGGGGACTTCTGTTCTGGCGCTCGTGCACCCACTGGATCGGCGGCGCCGGGGTGGTGATGTTCGCGATGCTCGTGATGCCGATCCTGGGGCGCAGCCGTATGATGGTATCGTCGATGGAGCTATCGTCCGCCTCGCGCGACGACTATAAATACACTTCCGGCAAGATCATTCGCATCCTGCTCACGGTCTATCTCGGGTTGAGCGTGGCGTGTGTCGTGATGCTGAAGATCGTGGGGATGGGGTGGTTCGACGCCGTAAATCACGGGATGTCGATCATCGCGACGGGAGGCTTCTCGACGCGCGATATGAGCATCGCCTATTGGAACAGCCCTCTCGTGGAGGGTGTGGCGATGCTGTTTATGGTCGTCGCGGGGATCCACTTTGGAGTGATATTCGCCACGCTGACGGGTAGGCGCAACAACATTTTCCGCTCGGAGGTAGTGAGGTACTATCTTGCCTCGCTCGCCGTGATGATACTCATACTCGCCGTAAGTACCACCGTGAACGGCACTTACGACTCATTCTGGCAGGCGCTGCGGTTCGGCTCGTTCCAGACCGTTGCGACAGCCACGACGACCGGGTTCGTCGCCGCCGACACCAATTCGTGGGGGGCACTTGCGATGGCCGTGCTTATGTTCGCGGGCGTTCAGTGCGCCTGCGCCGGTTCGACGAGCGGGGGTCTGAAAGCCGACCGTATTCTACTCGCTTTCAAAGTGATGCGTCATCAGATCCGCCAGCAGCAACACCCCAACGCCATTATCCGCATCAAGCTCGACGGCATAGTGCAGGAGTCTTCGACGCTCGGGTTCGTGATGCTCTTCATCGTGGCGTATCTGTTCCTGATGGGCGCGGGGACGATCGTTATCGCGATGTTCGGGTACGACATTGTGACGGCCTTCTCGATGTCGCTCTCGTCGCTGGGCAATGTGGGCCCCGGCTTCGGCGAGATCGGAGGATTCGGAAATTTTGCGACGATAGCCCCCGGGGCACGATTCGTGTGCACGCTGCTTATGTTGCTCGGACGTCTCGAAATCTTCGGGCTGCTGCAACTTTTTTTACTTAAATGGTGGAAATAGTATTTCATTTTTAACTATATTGTTATATTTGCAAGGTGATTTATAAAAATCACTTGTTCCTCATTTATTAACTTAATAGTTTGAATATGAAAAAAGCTTTTCTACTGACAGGCCTCAGCACCATTCTGCTCGGATTTACCGTATCCTGCTCTTCCAATGAATCGGAGTCTCTAAGCACTCCCACGGGTCTCGCGTCGTCGGAAGTAACCGACACGAAGGCAACTCTGACGTGGAATGCCGTCCAAAACGCCGAAAGTTACAATGTGCAGATCGACGACTCGACTCCCGTCAATGTCACCGCTACCACCCATCCACTAACAGGCCTCACCGCTGAAACGGAGTACAAATGGAAGGTACAAGCCGTCAAAGGTGAACTCACGAGCGAATGGTCTGCCCAGGCCACGTTTACCACGTTGGCTCTCACTGCCCCCGCCGCTCCGACCGTACTCGTGGTCAGCGATGTGTCGTACAACGGAGCCACCTTCACCTGGACGCACGACGACGATGCCGATTCTCACGAGGTGGTATTTAACGACGGAACTCCCGTCACGGTAAGCGAACTCCCATACACCGCGACCGACCTCGATCCTGAAACGGTGTATAGCTGGAAGGTGCGCTCGATCAAGAGTGGCGTCGCCGGCGAATGGGCCACCGGCGAAGAGTTCGAGACCAGAATATGGTTATCCGATCTATATCCGCTGATGAACACGGAAGGCGATGGAATATGGTGGGGCGACGAAAGATATGGAGCCGGAACAAATCAATTCATTGTGAACTTCACGACCTTCGATCCTTCCGACGACTTGCCCGACGAAGGATACGATTTTATGGTCGATTTTGTTTCCGGGCCTATTGATACGACACAACCGATACTCGACATTCCCGAAGGAGTTTATATTTTCACCGAAGATGTGGCGGCTAACACGGTCGTCTTGGGTGGTGATTACGGGATGTTGATGTCAGCCGATTACAGTTGGTTCGGAGTCATAGAAAGCGGAACGATGACCGTGGCGGGTGACCATACCGACTATAAGATCGATTTCGACCTGGTGCTCGCCGATCGCGAATTCCACGCCACTTGGGTCGGCCCTCTCACTATTTACAGTAGCGAACCCTAAACTCGACGGCGAATATAATACAAGGAGCCTGCCTCGTTTGGCAGGCTCTTTGTTTGTGGTTTTGCGAAGGTTTTACTACATTTGTAGAATAATTAGGATGAGGTTATCGGCAAAATATATTCCGGTCTGGTGGATGTTGCTCGGGGCGATAAGCGCCTCGGGGCAGCAGCGCGTGATCGTCGCCGAGCACGAGGGACACGAGGAGTATCGCGCTTTGGTCGCCGAGGAGCAGTCGCTCGCACGGGCGGCGGACTCGCTTTCACACTCGATAGATGTGCTTCGACGGACATTCCGCACGGACACTCTGTCACGCACGGTTAACGCCGCACGCATACTCAGGATGGAGGAGGAGAGTTTCGACGTTCGGGGGCGGATGGCGCGTCTTGCGGAGCATATCGACGCCATAGAGCAGGAGTGGGCGCTTTCGGGGGCCTCGGCGGGAGCGGCAGGAGCTTCGGGTGTTGTGGCGGCATATAATCCCGCCAATCTGGTTTACAGTTCATATTTCAAACAAAATCTTTCTCCGGAGGGGCTGGCAGAGCTCAAGGCGGCGCAAGCGGCAGAGTCGCGTCTGCCGGACCTTATCGCCGAATACCTCGAAAATCACGGCAAGATGAAGGCGATTGCCGCGGAACACGGACATGCGACCACGCAAGCCGCCATCGACAGCTTGAAAGGCGATTTCGACGGATTGGCACTCGCGTGTGCTGACCTCGATCGCAAGGTCGTCGGAGAGTGGGAGACCATTTTCGACAACAAGGGTTATGCGTACAACTATTTGATGGACAAAGTCAACCGCGGCGATATGCTTGCACGCTTCGAGCGCGATATGGAGGTTCTGCGCGCAGATCAGCTGCGCGTCGAAGGGATCTATGCTTCGGATGTCATAGCGACCTATCTGCTGCAAAAGCACATGCTCACGGAGTACGAGATAGTCCTTGCCGGAGAGTTGGGCAACACCGTCGCGCGCGACTCGCTCAGGCGGGTACAGGCTACCATGCCCCATCCCGAGCATCTCGGACTTGAACCGGTGAAACTCAAAGAGCGATTGCTACTCGATTATGCCGACATTGTTGCCGGCGCGTCGCCATACAACGCGCGCAACCCTATTCCTGCCGTCACGGTCTATCCGCGCGGTGTAATCTATCGCATTCATCTCGGTAATTTTGCGACAGCGCAATCACCGGCGATATTCAGAGGTGTGTCGCCGATAGCGGTTGAAAAAACATCCGAGGGACGGTTCCGTTATTACGCAGGTGGGTTTCCGAGCGACTCGCTCGCGACGGTGGCGGTCGAAAAGATGCGCAGTGCGGGATTCAAAAGTCCTAAGACCGTCGTATGGATGGACGGGATATATTTCGACCCCGACGGGGAAAAGACACCTTCCGAGAGGTTTTACCGCATCGAGCTGACAGATATAAACGAACTGTCCGAAGAAACTAAGCAAGCCATTCGCGAGGTAACCGCCGAAGGAGATATAGTCCGCGTGGGCGACGGCTTTATCGTAGGCCCCATCGGCGACGGAGCGGCGGCACGGCGTCTGCGCACGGAGCTCGACAGAGGCGAGGCAAGTGTAAAAATTGTCGCAATTTCGGAGTGATCGCGTGTGATATTCGCGATTTTTTGTTATCTTTACGCTCTAACTAAACTTAAATCCATTAATTTATGTGGTGGTTAATAGCTTTACTTATTGTGGTGGGGGCGCTTATGCTCGTCGTAGAGCTCGTATTGCTCCCCGGGATAACCATAGCGGCGATCTGTGCGCTGGCCTCGTATGGTGGCGCGGGGTGGTTGGCCTATGACAATTACGGAGTACGGGGACTGCTCGTCGTGGTAGCCGTCGTGATCTTGCTGACGATCGTTGCAACGTGGTTCTCGCTCAGGGCCAAGACGTGGCGGCGATTCGCCCTCGGAGATAAAATAGAAAGCCGCTCACAGGAGTCGCCCGAGCAAAAGGTCAAGGTCGGCGACCGTGGCGTCGCCCTGGGACGTCTTGCGCCTATGGGAACGGTAATCGTCGACGGACGGAGCTATGAAGCCAAGACGACCGGAGTGTTCGTCGATCAACAGACAGAGGTCGAAGTGATCGGCTTCGAGAATTTCAATATTATTGTGCAACCGACGACCAACCGAGAGCAATCGAGCTCGCTCGAGATGCCGAGGCGCGAAGGAGGGAAATAAACGAAGTGAAGTTAAACTCTTAAATAATTGATATTATGTTACTTTGGCAAATCGTTGCGATAGTGGTGGTCGCATTTATCCTGTTATGTCTTTTCCTCTATTTTGTCCCCGTCGGACTGTGGTTCAACGCCCAGATTTCCGGCGTGCGGGTCAATCTGCTGCAACTCGTTCTGATGCGCTGGCGCAAGGTTCCGCCCTCGGTCATCGTCAACTCGATGATCACCGGTACGAAAGCGGGACTCAAACTCAACGTCAACGAACTTGAAGCCCACTATATGGCTAAGGGTAACGTCGTGAACGTCGTGAACGCGCTCATCTCTGCAGAAAAAGCGGGCATCAATCTCGACTTCAAAAAGGCCACGGCGATCGACCTCGCGGGTCGTAACGTCTATGAAGCCGTGCAGATGTCGGTGACACCCAAGGTCATCAATACCCCACCCGTTTCAGCGGTAGCGAAGAACGGAATCCAGCTTATCGCCAAGGCTCGCGTGACGGTTCGCACCAATATCCGCCAACTCGTCGGGGGCGCGGGAGAAGAGACCATCCTCGCGCGCGTCGGCGAAGGTATCGTGTCGAGCATAGGTTCGGCGACTTCGCACGAACAGGTTCTGGAGAATCCCGATCAGATATCGCGCGTGGTGCTCGAAAAGGGTCTCGATGCAGGGACGGCTTTCGAAATCCTCTCCATCGACATCGCCGACGTCGATGTAGGCAAGAACATTGGCGCCGAGTTGCAAATCGACCAGGCCAACGCCGACAAGAATATCGCACAGGCCAAGGCCGAGGAGAAGCGTGCAATGGCAGTCGCCCATGAGGCGGAAAACCGCGCCAAGGCACAAGATGCCCGCGCGAAGGTTATCCTCGCCGAAGCTGAAGTGCCTCTCGCGATGGCAGAAGCATTCCGTAGCGGCAATCTGGGGATTATGGATTACTATAAATTCCAGAACATCCAAGCCGACACCCAGATGCGCGAGTCGATCAGCGGCGGCAAGCCGGACGGCGCGAAGAAATAAGAGGCAGGCAATATTATGCTCGCAATATGCGTTCATAATGTGCATTGATAATTTTTTGATTAGGTTGTGGGCGGAAAGGTCGGAGACGGCATCCGCCCATATTTTTGTTTCGATTTTCCGGAAAATGCTTTGCCATTCCATATAAAGTTCGTACCTTTGCGGTCGATTTTCGCTCAAAAATTTTCCAAAAACGGCGAAATTAAGAGCAGGTTCTTGGACATATTAAAATATTCACTACATTTGCACTCCCAAAGTCAGCCTCGAGGGGCGCTTTCAAAGTGCGTTCGGGCGAGTGAGGAAGGCCTAACGCCGATGTAGCTCAGTTGGCCAGAGCAGCTGATTTGTAATCAGCTGGTCGGGGGTTCGAATCCCTCCATCGGCTCAACCGATTTTAAGCGATGGAGATTTTCGAGGGACGCCGACTCAAATTTATTTGAAGGCGGCGGCACTTGAAAAGATCGGAGGCGACAAAGTCGCCGAACTTTCAAAAGAGGTTGAAAGCCACCTCGCAAAGGGATCAGCGACCGAATGAAATGAGGGAGCTAATCCCGAACAAAGAGGGCAGCCGGAACAAAGACCACAAGCAAAACGAAAGTTTTGCGAGCTTTTTGAAGCACGACGCGAAGGACTGTGAAAGCCACCTCGCAAAGTGATCAGCGACTGAATGAAATGAGGGAGCTAATCCCGACAAGGGCAGGCAGGCAGAAATCGACGCTGTAAATGTAGTAAAAACGATACTGGGGGAATACCAGAGTGGCCAAATGGGGCAGACTGTAAATCTGCTGGCGCACGCCTTCGGTGGTTCGAATCCATCTTCCCCCACAAACTCGAAAGCCGGTTTTGCCGTTGGCAAAATTGTTTTTCAAATTTGAAACCCGCCGCAAATTTATTTGCAAGGCAGGGTTTTGGATTTGAAAAATTTCTTCGAAGGAGAATTGAGTTTTCGAGTTTGTAAGAGCCCCGCGGCGAGCGGCAATGGATCAGCGACTGAAAGGAGCTAATCCGGCACCGTGAAGCGGCAATGGATCAGCGACCGAAAGGAGCTAATCCGGCACCGTGAAGCGGCAATGGATCAGCGAGCGTGAAACGCGAGCTAATCCAGTGCAGCAAAGCCACATCGGCCAAATATTTTGCGGAAGTAGCTCAGTCGATAGAGCATCAGCCTTCCAAGCTGAGGGTCGCGAGTTTGAACCTCGTCTTCCGCTCGAAAAGTCCGACGCAGCCTTTTATGGGCTGCGGTGGACTTTGAGGAGGAAGACGTGGTCACCGACGGAGGCCCGCGAGTCGCGCAAAGCGCGGTGCGGAAAAGCCGACGGAGGTAACCGAGCGGAATCCGAGAGGAGGAAGACGACGGTCACCGAAGGAGTGCCGACCGTCGCCGCAGGCGGGGGAGGCATCTTGCGACTGAGGTAACCTCGTAATAGCGAGGGAACGGAGGTCCGGCAGTGCCGCACAAGCGGCGCGCAGGAAAAAGCCGACTGAGATAACTTCGGCGCGTAAGGGCGATTCCAACTCGCATGGAAAGTCGAGAGGCAAACAACAACAAAACGAAACACAACTAATAATTAAAAACATACAACTATGGCAAAGGAAAAATTCGACAGGTCGAAACCTCACGTGAACATCGGGACTATCGGCCACGTAGACCACGGTAA
>QMCD01007514.1_pt1 | contig 10148 bp, 3 predicted proteins | sample 1821841 | NCBI WGS metagenome assembly QMCD01 (sample SAMN01991225, study PRJNA193472) | Termite gut metagenome, whole genome shotgun sequencing project. | isolation source: worker | host: Macrotermes natalensis
GCTGACCGTTGGTTCACATGTAGCCCTCCGGGCTAGCGGTACACGAAACTTTTCGAAAATATATGAAATTTACAACTCTATTTTAAACTACAGCCTTTGAAAAAATGCAAACCGTCGATAATTAATATATTAAATTTTGTGCTAATTCGTGTAATTCGTGGATAAATTTTTTGGAGGACTACATCTTGTTATTTTTTTATCAGGGGTAATATTGCGGATAAACATTTTTTATTATGACTGTCAGCCATTATCCCCCATGTGAAATTCAATGAATTTTATAAACACAAAGGCACAAAGAACACGAAGTTGTATTTGTTTTTTATTTTCTTTGTGGAATTTGTGTCTATGTGTTCTCTATTTCCTGTTGGGGGCAATATGGATAAGCATCATTACGCTCTTTATGTAAAATCACGAACTTATTGCAATACAGGAATGAAACCTTCATTAATTCATTGAGGGAGAAATTTTTCATATTATGAGTATACACATAAAAAACACTTCAAAAAATATTTTTTTGAAGTGTTTTTTATGTATTAAAACTCTCGAACCGAAAAAATCAGCTATTTACTTGATCTCTTATTCTGCTTTTCCTGAAAGAATAGATTCCATAAGCAGCAGCGGAAATTACCATGAATAAAAAGGGAGTATTTCCTGTGGGAACTACCTCTTTACTCCCTAATCCCGCGTCATCATCGCCCACGCCATCCTCCTTATTCGGATCGCCCAAATTCGGATCATCCAAATTTGTATTATATCGTTCAATTTCAATCGTGCTACCACTGCCGCCGAATGGGCTGTAAGATGTAATATTGTACTCATTATTCCGGGTTGACGGAGCAAATGAGGGACTTTGCTGATTCATTATGTCATCATTACTCGTCATTGCATCATATTCTTTTCCGTAGGAAGTAAAATCGACTGCTGATACATGAAAATAGGATACCGTTCCCAAAAGCAGCGCTATGATTTTATATATGCTGATAATTTTCATACTCATATTATTTTAAAGGATGATTTTATAACTTTTTGATCGATCCGTTGTTTCTACCTGTAAAATAAAAACGCCTTGTAAACCAATATTACTGATCTTTTCAAGATATTTTCCCGGATTTTTTCGCTGATACACTATTTTTCCGGAAATATCAAACAGGGTTAGTCCGGTGATTTTTTCGGAAGAACTGACGGTAGTATATTCCTTAGCCGCGTATACATCTATTCCTGAAACTTCTTGATTATCAATATGAGTAGTAATAGGAGCAGATCCTTTTTCTATAGATAGCGCAAAGCGTCCGTTTAAATTATCGGCGGCGGTTTTGGTAAAAGAGACAGAAGACGCAGCTTTCAGGTCATACTTTTTTTCTTCTTGCCTGTCGATTAAATACACTTCTACATCTTCGTCCATGTTTTCGATTCCGGAAACGCTGAGTTCCACTTGTGCATCACCGGACATTTTAAAGCCAACCGGAATTAAATGCGTTTTACTGTCAGCATCCGCAACATTGATTTCGACGGCGGTTTGACCGGCAATTGTATAAATTTCGGGTACATTAACGGGCGAAAGGAGCTTGAATATATCTTCGCCTGCTCTGTATCCCGAAGATGCGCCGGGTACCAGCGAGATGGTAGCCTGACTTGTTTTTTCGCCCGATTTCATTTGCAGTTTCAATGTGTTGGATGGCTGTGTCTTCGCACTTTTTAATGATTTTAGGATATTATCCGAAGATGGGAACCGTATAGCTCCTGTATTCTTAGTATCTACAAAAAATGCCTGCATAGGAGCAATAGTTAGAGCCGGATCTACAACTTCATCAAGATTTTCATAAAGGAAAAAAGTTGCCCCATTCCAAATCCGACAATGATTTTCAATTAAATCGCTGTTTTCTTCATAAAACTGTCTTAAATCAAGCTGAGACATATACGGATTTCCGATCATGATTGTCTGTCCTGCTTCTACAGGAATTTCTGCTGCGTCTCTAAAGAAGCGGTGATAGTGATTATCTGCAGGAGCATAATTTTTCGACCATTCCTGAGTAAACAGACCTCGTTCAAGAGTGCCGGGCGGTAAATCTTCTATCCAACTGCCATTGGCGGCATCATAGTAGCCGTATTGCACCTCGCTTCCATCTTTGTTTCTCCGCGGGAAAAGATATGAAGAGTCTGCCGGAAAATTTGTGTCCCGATAAAGAGGTTCTCCGTTTACCCATAAAACAAATCCAAATCCAAAAGGAAGTTCCTCTTCAAGTGCGGAAAAAGGTTCGGAAAAATCTCCGGTCGAAGTTATTCCGTCCGGATTTTCGGTCACGTTAAAATATCGCATAAAAATTTTGGGTTCGTCTACCGGCACTTCCCATGTTTTATCCGGACCATAATCGGCAGAATACATATAATGCAGCGGCGCAGAGACCATTTGCCATTGATTGCGCACGGGGTTAAATTCCACGTATGCGTGGCGGTAGTGCAGCAGGTCTATTTTTCCAATGTAAGCGCCGTGTTCAAAAGTGATGTCGCGGCACGAGTCGCCTGTTAGCAGTTCGGGATAGATAGAGGTTTCTCCCGGGATAGTTACATCGGTACACCAGATCGGATGATCGTTGTAGTTTTCTCCTGCTTTTGTAGTTGCTGTCCAGTTATCTGCATTTTTCCATATCTTGTTTACAGGAGTATCTTTCCACCTGACGGTATCTGGATAGACATGTACCCATACATCCATAATCGGCGTAAGATTTTCTACCGTTCCTAACTGATATTGTACGGCAATACCCGCCGTATCCGGTTCGAACGTGATGGTGTATTGATCTTCTACTAAATTATCGAATGTAGCGACTTCAAATTCTCCTTCGCTGTTGTATAAACCTACTTGCTCTCCATTCCTGAATAACGAATAAGTCTGCGATGGAGAAATGCCCGAGCCTTCTATCACTACCAATGCAGGACAGAAAGGACAGTCTGCATCGGAATCAACCTTAATATTACACCCTGCAGGAAGTCCGCTGTTTTCGTCAACTATATTATCATTGCTTTCACAGCATTTATCCATACAGTCGGGAGTTCCATCGCCGTCGTTGTCCGGACGGATAAAGGCATTATATACCTTATATTTTGCTAATAAACCGGTGACTAAAGTACCTCCTACAGAAAATTGTATTTCGTTGAAAGGCTCTGTTGCCAAAAACGATACCGTAATTTTTTTATCATTACCGCTGCCAAGCAACCCAAGGTTCAACAGATCAATTCCGGGATCGGAAGAACTTTCTGCTTTTACTCCGTTGAAATAGGTAGTAACAGTTATGTTGGACAGCAGATCTAAATTGAGCAAACTCAAATTAATGCCTAAGAGTTCGGTTTCCGCAGTCAAAAACTCAAAACCAACCCAATTCTGTCCACTGATCGTTTGAGGAGTACGTATCGAGATAGAAGCGGAACTTTCACCAAGAAGCGATGCCAGTAGATCAATCGTAGCGTATGTATTCACATTATTGTCTATGACATTGCTGACATTGGATATTTCGCAATCGGCACATACTGTACCTGTGATTCCGGTGCGCTCGTATGCAATGCTTGCCTGATAGTCGTTGCTAGCCAGGAGGTATTGCGTGCAATTACCGCCGGCTTGTCCGCAAGTACTGTTAGGCGGTTGCTGGAAAGCATAATATACGCGCAGGCTACTCAACAGATTCACTCCGAGAACGCCTCTCGAAACCAATGCAACTCCATCGAAATCTTGAGAAGTTACAAAACTAATGCGTTGTCGATCACTTGAGCTACCGAGAAGATCTGCCGTAAGCAAATCTAAGGCAGAAGCTCTTTCTTGCTCTGTTTCGCCCAAATAAGTTACAATATCGAAATTCGATAGCAGATTGGCATTTAATAAACCATTTACACTGATTACAAAACCGACTTTCGTTCCACCGGAATATTCGGTAGTGCTTTGTACTCCGATAATATGTTCGCCTCCTATGAGATTAAGATCTATACCGCTATCTTGAATATAATTATTCAAATCGCTATCAGTTACATTCTCCGGATTTCCGTGATCTCCTTCTAAATCTAAACAAAGCAAGCAAGTTTCTCCTCCAAAAGGATGAGGAGTTACCCCCGTACCTACTATCGGTTCATCGCAAGCGGTATCGGCAATGAGTCCGCAACCATAAGCAGGTTCCTGGAAAGCATAATATATACGCAATCCGTTGCTAAGCAAGCTCAAGTTAAGCAACTCTCCCTTTACCAATGCAATGGCATTGAATGGCTTGGTGGTTATAAAATTAACACGTTGTTTGCCGTCTGCCCCGTCCAACAGTCCAACAGCAAGTACTCCACTGCCTACTGAAGCAGTTTCCTGCGGAACTCCATTCAAATAAGTACGGATCTCTAAGCCCGAGAGCAGACCAAGATCCAGTAAGCCGCTTGCACCGCCAATCACAAAACCAGTCCTGACTCCGGCGGGATATGTCCGCACATTGTCTTGTACGCCTATAATGCTTGCAATACCGGGCAGACCTATATTAAGTATATTGGAGTTTTGGATGTAATTCGTTAAATTGCCATCAATTACGTCATCCGGACTACCCTCACTTCCGCCTATACCAATTCCAATCAGTTCTCCGGCAATATCTGAAGGGGTAAAAATGGCTATATTAGTCCCGATAATAGGGGTATTGCAGGCTGAATTTTGAAGCGCATCGCGGCGAGTAATATTGACTACATTACTACAGACGCCTTTGCTTGCCTGAATGGTGTAAACGCCTGTTTTTGTCATGCCGGTTACATGTCCATCAGTTACTTCGGCGTTGGTATTTTCAGGATGAGCAATAACGCTCCAAGTAACGCCGTCCAATGCGCTGAAATTATAAACCTCAACATCTCCACACAATGTAACATCCGGTCCCAAATTCAACAGCGAACAATCCGTATCACAGGCATCAGGAATGCCGTTGCCGTCGCTGTCCGCAAGATCATCTCCCTCACATACATCCGCACAATCAAAAACGCCATCATTATCCTCGTCAAAGTAAACAAAAGCCTGATAGACATTAAGAGTACTGAGGAGTCCACCGAGTAGTCCGGTAAAAACAATGCGTATTTCATCGCAATCTTTTGTCGTCACAACACTGACATCTTGTCGTCCTCCGGTTACAGCTACCCCGAGTACATTAAAACCGTCGGAGAATTTCTCTTGTTCTACTTCGTTTAAATAAGTATAGATAGAAATGCCACCAAGTATACTTATTCCAATTGATTGAGTAACAAATCCGACCTGAGATCCGGCAGGGATTGTTACTCCTTCAGTGTTTACTGAGACAGAATTTCCAGTAGCCAAATTAAGAGAAACAGCTCCGTCATCATCAGGGTCTACTATTTCATCTACGTTTGTAATTATTACACCATCATCTGCAGTAGGGTGATCGAAAGGAGGATTACCCCATTCTATAACCCTCCTACTTTCACTGCAATCATTACAACTGCCAGTAGGTTCTACGAAAGCATAATAAACATTTAAATTATTGAGTAAGGAAGTAGCAAGCCCGGTTTGCACCAATTCTATTTCGTCAAACTCGGCATCAGTTGTAAATGATATTTCTTGCAAGCCAAGTGATGTTGATCCATCCATGCGCTCATAGGAAAGTCCGGAAGTACCTACTAAAGTATTATTTAAATAGGTTCTAACAGTAAAAATATTTTGTAAAACATTTAATATATTATTTAAAATATCAACGGTAATGATTCCGTTATCTCCCAACACCGAACTTAATAATCCATCATCTATATTTACCACAAAACCGACACGACTACCAGCAGGGTAAGATTGTTTCAGATCACGAATAGAAATAAGAGGGTTTTCTGATAGGTTCAAACTCGCTAATGGCGTAATGGTTACATAATTCCTCAAGTCACCATCTACCAATTTTTCTACCTCATTCCTGGCATTCAACAAAGGAACATTTGCTTCTAAACCCAGCAAACTTAATAAATCGTCTGCTGTTTGGTCAACAACCCTTCCTTGTCCCACTAACGGGATCCTGCACGGTTCTCCCGTAGATTCTTGCGCACTCACCTCACCGGCGATCATAAAAAACGGGATAAAAAAACTTATCCGAAATAGACTTAAAATTTTCCGGATGGAAAATTCCTTTTTCTTTCTTTGTAAAATAATCATAATTAAAGTTTATTATTAAAGTTTAGTTGATGTATCTTATGAGGTTGTTAGAGTATAATTCTGTCTAATTAAATTCTTTGCGTACTTTGCGGCTTTGCGTTTATAATTTATTTTGTACTAAACGCAAAGTCGCAAAATACGCCAATACGCTAAGAACAACATAATTCAAACAGCCTTTTAGTTTTCGTTGAAACATTTTCCCGTAAGTTTTTGTTCCTTGCATTTTGTTAATTAACAATAAAATGAGCGCAAATGATATTTCATCATTGCGCTCATTGTCTAAAAATTACGGGTTTAACTGTAACACGGAAATTGAAATTCCGGTTAAAGCCTTCCGGCGCTCTTTTTTCTCGTAAAGCATGCTCCATACAAAAGCAGACAGACAGCCATAAACCAAAGAGGGGTTGCGCCTACCGGAAAAAATTCCAGACCACTCGGAAATTTATCCTCACAAGTGGGATTTCCGTCATTACGGACGAGGCATAGTAAACACTCTCCGCAAGAAGTTTTTCCTTCTTCAGCCTTAGCGATATAGTCGCTACACAAATTTATATCATACCAATTCGGTTCTCGTCCAGCCTCGTCTACAAACGCGTCCATATCAGATTGAGTCCAAGTAGCAACATCGTCATTACAATCCTGTCCAGACATGGGGATTTGCATACACAACAACAGTCCCAAAAGAATCACCGTTTTATTCACACATATATTCATAATACGATTAATTAAGAAGTTTTAAAAAATAATTTTCCGATTCTCTATTTTTTCAGCCGTCTCGATAGTAAGAATTGAGACACCCGAAAGAGTCGGCGCTGCAAATTTTTCCACATATTTTCCCGATCCGATAAGATTGTATATCATCTTGCCGGACAGATCGTACAGTTTCAAACCGGTGATTTCTTCCGAAGAGCTTACCGTTACGTACCCGTCGTTTATAAATACCTGTATCGTTTCGGCGGCATCCGGCTCTTCTTCGAAAGTTGTTGGTGTTCCGCCTGATTCAAAAGAGAGATAAAAACGTCCTTCCAGATAATCGTCCCCTGATTCTTTTTCAAAAGAGATAGCGGTTTGCGTTGATCTTAAATCATACTTTTTATTCTCTGCGCGGTCAATCAGGTATATTTCTTTTTCGGATTGCACATTTCCGGCTCCCGTTATTTCAAGATTCATCGTTCCAGTCAGAGCTGTTTTTATGCCTACGGGGATCAGCCTGTCGCCGGAGCCGGTATTGGTTACGTTAACTTCAATGGCGGTGTTTCCGGCAACCGTATAAATTTCCGGAACATCTGTCAGCGGTGAAAACAGTTTAAAGATGTCTTCGCCCTCTTTAAAGCCATCGGTAGCGACAGGGGAAAGAGCCACAAGGGCTTCGCTTGATTTTCCGCCGGCTTTCAGGCGAAGGCGCAACAAGTCGGATGGTTTACCGGAGGCGGATTTCAACCTGCTGACGCTGTTTCCAACCGCCGTAGTGGCGGCAGGAGTGAATTTTAGTTGGATGCTGTCTCCGGCTTTTATATCAAGAAAAAATGCCTGCATAGGAGCGATATATCTGTTAATCACCGAATCTTTACCGGTAATGGAAGTAAGATTGTCTAATCCCGACCAGGGAGTAAGGGAAACGTCATTGCTATTTCCCAGGTAAGTATAAAAGCAGTGGTTATCCCAAATACGATAATAGTCGTATATATACTCCTGATTATCCGAATAAAACTGTTCAAAATCAATATGAGACATAAACGGATTTCCAATCATAACGGTTCTTCCGCCTTCGACAGGAACATATAGCGCGCTGTCTGTCGGATTCATATTTTCTTCAAAGATAAAGCGGAAGCGGTTATCCAGATGAGGAGTAGAATTTGACTTCCATGCGTAGTCGTTAAATCCGCTTTCTCTCGGAAGATGGAATGGATCGCCGATTAAATTCCCGTTTTCATCGCGGAAGACGAATTGTACGTCTGTGCTGTCCGCATTCCGGCGCGGAAATAAATATGGCGTTCCGCCAGGAAAGGAAATATCCGAGTGAAATGGACCTCCATTCACCCATAATGCCAATCCGTCCGCCGCACGCATTTGTACATACGGAGTTGCGAAAGGTATGGAGAAATTACCTTGCGATGTACCTGTTCGACCATCAGGGTTTTCTTTTCCGCTAAGACCGAAATCAATATCAAACTGGCATACAAATATTTCCGGTTCGGAAGTATTTACCCAACTTGCATCTGCAAAATAGTCACCGGAGTACATATAGCGGAGCGGAGCCGAAACCATCTTCCATTCATTCCGTTTGACGTTAAATTCGACAAATGCGTAACGGTATTTCAGCTTGTGTATTTTTCCAACCGAGGCGCCGTTTTTAAACGTAATGTCGCGGCATCCTGCTTCATTTTCCAATATCGGGTAGTTGGCAGCGCTATCGGAAATAAAAACATCCGTACACCATATCGGATAGGCATTGGTGGTGCTGTCTATGTCGGCAACCCAGTTGGCAGGGTTGTACCAGTTGCCATCCGCGGCTTCGCGGTTCCAGCTAACGGCGGCGGGGTAGATGTCGAGTGAAATATCTTTAACAAGCGTTCGATTTTCTGCAACCAGCTGATATAGTAAGATGCCCGAAGTATCCGGCGTAAATGTCACGGTATCGGTAATAAAGTCGCCTATTTTGTTTCCGTTTCTGTATAACGAATACTCCTGAAAAGAGGAAGATCCATCGCCGGAAATGGCAACCGTGGCAGGGCACTTGCGGCAGATAGCTTCATAATCGACAACAATATCGCAATCTACCGGAAGTCCGCCGGCGCCAACTATATTATCATCGCTCAGGCAGCATTTATCCATACAGTCGGGCGTACCGTCGCCGTCGCTGTCCGGACGGATAAAGGCATTATATACCTGATAGCTTCCTAATAAAGTAGGAATTAATCCGCCTATAGAAAATTGTATTTCGTCAAAAGAGAGGTATTGGTTTGTAATAAACGACAGGATCGCTTTTTGATCTCCGCTGCCGAGCAACGAAAGATTGATCAGCGAAGGATTGTCGTTGACGGAAAATGTTTCCTGTTCCATTCCGCCCAGGTAAGTGGTAACACTCAGGCTGGAAAGCAATTGCGCATCAAGCAATCCAAGCACTCCGGCAGGAGGTGAAAATGTAAAGCCGACTTGATTCGATCCGCTAATCACTTGAGGGGTGCGTACTGAAATAGAGGCAACGGAACCGGTAAGGTCAAGGGCAACCGGTAGTGTAATCGTGGCAGGACTATTTAGGTCATTATCTATCAAATTACCAACATCGGATATTTCGCAACCGATACATGCAGTGCTTGTAATTCCGCTGTGTTCGTATGCAATGTTTGCCTGATAGTCGTTTCCAGCCAGCAGGTACTGTGTGCAGTTGTCTCCGGCTTGACTGCAATCGCTGGAAGGAGCTTGCTGGAAAGCATAATATACGCGCAGGCTACTCAACAGATTCACGCCGAGAACGCCTCTTGAAATCAGTGCTACGCCATTGAAAGGCTGGGTGGTTACGAAACTGATGCGTTGCCGGCTGTCCGAATCGCCGAGAAGATCTGCCGAAAGCAAATTGCCGGTTGAAGCCAACTCTACCGGATTGCCGTTCCAATATGTCTGAATATCGAAACTTGACAGCAGGTTGATATTCAGCAAGCCATTTGTGCTGATAACAAAACCGGTTCTTGTTCCGGCAGGATATTGGGTCGCGCTTTGTACGCCTATGATCTGTTCGCCTCCTGCGAGAAGGTTAACATCTATACCGGACTCCTGAATGTAGTTATTCAAATCGCTGTCAATCACATTAGCCGGATTTCCGTTATCTCCTCCTAAATTTACACAAAGTAAACAGTTGCTTCCCCCGGCATTAAGAATACTTGTCCCGTCTCCTGCAATCGGCTCGTCACAGGCAGTATCGGCAATTTGTCCGCAACCGTTGGCTGGTTCCCGGAAAGCGTAGTACACGCGTATGCTGCTGCTTAGCAGACTC
>QMCD01002520.1_pt1 | contig 10142 bp, 9 predicted proteins | sample 1821841 | NCBI WGS metagenome assembly QMCD01 (sample SAMN01991225, study PRJNA193472) | Termite gut metagenome, whole genome shotgun sequencing project. | isolation source: worker | host: Macrotermes natalensis
TATTTTAAAGCAAGCCGGCTTGAATGTCGGATTGGCAGGAAACGTTGGGAAAAGCTTCGCCAAACAGGTAGCAGAAGATAATTTTGATTACTATGTGTTGGAATTGAGCAGCTTTCAGTTAGACGGAATGTATGATTTCAAAGCAGACATTGCCATACTGTTGAATATCACGCCCGATCATTTGGACAGATACGAGTATAATTTTCAAAATTATGTCGATTCCAAGTTCAGGATTATACAAAATATGACGGAAAAAGAGTACTTCATCTATTGGAATGAAGATCCTGTTATCCGCAAAGAGTTGAAAAAGAGAGAAATAAAAGCAACTAAATGTCCTTTTGCCCTGAAAAAAGAAGGAGAGACAGTTGCCTATATAGCAAATGAAATAGTAGAAATATCAATGCAAAACAAAAAGTTTGAGATGGAGGTAGAAAAACTATCGCTAAGAGGGGAGCATAACATTTACAATTCAATGGCGGCGAGCATTTCCGCTTGCATTTCCGACATAAACAAGGCGTCTATCCGCGAGTCGCTCAGCGATTTTCGCGGCGTGGAGCACCGTCTGGAGTATGTGGCGGCAGTACGGAACGTTACATTCGTGAACGATTCCAAGGCAACGAATGTAAATTCGTGCTGGTATGCGCTGCAATGCATGAAAACCCCGGTAGTTCTTATCGCAGGCGGAACCGACAAGGGAAACGACTACACCGAAATCGAAAACCTGGTAAAAGAAAAAGTACGCGCTATCGTATGCTTGGGAGTGGACAACACCAAGCTACACGAATTCTTTGACGGCAAAGTCAATACAATTGTCGATGCAGGCTCAATGCAGGAAGCGGTCGAAAAATCATTCCGGTTAGCCGAGCGGGGCGACACCGTACTGCTTTCTCCTTGCTGTGCAAGTTTTGATCTTTTTGAAAACTACGAAGATCGGGGAGAACAGTTTAAGGAGCAGGTAAAGAGTCTTTAATTTGAAAAATTGAATATTCTAATTTTAACCTCCACATTTATGAGGGGATTATAAGTGAGTTGGCAAAACCATATTTTTGGATGTCGTCTCAAAAGTGGATTACAGAAACAAATAACGAATTGATTTGCCTTTCAAATATGGAAAACCTGAATGCCGTTTTCATCAATGAAGGTCTTTCGCAAAGCGAACGGCTGGTAAAACTAAATCAGATTGCCATTCAGCAGATGAAGATTTTGACGGAAGTTGAAGGTCGGAAAACGTTGAAATAACAAAATAACTCTTCACTATAATGAAAGACTTTTTGCAAAAATACTTTAAAGGAGACGCGATTGTCTGGACAGTCTTTATTGCACTGATTTTTTTATCGGCGATAGCGATGTACAGCGCATCAAGCACCCTTGCTTTCAAGCAGAGCGATTATAACTCGCCTGTTTGGCGGCATATCATTTTCCTTACCATAGGGTTTATTTTTGCACTTATTGTACACATTATACCCTACCGGCTGTTCCCGATTGGAGGCGCTCTGCTTACTGTGTTCTCGATTGTTCTGTTAGGTATCACATTGGTTATGGGGGTGAGTGCCAATAACGCCGCCCGGTGGCTGGAAATCGGCGGCATTCAGTTTCAACCCTCCGAATTTGCCAAGTTAGCCGTTATCATCATATTAGCCGTGGTGCTTGGCAGGAAGCAGCAAGAAAAAAAGCCGGCGGATGATGCCTTCAAAATGAGTATGATTATCCTTTCGGTAGCCTGCGTGCTGATTTTCCCGGAAAACTTTTCGACAGCAGCCCTTCTTTTCGTTGTCGGACTTTTAATGATGTTTTTCGGGCGTATTTCGTTGAAAAAATTGGGAAAAACAGTCGGCATCCTCGCGAGTCTCTGTCTTTTGCTGTATTTTGTTGCCCCCTATATGCCGGAAATGAGACCATTCCATCGCCTTTCCACCTGGCGGGTGCGCGTTGACAATCATTTTTTCAACAAAGAAAAGAAAGAGCTGAAAGATTTTGTCATAACCGATGATAATTACCAGGTAGCTCACGCCAAAATAGCGATTGCAAACAGCAACGGTCACGGACGGGGACCGGGAAACAGCATTGAGCGCGATTTTCTCCCTCAGGCATATTCCGACTTTATCTTTGCCATCATTATCGAGGAGAGCGGATTTTTCGGGGCAATTTTCGTAATGTTTCTATACCTGGTACTTCTTTTCAGGGCAGGAGTCATTGCCAATAAGTGTCCGAGCGCCTTTCCCGCATTGCTGGTGCTGGGACTGGCGAGTATGATTGTAATACAAGCTTTTCTGAATATGGCGGTAGCTGTGGGACTGGCACCCGTCACCGGGCAGCCCCTTCCGATGATCAGTCGCGGAGGAACATCTATTCTCATTACCGCCGTTTATTTTGGCATTATATTGAGCATCAGCCGGTACGCAAAAGAAGAGGCGCAAAAAAAGGAAAATCCGGCAGAAGAAACTAAAACAGTTACAGTATGAAAAAGCTAAAATTTATCATCAGCGGCGGCGGAACCGGAGGACATATCTTTCCGGCTGTTTCCATTGCAAACGCATTGAAAAGGAAGCATCCCGATGCCGAAATTCTTTTCGTAGGCGCAGAAGGCAGAATGGAAATGGAAAAAGTGCCGGCTGCCGGATACGACATTAAGGGGTTGCCCGTAAGCGGTTTCGACAGAAGCAATCTGCTGAAAAACTTCAAAGTCATTGTGCGCCTTTTCAAAAGCATCTCAATGGCGAAAAGAATCGTGCGCGAATTCAACCCCGACGCGGTAATTGGCGTAGGCGGCTATGCAAGCGGACCAACCTTGTATGCTGCCGGCAAGCTGCATGTCCCGACCGTATTGCAGGAACAGAACTCATACGCCGGAGTAACCAATAAGCTGCTGGCAAAAAAAGCTTCTAAAATATGCGTGGCTTACGATGGTATGGAGCGATTTTTTCCGAAAGATAAAATTATTCTGACGGGAAACCCGACGAGGGAATTGAGAGTGGAGAGTGGAGAATTGAGAGTGGCTTATGAGCATTTTAATTTTTCGCCGGAGAAGAAAACGCTGTTGATTATCGGCGGAAGTTTGGGAGCGCGGACAATTAACCAAAGTGTAATCAATGGCTTGGAAGCGTTAAAAGAATCCGGCATTCAAGTATTGTGGCAGACAGGCAAGTTTTATTTTGAAAATGCGAAAAAAACTGCCGATGCGTCCGATAATCCAAACCTCGTGGTAACTGATTTTATTTCGCGAATGGATTATGCTTACGCGATTGCCGATTTAGTTATCTCGCGAGCTGGCGCAAGCTCTATTTCAGAACTTTGTCTCTTGGGGAAGTCTTCAATTTTGGTTCCTTCTCCTAATGTTGCCGAAGACCATCAAACCAAGAATGCACGCGCATTAGCCGATAAAAACGCTGCCAGGATGATTACGGATAAAGACGCGCCTGAAGTGCTGATTGCCGAAGCTTTAAAACTTATTGGAAACGACAATGAGCTGAAAATACTTGGTGAAAACGCCCTTGCAATGGCTCAGCTAAATTCGGCAGACAGGATTGCGGAGGAGATATTAAACCTCCCCCCAACCCCCTCCAAAGGAGGGGGAGAGGCTAAGACTGGAAGAGCGATGATATTTGGAGAATAAAGAAATGACAAGTGATAAAGATTTTATTACAATAGTTATTTTGTGATTATCAGTAATATATAGGTTTAAAAATATATTTGGTTTTTGTTAATTTATTGACAAACGATTACAAAAAATAATATTTTTATTACTTGAAAGCTAACGAATTATTCGTAACGACAAAATAAATGATAAATAATTAAACTAATAATTGTACACGCTCCTCTCCCCCTCCTTTGGAGGGGGTTGGGGGGGAGGTTTAAAACGATGCTTCAAGCTAAAAAAAACATATACTTCCTCGGAATCGGCGGTATCGGAATGAGCGCCCTCGCCCGTTATTTCAAAGCCAAAGGCTATGAAGTGGCGGGATACGACCGTACAGCGTCCGAGCTTACCCGTCAGTTGGAAAGCGAGGGAATGGACATTCATTACGAAGATAACGCAGAATTAATTCCCGTAAACTTCCGGAATCCGGAAGATACATTAGTCGTGTTTACCCCTGCCGTTCCCGAAACGATGAACGAATTGACCGGTTTCATCGAAAAAAAATTCACCGTTTTGAAACGCTCGCAGGTACTTGGCGAAATTACCCGCTGCCAACGCGCAATATGCATTGCCGGAACCCACGGAAAGACCACCACCTCGACAATGACGGCGCACCTGCTGCACCACTCGCACGTCGATTGCAACGCATTCATCGGTGGAATTTCCAAAAATTTTGAAAAAAACCTGCATTTGTCCGCTAAAAGCGACCTGGTAGTTATCGAGGCAGATGAGTATGACCGTTCGTTTCTGACACTTTCGCCCTATATGGCTGCGATAACGGCGGTTGATCCCGACCACTTGGATATTTACGGAAGTGAAGAGTCGTATCGCGCCGGATTTGAGGAATTTACCTCGCTGATTCAGCCCGGCGGTGCGCTTTTGCTGAAAAAGGGGTTGCCTGTCAGTCCGAAACTACAGGAAGGCGTGCGTCTTTACACCTATTCCGGAAATGATACGGATGCTGATTTCCACGCCCGGAATATCCGGGTAGAAAACGGCGAAATCCGGTTCGATTTTGTTACCCCCGGCGAATTAATCGAGAATATTCAGCTCGGCGTACCGGTAATGATCAACATCGAAAACGGAATTGCCGCAATGGCACTGGCGCTGCTCAACGGAGCGACACCCGGCGAAGTTAGAGACGCAATGGCAACATTTGCAGGCGTGAAAAGGCGGTTTGATTTTCATATCAAACGGGATGACCTGGTTTTTATCGACGATTACGCACATCACCCGCAAGAGCTGAAAGCCTGCATCGAGTCGCTCCGGATGCTTTATAATGACAGGAAAATATGCGGGATTTTCCAGCCGCATCTATATACTCGGACGCGGGATTTTGCCGGTGAATTTGCACAAAGCCTTTCACTGTTAGACGAGCTGGTTTTGCTCGATATCTATCCCGCGAGAGAAGCGCCGATACCGGGTGTAACATCCCAAATGCTGCTGGATAAAGTGGCGATTGATAAAAAATGCGTCCGTACCAAGTCTGATTTGGAAGAATATATCCGGAAAAATGATTTTGAAGTATTGGCGACTATCGGGGCTGGCGATATTGAATTGCTTGTCCCGAAGATAAAGAAAATTTTGTTGGAACGCACTGTATTGTAGAGACATGGCATGCCACGTCTCCACGGGAAGCACTGAACAATTAATAATTATAAAATGCGAAAAAAAACATACATATCGCTCGGCATCATAGCCATATCAGGCTACCTCGTTTTTGCCGTTTCCGCCTTTTCCTACAAGTCGGATAAGCAGACTTGCAACGATGTGGTGGTACTGATAAAGGACAGTACCCAACTGCGTTTTATTACCAAAAAAGAAGTTATTCTCTGTCTTGCACAAAAAGAATTGAACCCGATAGGTAAAAATATGCAAACGGTTCAAACAGAAGAGATAGAAAAATTGTTGAATAGACAACCGCGCATCAAGAATGCAGAATGTTACAAAACGCCTTCGGGAACCGTTTACATTGAAATCACCCAGCGCGAACCCATTTTAAGGGTTATGAACAGCGGACGGAGTTATTATGTGGACAGAGAGGGTGAAATTATGCCCGTTTCTTCCAATTTTACCGCATACGTGCCTGTTGTGACCGGGGCGGTAAACGAAGAATTTGCAAAAGGACCGCTTTACGATTTTGCGCTGTATCTGAGGCGGAATGATTTTTGGAATGCGCAGATTGAACAGATACACGTCGATTACAGCGAAGAAATAGAGCTGGTTCCGCGTGTAGGCAACCAGATTATCCTGCTCGGCAAGCTGGATAATTACGAATACAAGCTGGATAAGCTGTTTTCGCTTTACAAGAACGGATTCAGCAGGACTGGCTGGAACTGTTACCGGCAAATCAACTTGAAATATGACAATCAAGTGGTTTGTACAAAAAAATGAAATTAAAAAATAGACGATATGCAAGGTTTTACGACGGACAATTTAATAGTAGTGATCGATCTCGGTACATCCCGGATCCGCGGCATTGCGGGCAGGAAAGACGGGAACGGGCACGTAGAAATCATCGCTTATGAGGGACTGGCTTCCAAAGGAATTAAGCGGGGTTCTATATGCAATTTGGCTGAAGCCGCTTTTTGCATCAAGGAGATACTGACCAAATTGCAGAATAAGGTCAATTTCATTTTCAACGAAAGCTGTTCCGAAGAAGAACGGAAAACGTATGAGATAAGCGGTGTGTATGTCGGACTGAACGGTCAGACAATCAAGACAATGAACAGCCGCGTGCCTCGCAACTTGGGCGATGTCGAAGTAACCGAGGAGGTCGTCAGGACACTGCACGCCGAAAACAACAAGCTGAAAATCGAGAACGGCGAAATTTTAGAAATCGTTGCCCAGGAATATCTTGTGGACGATTGCGACGAGGTCAATCCCGTGGGCTGCATCTGTACCCGGATTGAAGGGCGGTACAAGATTATTGCCGGTCGCCCGTCGCTCAAGAGCAATCTGGTCAAGTGCATTGAAAAAGTCAATGAAGTCATTGAAAACAACGGAGGCTGTAAAATTGAAATTCTCGGCGTATTCCTGTCGCCTGTTGCATCAGCATCAGCCGTACTGTCGAATGAAGAAAAGGAGCTGGGCTGCGTGATGATTGACTTCGGTGCAGGAACCACTTCGACAGCCGTTTATTACAAAAATGTACTTCGCCACGTGAGCGTTGTCCCTTTCGGCAGCGATGTCATCACGAAAGACATAATGGATTTGAAAGTGCTGGAAAACGTAGCGGAAATGCTGAAGCGGAAATTCGGATCGGCAATGGAAGAGCTGATCGAAGATTTTCATATTTCAACCCCGCCGCCAATCTCCGGCAAGGAAGGAAAAACGGTTTCCAGCAAGTTTCTCGCCGGGATTATTGAGGCGCGTATCGAAGAAATTCTGGATTACGTGTGCCACCAGATCGAAAAATCGGAACATTACTGCCATATCGACGAAATCGTCATTACCGGAGGAGGAGCCAGACTGAAAAATCTGGTTGAAAAGTTGAAATTGCGTACCGGCTTCGATGTCCGCATCGGAAAGCCTAACCAGAAAATATCATCCAACATGGACGAGAGCTACCTTGAAGTTGAGTGTGCGCAGTTGATCGGACTGTTGATTCATTCCGAAAAGGCGTGCGTAAGAGAAAAAACATTACTGTCAAAAGAAGAGCAGCCCGAACAGGAAACACCCGTAAAGGAGAAGAAGAAAAAAATAAAATGGAGCAATGTCGTCGGATTATTCGGAGATATATTCGAAGACTCAAAAATATAAAAGCATTACGATTATGGAGGAAAATATGATTATAGGAGAAGAAGGAATAAACCTGGTCGGACTTGATGACGACAAGGCAATTATCAAAGTAATCGGTGTCGGCGGCGGCGGCGGAAATGCCATCAACTATATGTACAGACAGGGGATTTGCAACGTCGATTTTGTAGTCTGCAATACGGACAAGGATGCTTTGAATATGTCGCCCGTTCCCATCAAGATTCAGCTTGGAGAAAAAGGATTAGGAGCGGGAACCAAACCGGAAATCGGTCGTCAGGAAGCAATAAACAGCCTGCCGAAAATTCAGGAGATGCTCGAAGGTACCGAAATGGTCTTCATCACAGCCGGAATGGGAAAGGGAACCGGAACCGGAGCCGCTCCCGTTATCGCGCAGGCAGCTAAGGAGATGGGCGTCCTCACAATTGGCATCGTTACCATACCGTTCCTGTTTGAAGGAAGAGGCAAGGTAGAGCGGGCAATCGAAGGAGTAGAAGAAATGCGCAAGCACGTAGATGCGATTCTGATTATCAATAACGAAAAGCTAAAAACCCTGTGTGCCGATTTTACGCTGAGCAACGCATTTGCCAAAGCCGACAGCGTATTAACGATTGCCGCCAAGGGAATTGCCGAGATTATTACCAAAACCGGATATGTCAATGTGGACTTGAACGACGTGCGGACGGTAATGACCAACAGCGGCGATGCCGTTATGGGTTCCGGAACAGCCGCAGGTCCCGACCGTGCCGTGGAGGCTATCCGGAAATCGCTGGATTCGCCGTTGCTGCTCAGCACGAATATACAGGGAGCCAAGAAAATCCTGCTCAACATCTCGTATGGTGAAGAAGAGGTTACAATGGACGAAGTGGGCATTATTACCGACTACCTGGAAAAGCAGGTCGGCACGGATACCGAAATTACCTTCGGCACAATCCCTGACGAGACATTGGGCGAAGAGCTGAGCGTTACGATGGTTGCTACCGGCTTTAACCTCGACGTACAGGATATTTCCGATCATATACAACGTCCGGAAAAACCGAGAACCGTTGTTATGGAACAGCCAGCCGAGCCCAAAAGGGAAGTAAACGTAGGGGCTTACTACGGAAATGTCTCTGCCCACAATACTACACGGGGAGGAAGTTACGGAACAAAACCGGTTCAAAGCGAGCAGCCGAGAACCGTCATTCTGGATATGGACGACGACGCGCACGTTGACCGCATGGAAAGCATCCCCGCGTATATGCGGAAAAGACAGGGCAGCGAATCCACCGTCGCGTCGGAACCTGTTGCACAGAGCGAAATTTCCCGTTTTTCAATCGGAAAAGAAGCTGACGGACTGAAAGATAAAAACGGTTTTTTACACGATAACGTAGATTAATACAGTGGAGAGTTGAGAGTGGAGAATTGAGAGTTCTCTTAACTCTCCACTCTCAATTCTCCATTCTCAACTAATAAAGTTATGGAACTTTTTGAACAGATAAGCGAAGACATAAAGCAAGCTATGCTTGCGAAGGACAAAGTAAGGCTTGAAGCCTTGCGCGGAGTAAAAAAAGAGCTGTTGGAGGCAAAAACCGCCAAAGGTTCGGATGGTAACCTGACCGAAGAGCAAGGCGTGAAAATCCTGCAAAAAATGGTCAAACAGCGGAAAGATTCGGCAGAGATTTTCAAGCAGCAAAATCGCCCCGAATTAGCAGGAAATGAACTTGCCGAAGTGGCAGTTATCGAACAGTATCTCCCCGCGCAAATGAGCGACGAAGAGTTGACTGCCGCCGTCAAGGAAATCATTGCCGAAACAGGTGCTACTTCAGCCAAAGAGATGGGAAAAGTAATGGGCGTTGCCTCCAAAAAATTAGCCGGAAAAGTAGAAGGGAAACTGATTTCGGAAAAGGTAAAGGCGTTGCTTGCTTAATGGGGCACATTACATGACTAAATCAAATGAATAACGAATTTTTAGTATTAGAAGAACAAATAGTCGCCATGCTCAAAACGGTGTATGATCCGGAAATTCCGGTTAATATTTTCGATTTGGGATTGATTTACAATGTAGAAGTAAAAGACGGTGGCGAGGTCATTATCACGATGACACTGACGGCGCCTAACTGTCCGCCTGCCGATTGTATTGTAGAAGACGTAAAAATGAAAATCGAGTCGGTCGAAGGCGTTAAAAAAGTAGATGTGAATATCGTCTTTGAGCCGGAGTGGAACAAAGAGATGATGACGGAAGAGGCGCAGTTAGAGTTGGGGTTTTTGTAGAAGAATGGAGAAGCGTAAAAAGGTATATTTTGCATCGGATACCCATTTCGGACTTGATATAAAGGAAAATCCCATCGAATCCGAAAAACGGTTTGCCCGCTGGCTCGACAGCATTAAGCACGAGACCGCCGCACTCTATCTGTTGGGAGATATTTTTGACTACTGGTTCGAGTATAAGTCGGTTGTCCCAAAAGGGCATGTCCGGGTGTTGGGAAAATTGGCGGAATTTACGGATGCCGGTATTCCTGTCTATATCTTTACCGGAAACCACGATATATGGATGTTTGATTACCTGTCGAAAGAGATTGGCGCAACCGTCATTACCGAGCCGGTCGAAACGGAAATTTACGGAAAGCGCTTTTATTTGGCACACGGCGACGGATTGTTTGACTCCAATCGTTTTTTCCGTTTTTTTCGTTTTCTTTTCCGGAATAAATTTTGTCAATGGTTATTCAAAATGGTGCATCCGAGTTTGACAGTCCCTCTCGGATTTGCC
>QMCD01005429.1_pt1 | contig 10139 bp, 8 predicted proteins | sample 1821841 | NCBI WGS metagenome assembly QMCD01 (sample SAMN01991225, study PRJNA193472) | Termite gut metagenome, whole genome shotgun sequencing project. | isolation source: worker | host: Macrotermes natalensis
TATTTGATTGAGAAAGTGCTTTTAATCGGCATTCGTTCAATATTTGAGTGGGATCGTGCCGATTTGGAGTGGGAATGATAAGGCTTTGATTGAAAGAGGCTCGAAAACGCCATACGATAGAAAATGCCCACCGCTGGTATGTGAGCCATAAAGCATGAGGGGAGGGATTTCGGGGCGTGGGTCTTCCGGCGTTACATCTGGACGATCCGGAGGCTGCTTGTCGAGGCGGAGCAAGGCACCGCTTCTTCCGCTCCCGAAGGCAAAGCCGACGGCTCCCCCGCCAGCCATTTCATCCACAGCGCCTGCCTCGACGCGGGTGGGTGTTTCGAGAATCGATCAGAACCTCTCGCCCCGCGATCCTCAAAAATGATCAATTGCACCATCGGCTGCGCTTTCACGGTTCGTTGGTGTTGCAGGCAAACCAAAAGAGATGGAGCGTTGGTTTTCCGCTTCGCCTTTTTGGGAGCATGCTTCGGATTTCGGAGGTGGAGGTCGAAGCGGCAGCGGCAATGGACGCACTGACGGCAGTGGAAGTGAAAGTGGTTCTCGGCCAAATCCGCGCCCTGAACGTCGGCATCGACGAATTGGAGAAGATGATTGAGGCTGAAGGCTCCAAGCTGAAGGGGTTCGCTGAAATCACGTCGATCAAGGGCATCGGCACGATAAGCGCGACGATACTTCTTTCTGTCATCGACGACGTGAAGCGCTTCGAGAACGAGGGCAAGCTGGCGGCGTACTTGGGCATCGTGCCTCGCGTGTCGGACTCGAACGAAACGGAACATCGAGGTCGGATCACCAAGCGCGGGGCGAAGCTGGCGCGGACGGCTCTGGTGCAATGCGCTCTGATCGCCAAGAGGTATAGCCCCTACTTGGCGAGGTATCACGAACGCCTGAAGCGGAAGAAAGGCGGCGGGAAAGCGAACATCGCCCTGGCTCGGAAGCTCTTGGGGATAGTGTACCGGACGCTCCGGAACGGATGGGTGTTTGAGGATTTCCCGTCTTTCCGGCTCAAGGACGGGACAATTCCCGTGTGGTCGAGGGACGGGGCGAGGAAGTACGCCGCTTCGCGTCGGGATTTATCGCTTTCAGCCAAGACCGGGAAAAGAAAGAGGGCGACCTGACGGCCGCCCCTACGAGGTCGCAGTGCGCCTCAATGGGGAGCGATGCTCCCGATCTTGGAACCGCGCAGCGCACGGGTCGCGTCCCCGCGTTGCCCTATCCTCCGAACGGTCAATAGTGTTATCGTCAAATTGTACAACAGAATACAAGAAATCAAACTTTTTGGAGTAGATTTCTTTCATAGGAGCGCAAGATTTATCCGGATGATCTATATGTCAAAATTGTCGAGAAAAGCGGGCGAAGTACAGCGCAAAACGGGTGGAAAAATGACCCGAATGGAATTCAGCAATAGGCACATTGGCGCAATACTCGACATAATCAGCGCTTTTGCTTTGACGAAGCATGATAAATGAACGTAGCCAACGACATTAGCCATCGACATTGCGCATTCGTATATGTCGAGAAAAGAGCTTTCGGAAGAACAAGCTGAATCCTCTTGCTTTTCATTTTCTCGGTCTGATTTTCGCTTATGCCTGGCTCAAAGGTGATTAAATGCTTTTCCGGAATACGGTCAGCTTCAGTGAGAATTTGCCAGCAGCGGTCTTTGCAGGTTGATTTTGATGCGAGCATTGTCAAACGACATGCCGGAAACTGGGTATTGTGATACATCTCTATGCCTGGAAAGATAAAATCCGGTTTCTGCCGATTTTCCGTCACACCCTGCCGTGTGTAGGTCACATTGTGAACCGTAAATATTTGTTCAAGATGATTTTCTAATGCGGAACCAGCCCGTGCTCTTCTCCGTTGCAAAGTGCTTTGAACGAGCTTGACAAAACAACTTGGTTCAACAAGCTCTTCATTTCTTTTGATAAGCGCTGTGAGTCCGTCGCCAAGAAAGTGCTTTTCAAGCGTTCGATAAAGGATTTCTTCTCGCTCCATCCAGCATATCAGGGCTTCATCAGGATGCTCGATTGCTGAAACATCTGGAAGTGTACTTCTGGCGTATTCAGAAAATACGCTTGTTTTAGGAAAACCCCCATCAAAACATTCAAGCATCTGGTCAAGAAAATTTGGAGCGTCTTCCTCAGGTTCGATGCCGATTTGCTCAAGGATAAACCTCGAAGCAAAGTTGATGCGATCCTGTTCGCTTTCCAGATCAGCCCGTATAGATAGCCCTGGGATCTCGTCATTGCATAACCCAAAGAGCCAACGTATTTGTCGTTCCATTGTTGTGGCATTTTCAACAATCACCGCTAGCAGTGAATTGTCAGGACGTCTGGCGACTATGAGATAATCATCAATGCTTGCACATTGTACGGGGATGTTGTCGGGAAAATATAGCCGATACTCTGCATCTCGATGTGGTTGATTTTTCCTTGTGTCATACCAAGACAAAATACACTCTTCGACAATGGGATCGGCATCTTGATCCGTAAAATAGAGAATCCGCGTATTGAATTTGACCGTCTCAGATGATGAACCAAGAATCTTCTCCATCTTTTTGCCACCATGGAATTCATGTTGGTTTGATTTCATCCTGTCTACTTCAACTGCTGTAAGTCGTTTACCTGCGACCCCTGTAAAATATTGTGACAAAAATCCTTTTTTCATCTCCGAATCTCCAAAACGGCAGCATTGGTAGAATTATCTGAAAGCCATGCAACCAAGTGATCAATAACATCTTGATGATTGACGTCATTTCTCCTCAGCGCACATTCCCAAATCGTTGCAATTCGCCAGCCTGAATCGGATAATGTCCTGTGGTTTTTTCTGTCCCTTTTGCGGTTGTCCGAAATTTTTGTTTTCCAGAATTCGGTTCGAGTTCCGGGGAGTCGAAAAAAGCTGCATTGATGCCCATGCCAGAAGCATCCATGAATGAAAACGACTGCTCTGTATTTTGGAAAAACAAGGTCTGGCGTACCCGGCAGCTTGTTGTCGTGCAAACGATAACGAAATCCGCGCTTGTGCAACAAACATCTGACAAGCAATTCCGGTTTTGTGTTTTTACTGCGAATCTCGGACATCATCCGGCTGCGAGTTTGTTTGTCGACAATATCCATAGCCGCTCCAGTTTATTGTGGGAATGCGGACATTGCCTGAAGCTGCTTCTCCGCAGAGGAAACGATATGAGGCAATATGGTTTTGGCTACAGCCCGGATGACCGGCATAACAACGCTGTTTCCGAATTGTCGGTAAGCTTGGGTATCGCTGACAGGAATTTTGAAAGTATCAGGAAATCCCATCAACCGAGCGCATTCCCGTGGCGTAAGCTTCCTAGGGCGTTTTCCTTTTCCTTGCGCCAACAAAATTTCCGAACCGTCTTTATAATAACGTGCTGAAAGTGTTCGCGTAATGCTATCACCAGTTACCAATCCGAATCCAAATCCATTCCCTGCCGCCCGGTGTTTTTCAGCGTAGTCTTGGAGAAAATTCCATAGCCTGGGAGTAAGTGTAAACTTTGATTGTACCCTCTGTTTCGTATGGTCAAAATACCGATCTCCGTCCCATTCAAGAATCGGCTCCGTTCCATCGATTTTATGGAGAATGGAGGAGAGTCTCTGTTTTTCCAAGGGCAAAGGAAGGTGGTCTAGGGAGAATTCATTTTCATCACGAAAGCCGACTATCAAAATCCGTTCCCTGTGCTGCGGAGTAAAGTGCTGACCGTCAACAATCCGATATTGGACATTGTACATCAGTTCTTTTTCTAAGGTTTGCATTATAATACGGAAAGTATTTCCTCTGTCATGAGAGACAAGATTTTTAACATTTTCAAGCAAAAAAGCTTTAGGTCGTTTAGTCGCAATGATTCGTGCTACATCAAAAAACAGGGTTCCCTGTGTAGTACACTCAAATCCGTGAGGACGGCCTAATGCGCCACCCTCACTCAGTTGGTAAAACAGCAGCTGATAATAGTTAAATCAGCATTAGGCACGTTTAATGAGACAATCTTCAGCGGCATAAGGAACTATATCACCGACAAAAAGATGGTTTCCAGGAAAGTTTTCCAGATAGGTTTTTTTTGCAAAATCATTCCACTCGCTGGTGAACACGCAGACACCACCTACAGACTCAAATCCCATGCGTATCCCACCAATACCTGCGAACAAATCAATAAAAGTAAAACGCCGTTCCTTCTCAATGTTTTGGATTGCCTCACTGGGCTGAAGAAGTTCACGCAAAGCGGGGATTGCCATTACAGGGCAGCAGGAGGTCCCTTTTTCCCATCGGCGCACTGTTTTGGGATCTCTTCCTATGTATTTAGCGATTTCCTCTTGAGTGAAACGAGAGCGGGCGCTACGCAATAATTCAAGAGCCAAGGTTGACTGTGACATTTGATGTTCCTCCGGTAATGATACCGGACATAATGTCCGTTTTTTGTCCCTAGCGCAAGGAAATTGTCTGAAAAAAGTTGACTTTTTGTGTTGCGTTCATGCCATTTACGGTTGTGCAGGCTATCCCCATAAGGAGCTTATGACGGTAACTCACTCTGGGAGTAGCAACTTGGATGCTGATGCCATTACCGAACAGGACAGATTTTGGTCTTGACGCAAGAGACACATCGCAGATAAAATTACGTCATATAATCTCAAAATATCATTCTGAGAAGGTCTGTGAAAACCATGAATCAACTGGAAAAACCTGATGTGACAGATACGCAGGAGGTGATTCTGAAAGCTAAATGGGACATTCGCGGCCAAGAAATATGGTTGATCGATTTGGCAGGTAATGTCAGTCTACCAACAGCAGCCGACATTTATCGTGCGCTTGTGGAACGTCATCCCGTTGAGCCGTGGGTTCCTACAACTGCTTGCGGCCTTCGGGCATCACGTTACCCATTGTTACCGGTTCTTTCTATTGATGAAAGCGGCGAAGGTATACCGAGTTATGTCATTAAAGGCACCGTTAGAGGCGAAACTCTGGAACTGGAAGTCGCCGATCTTGAGCGTGGTTATAGGATAGCTGAAGGTGTCTGGTATCCCGTCGAGCCGGTAATGGCTCAGGAAGTCTTGGATCTGTTGCGTAGCACAGGTACGCCTATCGGCCCGGCTCGTTCGCTTCGGGCCTTTTTAGCTATCCGCAAAGTAGCCGCTAGCGGTGGCGCTGTCGATGACAATATGGCAAGCAAAGCGATTTCACCGCTTGCATTTGCCCCGCCAACCGGTGATACCCCAACCGGCATCAGCGCCAGCCTTTATCCGTATCAGTTGGTAGGCTGGCGATGGCTCAAGTTTCTATTGTCGGAAGGAATGGGCGGTTTACTGGCTGACGAAATGGGGCTTGGCAAGACATTGCAGGTTATTGCGGTGCTCAGTGACTCCGGAGGGGAACCACTGCGACCGTCCTTGATTATTGCCCCTGGCTCCCTATTGGAGAATTGGCGACGCGAAGTTGCCAAGTTTGCACCACATTTGCAAGTATTGAAGCACCACGGTTCGTTACGTACTGGTCGTCCTGCTGAATTAAAAGGCTATGATGTGGTAATTACGTCATATGACAATGCCGTGGGCGATAACAGTTTGCTCCAAATGATCCAATGGAAAGCCATCATCCTTGATGAAGCGCAGTTTATTCGTAATCCATATGCCCAGCGCACGAAAGCGGTCAAACGTTTACACCGCGAAGCCAGCTTGGCCATGACCGGTACCCCTGTTGAAAACAGACTGCGCGACCTGTGGTCGATTATGGACTTTGTCCTGCCCGGTCAACTTGGTGATCTCAATGATTTTGAGACACGGTTCTCTAATGACGTAGATGGTGCAGCCCGATTGGAGCCGTTCGTATCGCCGCTCATGTTGCGTAGGCGCGTTGGCGAAGTGGCAAGGGATCTGCCACCGCGCATCGATTTTCCACAAGTGATTGAGCTCGATGAAGGCGAGGCCATTGCTTATGATACCGAACGTGAACGTATCAATATAGAATATGGTGCTGCCGCCACTCTGGTTGCGCTCACTTCATTACGTCGATTTTGTGCTCATCCAAGTCTGCTGGAGGGGACTTCAGACATTTCGAATCCAATGTCGTTCTCCAAATTTCGCCGTTTGGATGCGATTGTAGAGGAAATTTTTGGACAGGGTGAAAAAGCCATTATTTTCACATCATTTACGGCGATGGCCGATATGATAGCGCAGCACATAAAGACTCGTTTTGTCGCTTTTTCTGGAACAATAGACGGTCGTCTTGCCATTGACGACCGGCAACTATTAATTGATGATTTTAGTGCCGTTCGAGGCTGCGCTGCGCTTGTACTCAATCCGAAGGCCGGTGGCGCAGGTCTTAACATTACGGCAGCGAACCATGTCATCCATTATAATCCCGAATGGAACCCAGCCTTGGAGGATCAAGCTTCTGCTCGTGCGCATCGGCGTGGACAGGAATTACCTGTGACGGTACATCACCTTCTTATTGCCAATACAGTGGAGGAGGTGGTAGCTGAGCGCCTTTTCCGCAAACGCGCCCTATCCAGCACCGCCATTATTGGAATTGAAGGCAATGATGACGATTATGCTGATATTGTAGCAGCTTTGAATCGTTCTCCTTCCAGTCAAACAGGTATATAAAGTATGCCAACACAGCAAATAGCAAAGATATTAAGTGCCAACGATACGGGCGAAACCGGCGGGCATCAAGCTGGGATCCTTGTGCCAAAGGATCCTGCGCTTCTGTCTTTTTTCCCACAGCTTGATGCCAGTCGCTATAATCCACGTGTTCACCTGCACTTTCTTGACTCCAGCGGGTCTTTTTGGGAGTTTGCCTTTATTTATTACAATAATGCCTTATTTGGAGGCACTCGCAATGAGTATCGTTTGACTAGGATGACGAAGTATATTCGACGGGCCAGTTTGATCTGTGGCGATGAAGTGATTCTGTCGAGAGAGGACGACCGCTATAGTGTCTCATATGTGCGCAGACAGCAAGCGCGCGTTATCAAAGGGGTTCTGCGGCTTGGCACAGGCTGGCGTGTAGTCCAATTTTGAGGAGACATCAATGAGCGATATTGAAGAAATTGAACTGTTACCAGATCCAGAACGCGTCATTGTCGGCCTGCGCGATACGGGTTATGAATTTAATACCGCTGTGGCTGATATTGTGGACAACTCGATTGCCGCCAATGCAACAAAAATACAACTCTCCCTTGCCGCAGACTTCAATGGCGAAGTACGCTTGTTGATCGCCGACGATGGAGAAGGTATGGATCGGGAAGGACTGATCAACGCTATGCAGTATGGCTCCAAGGCGCGGCCGAGTGCAGCCAGCCTTGGAAAATACGGCCTTGGGTTAAAGACTGCTTCCACGGCATTCTGTACACGCCTGTCTGTCATTTCACGTGCGGATGGTATGATGCCCGCCCTCATGGCTACTTGGGATCTTCATCATGTCGCCAAGGTCAACAAATGGTCGCTGTTACTCAGTGAAAGCTGTGACGAAGAAGCCTTAGAGTTGTTGAACGGGATAGCACCGAGCAAATCGGGAACCGTGGTTCTGTGGGAGAAGGTGGATCGTTTTATCAAAGACTATTCCAAACCGACCGGTTCGCCAGCAAAGAAAGCATTTCAAGCCAAAGAAAATGCCCTACGTCACCATTTGGCGATGGTTTATCAACGATTCCTTGATCCGAAGGACAGTCGCGCGCAGAATGTCGCTATTGAACTGAATGGCAAGGCCGTGGTTCCGTGGGATCCGTTTCAGCGAGATGTAGCTGAACTGGTAGCAGAACAGGTAGTGCCAACCCAACTCTCGGATGGCCGCCAAGCCGTATTTACGGTGAGGGCATATATCCTTCCGCGTCGCGAAGAGTTCGATGATGATAAGTTGGCATCGGCTGCATTGCTGTCTAATGAACGACAAGGCATCTATATTTATCGGGAAAACCGATTGATTCATGACGCCGACTGGCTCGGTCTTTATCAGAAAGAACCACACAGCACACTACTACGTGTCGAATTCTCGTTCGACCACAAACTTGATGATGCATTCCATCTTGATATCAAAAAATCACAAATCATCCTCAACGAGGACTTATGCAACTGGTTACAAACGGAGTTTTTGCCTGCGCCACGTCGCGAAGCCAATCGACGTTCGCGTGAAGGCCAACAAAAAGACATCTCAAAGAAAAGCGAAGGTGCACATGACACTTCGAACAATAATATTCGCAATCGTGAAGCTGCTGCTGGAGGCCCGGATGTTAAAATCACTGATCCCGATACAGGAGAAGCCAACATCCAGAATAAATACGGTACAACTCGCCTCAAACTCACCATCGCACCCGCAAAACGACCAGGTGAAGTATTTGTACAGCCGGTAGACGGAATTACCAATGGTCTGCTGTTCCAGCCGGCCCTGATCGAGCGACATAAGGCTGTGCAACTAAATACAAGTCACCCTTACTATCACAAAGTTTACCTCCCGAACCTTAATCGCAGCGTGACCGTGCAGGGTCTGGATTCCTTGATGTGGGCGTTGGTTGTGGCGGAATTATCTACTGTGCAGGACATCACTGCAGCCGTATTCAAGGATATGCGCTACGAAGTGTCGCGTATTTTGGAGAAGCTGGTTGAAAATTTACCGGAACCGGAAATAGATCAAAATGCCCCTTAATTTATATTCGCTCGCAAACCGGATGTCCGCCGAAACCGGCTTTGCTTTCGCTGGCACCGAAGGTCGTGATGATGATGGTAACCGTTGGTTGGAGTTGCGCCCTGCCGAGTATCCTGCAGGCCAGACCTTCACACTACGGACTGTTGTGGGCTGGCGGCGAATCGACGTGATTTTTCGCCCTGGCAATTTTGCAGGCGAACTCGTCGAAGCAATGGGGCAGGCTGGAGAGGCAAGCCGCCATGTCTTCTGTACCGTGCTTGCCGCCTGCCGCGATGCCGGTGCTGAAATCTCGCTATCGGTCAATGGTGTCAAATATTCTCCTGATGACGATGCGCTATGGACTTCGCCTTGGCGTAGTCTCGATTTTGCGATCCATCGTGGGATGCTCACCATCAATGAGGGTGATACTAACGCTGATTTGTGCCAGATCGAGCAGTGGACTTCACGTGCGGCTGTAGCGGTTCTTGCGATCCTGCCTCTTGAAGTGGAAGGTGGAGAGTCTAGTGAAACTGTGCCAGAGGTAGCAGGGTTGCCCGAAGGGGCCAGAACACGCATTGAGGTAAACCGCTACGAACGAGATCGCCGCAATCGAGCCGCTGCAATTGCGATTCACGGCTATCGTTGCAAAGCTTGTGGTGTTGACATGGGCGAGCGGTATTGTGCCGATGCGATTGGTTTGATTGAAGTTCACCACACTACGCCAATATCTGAGATCGGGTCTGATGATGGCTACATAGTCGATCCGAGAAATGAGCTCATACCATTGTGTCCGAACTGCCACTCAGTCGCCCATCGGCGAACGCCGCCATTTTCTGTCGATGAGCTGCGCGATATGCAGCATCGTCCCTGATTTCACGACGCGATTGTCGATGGCCACTTGTTATACCCATATCTGGGTATCCACTTGACTCCACCACCCATGAGATATTGTGACAAAAGCGCCCTATCAAGCGGGCGATATTAACTTATTATTGCATGGGTTATCGTGCTCGGTGCTCTTTGGTTCAGCCTCACCGCAAATCACAAGCAGTAGTATGCGGTGGAGTCAAGTGGATACCCAGATACCCATATAATTTTCTCATGTGATTGAGTCGCCGTGGAACTGATACGCCTATAGCGGAAGGATTTTCGCATTGCTCGATGTGAAAAAAACGAACCATCAGGTTGTCGAGTTTTATTTTTTTCATTGTAATGCATTTATAGTAAAGAGCTTATAAGTTTTCTGGCGTGAGGTAGTTCATCCAGCATATGCTTTATGGTGCTGAAAAAAAGTTCAAGCCACGTCCTGCTTTCGGCACCAAGTTTTCATCGACGGAACCCTCTGCATTGCAGAGGGTTCCGTTTTTTTTCGTCTACGGCGTCCACGAGGGCTTGTGTAATCCTTGTGTAATTTTGATGGCCGGAGTTCGTCATTTCGAGGCCATGTCCGCCCTGAAAGACGAGATTTCCCCGTGTTGCCGGCGGCGAGTATTTTGTGGCATTCG
>QMCD01003132.1_pt1 | contig 10132 bp, 9 predicted proteins | sample 1821841 | NCBI WGS metagenome assembly QMCD01 (sample SAMN01991225, study PRJNA193472) | Termite gut metagenome, whole genome shotgun sequencing project. | isolation source: worker | host: Macrotermes natalensis
AGCCGCCCCGTCCGAACGCCGGTGGACACGCCGTTCCGAGCGCGCGCGATTGCATGCGCTCGGGGGATCTACGACAAGCCGATGGTCGTCGAGCTGACTCAACTCGGAGGCGGTCCCGCAGACATCCTGCGCGACGCCCACCCCAAGCTTCCTGTCGTCGGTTTGGGTCCGGGGAACACCGCAGGGAATCATCACGCGCCAGACGAGAACCTGAAGATCGACGACTACATCCGGGCCGTCAAGTACCTGATCGCGCTGTTCTACTCTTACTGAGTTCTACTGAGCGAATCAAGCAAAGAACCGCCAAACGAACAGAAAGAGGTGTGAGTGAATGCAATCATCAAAGAAGATTTTCGTAATCCTGTCCTGCGCACTACTGGTCCTCGCCATGATGGCGTCTGTTTCTCTTGCTGCACAAGTAAGCGCCAAAGATCAGCTGCTTTGGGGCGTCAACGCAGAGGCCGCGTCCCTGGACCCGGCGTTCAGCAAAGACACCGTCACGCACATGATGATGTACCAGATCTACGACGCGCTTGTCAAAGAAGACCCGACCGACTACAACAAACTGATCCCCGGCCTCGCCGAGCGTTGGACGTTCAACGACGACAGCACGGAGGTGACCTTCTTCCTCCGCAAGGGCGTCAAGTTCCACAACGGCGACGAGATGACGGCGGACGACGTCATCTTCTCTCTCCAGCGTTCTTTCGAGTCCAGCTTCTCCAGCGCCATCAGCGAGGCGATCGAGCGCTTCGAGAAGGTCGACGACAACTCGGTGAAGGTTGTCCTGAAATATCCGTACGGCCCGATCCTTGACGTCATGACGAACATGACGTACGGCATCGTCAGCAAGCGCGCAGTCGAGGAGGCCGAGGCGAAGGGCATCGACTTCGCGCGGAACCCATGCGGCACCGGCGCGTACAAGATGGTCGAATGGAAGAGCGGCGACTCGCTCGTGCTCGAGCGCTTCGACGACTACTACCAAGGCCCTGCCGCGATCAAACGCGTCGTCTTTAAGCTTGTTCCCGAAGCCTCTTCCGGCGCAATCGCCCTTGAGGACGGTACGATCGACGCGTATTACCTCGCCGACACCAGCGACTTCCAGCATCTCATGGAGCAGGAGAACATCGCCTACGTCGAGTGCGCAAGCGTTGGCCTGCACCACATAACGTTCAACGTCACGGACGGCATCTTCTCCGACAAGCGCCTCCGTCAGGCGGTGGCCTACGCCCTGAACCGCGACGACATGGTTATCGGCGGCGCGGACGGCTTTGCAGAGGTCTGCGAGTGTCTCGTTCCGACATCCGTCTTCGGCTACGACAAGAACTTCCAGTGGTACAAACAGGATCTGGACAAGGCGAAGGCGCTCCTCGCCGAAGCAGGATATCCCGACGGCTTCGACGTCGTGTTCAGTATGCAAGGCTCGCCGACCTACATGAAGCCGGCAGAGGTTATGCAGGATCAACTCCGCAGAATCGGCATTCGCGTCACATTCGACAAGATGGAGCGCGCGGCGTATCTTGACGACGTCGGCGGCAAGCGTCAGTTCGTGGCGAGCCTCCGCATGATCAACGCCACCGTCCGCGACGCGGACAGCGTCGTGACGCGCCGTTTCCACAGCTCGATGCTTGGCGGTGGCAACAACTACTCCGGCTATTCGAACCCCGAGGCGGACAAGCTCATCGAGGAGGCGCGCATGTCCTCGGATAACAGTGAGCGTCAGGCGCTCTACACAAAACTCTTCGGCATCCTGAAGGAAGATGTGCCCCTCATCCCGATCTACTCGGACAAGGTGTACATGTTCTTCTCGTCCAAACTGAAAAACATGCACGCGCATCCAGTGTACAGATACCCCATCTATCAGATGTACTTCGAAGGATAAATGACGATTATAAACCGGGGGTACGGGAAGCGACTTCGTACCCCCGGTTTGCAAGATTGGAGGGGTTCTGCGTGGGTTATTACATTTTCAAACGCCTGCTCATGATCATCCCGGTCATTCTGGGCGTCACATTCATCATTTTCACGATTATGAACCTGACGCCTGGCGATCCGGCCATGATGATTCTGGGCGAGGGTGCGAAACCGGAGGAGTACGCCGCTCTTCGCGAGGAGATGGGGCTGAACGATCCATTTTTCGTCCGCTATGCCCGCTACGTGTGGGACGCGGTGCACGGCGATTTCGGCCGCTCGTACCGGACGAACATCCCAGTCTTTCAGGAAATTGCGGCGCGGCTGCCGTACACGCTCTGCATGGCAGTATTCAGTACGATCCTCGCCGTGATGGTGGGGATCCCGATCGGTGTGCTCTCAGCCGTAAAACAATACACACTCTCGGATAACGTCGCGATCGGCGCGTCGCTGCTGTTCACGTCGATGCCGACGTTCTGGTTCGCCATGATGCTTGTGCTGCTCTTCTCACTAAAGTTAAAATGGCTGCCGTCTCTTGGGGTCGATACGTGGAAACACTTCATCCTGCCAAGTCTCGCAATGGCGGCGAGCACGACGGCATCGCTGCTTCGCATGACGCGCTCGACGATGCTCGAGGTCATTCGCCAGGACTACATCCGGACGGCGCGCGCGAAGGGCGCGAAGGAGAGCCAGGTCGTCTTCGGCCACGCGCTACGTAACGCCCTGCTGCCGGTTGTGACCGTCATCGGCGTCAACTTCGGCATGGCGCTTGGTGGGACGATCGTTGTGGAGCAGGTCTTCGCAATTCCGGGCCTCGGTCAGCTGATCGTCAACGCGATCCGCGCGAAGGACACCCCGATGGTCGTCGCCTCGGTGCTCTTTGCCGCCATCATCGCGAGCATCGTCAATTTGCTTGTCGATATCCTGTATGCCTATATCGATCCACGCCTGAAATCCAAGTACACGAGGAGCAAACGTCCGAAAAAAGTTTCGGCGACTGGGAGGGCCACAGCATGAGTACCGTCGCTTCCGCCGCATCCGCTCCGCAGAAAGCCGTCAATAAAATCCACCTCTATAAAAAGAAGAGCCAGTGGAAGACGATCTGGCTTCGGCTCAAGAAGAATCGTCTCGCGATGTTTGGTCTCTTCACGTTCCTCGTGATGATGACCGTGGTTCTCTCGGCCGACCTGTATTACGACTACGACGAGAACGCGCTTGCGCAGAGTCTGTCGCAGCGCTTCAAGACACCCTCTTCCGAGCATTTGCTCGGGACGGATCAGTATGGACGCGACGTGCTCGCGCGCGTCATCTACGGCGGGCGCATCTCGCTCTTCGTTGGGCTAGCGACCGTCTGTGTGTCGCTCTCGGCAGGCGCGGTAATAGGTTCGACAGCCGCCTATTACGGCGGCAAGGTGGATGAGATCCTGATGCGCATCATGGATATTTTCCTCGCCATCCCGAATGAGCTGATGGCGATCACGCTGATCGCGGCGCTCGGCAACAGCATGCCGAACCTCATCCTGGCGATCGGCATGGCGCAGATTCCCCGCATGTCGCGCATCGTGCGCTCGTCCGTTTTGAACATCATCAGCCAGGAGTACGTCGAGGCGGCGCGCGCCTGCGGCACGAGCGACGCGAGGATCATCTTCCGGCACATCCTGCCGAACGCGATGGGCCCCGTCCTCGTACAGGTGACACAGACCATCGCGCGCTCGGTCATCACGATCTCCTCCCTCAGCTTCATCGGGCTCGGCATCTCGGAACCGACGCCGGAGTGGGGCGCGATGCTCTCCGAGGCGAAGAGCCAACTCCGCTACCATCCGCATCTTGCGGTCGCGCCGGGCATCGCGATCGTGATGGCGGTCATGTCGATGACTCTTTTGGGCGACGGTCTCCGCGACGCAATGGACCCGCGGCTAAAAAACTGAAAAACGGATCGGGCACAGGTGAACGAAGATGAATGACATATTGCTTGAAGTGAAAGACCTGCACGTGATGTACCGTACCGACGACGATGATATCTACGCGCTGAACGGTGTGGATTTGGTCGTCGAACGCGGGCGGACGCTCGGCCTCGTCGGTGAGACGGGAGCGGGGAAGACGACGCTTGCGCTCTCCGTGATGCGCCTTTTGCCGGACCGCGTCGGCTTCGTCAAAAAGGGATCCATCAACTTGGACGGCACCGACATCCTCAGCGCCACCGAGGCGCAAATGCGGCTCATGCGCGGGAATGACATCTCGATGATCTTTCAGGACCCCATGACGAGTCTGAACCCGATCCACACGGTTGGGCACCAGATCTCGGAGGTTCTTGCGCTTCACCACCCGGACGCGTCGGGGGAGGAGATCGAGCGCAAGGTCGACGAGATGATGGAGATGGTCGGTATCCCCTCCGAGCGCAAGACCGAGTATCCGCATCAATTTTCCGGCGGAATGAAACAGCGCATCGTCATCGCAATCGCGCTCGCCTGCAACCCGAAGCTACTTTTCGCGGACGAGCCGACGACTGCGCTCGACGTCACGATTCAGGCGCAGGTGTTGCGGATGATGGATGAGCTGAAGGAAAAGTTCAACACAGCGATGTTGCTCATCACGCACGACCTCGGCGTCGTGGCGCAGATTTGCGACTCTGTCGCGATCATGTATGCCGGCGAAATCATCGAGGTCGGCACCGTGGAGGACATCTTCGAAAGCGCGTCGCACCACCCCTACACCGTGGGACTCTTCGGTGCGATCCCCGACATGACGAAGAAGACGAAACGGCTGAACCCGATCGACGGGCTCATGCCGGACCCGACATCACTCCCGCCTGGCTGCCGTTTTGCCGACCGCTGCCCGAAGCGAATGGATGCCTGCGCTGCCGACACACCTCCCGTGATCCGGATGAGTGGGACGCACAAAATCAAGTGCCGCCTGTTTGGGCATGCCAAAGACGCTGAAAATGCGGAAGGAGGGGCTGTGAGATGAGCGACGCGCGTCCGCTACTTCTGGAGACCCGGGGCTTGAAAAAATATTTTGAGACGGCGCGCGGTCTCCTGCATGCCGTCGACAACGTCAACATCCGTATCAACGAAGGGGAAACGCTGGGCGTCGTCGGCGAGAGCGGCTGCGGAAAATCGACGCTCGGCCGCCTCATCCTGCGCCTTCTGGAACCGACGGAGGGCGAGGTGCTCTTCGGCGGCAAGGACATTCTTCGTTATGATCGTAAGCAGATGAACGACATGCGCAGCGAGATGCAGATCATCTTCCAGGACCCCTTCTCGTCGCTCAACCCTCGCATGACTGTGAGTGAGATCATCGCCGAGCCGATCAAGGTGACCGGGATCATCAAAAAGCAGGACGAGATATTGGAACGCGTCTTCGAGCTGATGGAAATCGTTGGCCTTGCCGAGCGCTTTGTCAACACGTATCCGCACGAACTGGACGGAGGAAGGCGGCAGCGTATTGGCGTGGCGCGCGCCCTTGCAGTCAACCCGCGCTTCATCGTTTGCGACGAACCTGTCTCGGCTCTGGACGTCTCCATTCAGGCGCAGATTCTAAATCTGATGATGGATCTGCAGGATGAGATGGGGCTGACCTATATGTTCATCACGCACGACCTCTCGGTCGTCAAGCACATCAGCAACAACATCGCAGTCATGTACCTCGGTCAGCTTGTGGAGCTCTGCCCCACCGACGATCTGTTTGCGGCTCCGTCGCACCCATATACGAAGGGCTTGCTGGACGCAATTCCGATCCCGAGCCTCAAGGCGCGGAAAAAACTCAACATCATGAAGGGCGAAGTCTCAAGCCCGATCAATCCGAAACCGGGCTGCCGCTTCGCGCCGAGGTGCCCGCACGCCATGCCGCGATGCCAGGAGGAAAATCTCTGTCTGAAGGAGATCTCCCCTGGACACTTCGTCGCGTGTTTTCTGTATGAATAAGCGAGAGGAAGGACGAAATGAAGCAATGAGTTATCCCTTGAAATTTCAATACATAAAAGTCGAAGCGGAGTCGCCGGAGGAGATGGGTTTTCAGTACGGCGCACAGGCGCGCGAAAAAATTCTGGCTGGCATCGCCGACTACAAGGCGCTCTTCGCGAAGACGACCGGTGACAGCTGGGCGGACATCGTGCGCTACGCGGAGAGCTTTATCCCCGTGGCAGAAAAGTACACCCCCGGTGTCATGCAGGAGGTTCGGGGCATCGCGCGCGGCTGTAGTGCGCCCCTCGGCGAGATCATGGTGCTCAACTGCCGGTACGAGATCACGAAATTTCCCAGTGAGAAGGAGTGCACGTCCTTTGCCCTGCTCGGCGAAGCGACGGCGGACGGCAAGCCGTACACCGGTCAGAACTGGGACTATCGCTGCGGCATTCTGGATCACGTTGTGATCATCCACATGGTGCAGGGAAATGGTCTGCGCATCCTGGGTCTCGCCGAGGCGGGACAGGTGGTTCGAAATGGTTTCAGCAGCAGGGGGCTCAGTCTGAACTCGAACAACCTCCAGTCGGTGCATGACCGGAAGGGAACGGGCGTCCCGGTGATCTTCCTGCGGCGCGTCGCGCTCTCCGCGGACAATTTTGCGGAAGCGCGAAATCTGATTGAGACGATGCCACGCGATATGTCGTGCAATTTCATGCTTGGCTCCGCTGAGGACGGCGCGGTCGATTTGGAGGGATACCCCGACGGAGCTGATCGGCTTGAACCGATACAGGGTGTTCTGACACACGCAAACCACTTCGAGGTCAACCCCTTGAACGAGGCGCTCGAAGCAAGCCCGAGAAGCGCGCGCCTGCGCGAACTCTTCATGCGCCAACACGGACAGATCGACGTTCCGTACATTAAGTGCTGCCTGAGCGACCACGAGAACTACCCCAAAGCACTCTGCCGACACCCTGCCGACCCCATGCTCCCCCTACCGCAGCGAAGCATCACGGTTGCGGGCGTCATCTACGACCTGACGCGCGGCATCGGCCACATCTGCGCTGGCCCCCCCTGCGAAGGCGAATTTATCGAATATATGTTGTAGTATTAAAATGAGCGGGTCTCCTCAAGGTTTTAAACCGCTTTGAGCGGTTCATAAACTTAAGCCCCCGGCTCTGCCGGGGGCCTGCTGTTTGGGCTTTCGGGGATTGTCATCTCGATCAACCCAGCCTCAATGGCAGGTTTAAGGTAGCGTTCACTGAGATTGTCTCTATTTTTCAACCCTAAAGCCTCAAGGATTGCCAATCTCTTCATCTCACCCTTCATAGCGCGTAACAACGTGGTTATTTCATGACCTACTTCAGTAGCGACTTGTCCTGTGACTTGCATGGTTGCGTCAGGCGACAGGGGAAATTCCACCCAAAGACCGGAGGATTCATAGCGGAACACGGGAACGGGAACCCTTGCCTCTCTGCAAAGAGTCAATATGTGCTCTATGCCGCGCCTCCACGATTCGACCATCCCTGCTCGGAAAAAGGTGTTGGCGATATCGGGGTTGAAGGGTTGCGACGCGTGTTTCCTCAAAAGCGTCTCCACAGTCCAGTTGTGATAGAGTTTGGCTGGCCTCCAAACTATTTTCAAGGACATTACCGATCAGTTCCTCGAAAAGTTCCTGAACATCCGCCATGGACGATACGTTCAGGTCTTGCAGAAACGATGTTATCTTCGCGTGGTGTTCGCGCTCTTCCGGGGTGCGCTTGTTCTTTGCCGTTCAAAAATCTCCAAATCGATGCGCTCATTTTGCTCCGGTTTAGAGGTTTACACAATCTTTGGGATGGGCTCCCATGGATAACCATCAAAAACCATCCGTGTGAGCTTGATGAAGTCCTTCAGGTATGCGGGGGTATATTTTTGCTTGTTGTATGCAATGTATATGGAGTTACAATAATCAAGTAAGTTTTTTATCGGAAATGCATGGATATATTTTTCGCTACTCGTATTACTATTGAGAAGCTTTAACGAAGGAAAGAACATTTGTGATGCTATGCACGCGCCCATGTGCTCTTGGCATAGATGCGCAAAGATTTCTATGCTGTTTGTTTGAAAGACGATATTCAGCTTGAAGTTGTTTTCAGCACTCAAGAGATCGACCGTTCTGCGAAGTCTGCTTGGCGGAGGAGTAAGAATAAATGGAACGTGTTTAAAATCTTTGATGTCGACGCCTCTTTGGAATTTTGTTACACAGCAAGGATAGGATGTGCTGAAAAATTTTTTCATCAAAAAATCACTTATCAGGATGTAGAAAGATTCCTCAACAAGCCGTATTGAAGTCAAGTTTGTGGTTTCAGCCTGTCCCATTCCGATAAATAGGTCAATGTCTCCATTCATTGCCCGAATTTCTAGCATATGACTGAAATCGCTGATGATCTCAACTTCGACATTTGGGTACATATTTTTGAATTTTGGCAAGAGCATGGGAACCAAAATACTATGACGTGAGGAGGGGATTCCTATGCAAATTTTTCCGTGAGAATCTTTATTACCCTCCGTTAATTCCGCGATACAACTATCTTCAATTATGCGAATTTGTTGCAGCGCATAGAGTAACGTTTCCCCTTCCTTAGTCAGTGAGAGTTTTGGACGACGTTTAAAAAGTTTTATCTTTAACTTGTCCTCAAGCTGTTTGATGTGGGTACTGATACATTGGTGCGATACAAATGTATCTCTTGCAACGTCGCTCATATTTAGTTTCTCTGCCACCAACATGAAATAATTATAATGCTTCTCCATCATTCATACCCTCAATATACTATAGGTTGTTCGGCTTGTTCGAATCGATGAAAATGAGTGAAGTTATGCTCGTGTTTGCAAGTTTCTATTTGCATTGAGTATAACAGAAAACTTATGGACTGCTAGTGTGTGACAAGTTAAAATACCCATATATTCAGTCAGTACGTGTCATCAATCGCCAAACCCCTAGGTAATTCATCCCAATAACCGATGGTTTTACATGGCAGAAGAAGAAAGAAAAAGAAAACAAGGTGGTATACCTTCACTAACAATATAAGTGCGGTAGTGATAACGGCAAGGGGGAAAGCAAATGGAAACCATGTTTTATCGGCCCAAAAACCTAAGCGAAGCTGTTACGCTGATGAATCGGCAAAATGGCGCGGTAATCGTGAATGGCGGATCGGATATCGTTCTGGATATTTCGGCAAAAAAAATATCCCCTGACGCGATCGTATATGTAGAGGCCATTGAGGGAATGGACGCTATTAGCGACGACGGGGAGTACGTCAGGATTGGCGGTTCCGTTACATTTCGGCAGATGCAGCATTCGCCAATATGCCAGCGAGTGACGGGTCTGATGGCATCGCTACGAAATTTAGGCAGCCCGCCTGTTAGAGCCGTTGGCACGCCTGCTGGCAATATCGCCACTGCGGCGCCTTCAGCCGATTGCGCGCCTTAGGGACTGAGGTCGTTCTTGTCAGCGAGGAGGGTGAGCGGGTAGTCCCGCAAAAGGATATTTATACAGGTTCCTACAAAACGGTGATCCGTAAAAATGAGATCATCCGCGAGCTGCGTTTTCACAGTCCTCAAAAAGGTGAGGGAAGCGGGTATTGCCGTCTTGCCCGCCGTAAGGCCCAGGACATCGCAAAGGTCCTGGTAGGCGCAACCCTTCGATTGGATACCGAAGGACGTTGTGTCAGCTCGGTGATATCGCTTGGGGCCCTCAACGCCACGGCAGTATTGTCACCCAGTACGACCGATCTGATCCGGGGCATGACGAAAGAAGAAGCCATCCTGGCAGCAGAAAAACATTTTCCGCCGGAAGCCGGTTTACGCGAAAGTTATTTTAAGCACTACAAAGAACTCACGACCAGTAATGCGATCGTGATGGCGTTGACTATGGCTTACGACGATGCACAAGGGAGGTTGCAATAATATGCCGACGGTATCTTTTAATTTGAACGGCAAGGATGTATCTGTGGATGTCGACGGGAAGGAGTTGCTGGTCGACACGATCCGCCAGCGTTTTCTCCAAAAAAGCGTGCGGTACAAGCGACTGTGGTGCCTGCACCGTTCTTGTCAACGACGTGGCGTTGCGTTCCTGCGCGTATCTTACCTGCATGGCCGAAGGGAAACGAGTACTCACGATTGAGGGGCTCGGCTCCCCGGAACATCTGCACCCCATCCAGCAAGCGTTTATCGACGCCAGCGCAGTGCAGTGCGGTTATTGTACTCCGGGAATGGTTTTGACCAGCTATGCTCTTCTGAAAGAGAACGCAAACCCAACAGAAGAAGAAATACGTGAAGCGCTG
>QMCD01012877.1_pt1 | contig 10129 bp, 9 predicted proteins | sample 1821841 | NCBI WGS metagenome assembly QMCD01 (sample SAMN01991225, study PRJNA193472) | Termite gut metagenome, whole genome shotgun sequencing project. | isolation source: worker | host: Macrotermes natalensis
GGAGTGCGAGACGCGGGTGGCCCACTATACAAAACGGGATGTGGCGGATAAGCTGTTCTTCGGCACAAAGGATAAAGATGAAGATGGGAGTGAGATCACCGTCGAAAATCCGTTTCAGTTAAACTCGGTCACGAATTCCAACGACAAGCAAGAGGGCAAGGCGTTGTTCCAATATCTGTTCAATGGCCGGAAGATGGAGCCGCAGGCCGAGCTGTATGTGGCTTTTGTGGGATGCTTTATGTTCAATTTCGATAACCTCAATCAGTTTCGCCTCTACGGAAAAGATGGCAATAAAGAGGGAACGGGGGTGAGTATTGTGGTAAAACACGACTATTTTTGTTTGGATAACAGTTCACCGCTACATCAGGCAGATCGGCGAACCACTCCGAGAGACGGAAAAGCTCCCCTGTTTCGCTGCATTTACATAGACCCCGACACTAATCACGTCGTTTCGGTTGGGCACAGGGACTACCACACGTTTTACAAAACCAAGGAGGTCATGTATGGTAATCCGAGCGATGAACACATCGAAAGTATTGAAGCAAGTCTTCAGAGTTACAAAACGTTCGTCGATACAAAAGTGAAGGCGGTAACGAAGGGATTGGAGGAGTTGAAGAGGAAAATCGACGAGAGCAGAGACGCACTTAATATGGGCACGGTGTGTAATTTGTTGCTGAATTTGCGTTATCTGGTCAAGCACGTTGCCTTCAAGGAGGAACAGGAGTGCCGCGTGGTGAAGATAAAGTCATCGGCACAAACGGCAATAGAAGATATTCCGAAAGATGAGAATCTGAGGAGGTTCTACCTGAACTACCTGCCGTTGAAAGGCAATGTAAGCAGGGTTTATTTCGGCCCCAAGGCCGAAGGCATGGAGGTGTTCCAAAACATGTTGGCTTACAGAGAGGAATTTAAAAGGGTTGTGTGTTATCGAAGCACTGCCCCGTTAGCGTAAATTTTGAATAAAAATATGGAGGACAAAAATATTTCGCACCGGTTGTCGACGGTCGAGAAATTCTTAAGGAAATACTCATGGACCATAGCCGCGGGAGTGGCCGTGTTGGGAGGGGTGCTCTTTCTCGTTGCCACCTGCATAGGGCGGAAGGAGGCGCTGCCGGATGAACCCGTCGCAGAGCCCGAGCCCCTCACGATGTACGACATCCCCTACGAGCGGTATGAACTCGTCGAGGGCGAGATCGCGCGGAACGAGACGATGGGCAAACTTTTCGAGCGCTTCGGCATCGGGCCCGGCGGCACATACCGCATAGAGCAGGCCGCCGCGCGCGACAGTTTCGACATGCGGCGGGTGAGGGCGGGCAACCGTTACGTCGCATTCCTCGAGCCCGACACCCTCTCCACCGACAGCATCTCACGCCCGCGCCTTGCGCACTTCGCCTACGAGAGTTCGCAGACCGACTACTTCGTGATCTCGATCGCGGCGAACGACTCCATAGCGGTGCGCCGGGGTTCGAAGCCGATCCGCACGGAGAGGCGGCGCGCAAAGGCCACGATCGAGTCGTCGATGTGGAACGCGATAGTCGGCAACGGATATCCGTTGGCGCTCGCCGTCGAACTGGAGGAGATATACGGATGGAGCGTCGACTTTTTCGGCCTCCAGAAGGGCGACAATTTCGAGGTGATCTACGACCAACGGTTCATCGACACGGTAGCTGTAAACGGCGTGGGGAGGATCTGGGGCGCCAGGTTCTACCACGGCGACAAGGAGCTCTACGCGATCCCGTTCAAGCAGGACGGCAGGATAGAGTATTGGGACGAGAACGGCAACAGCCTCAAAAAGCAGTTCCTGAAGGCGCCGCTGAACTATTCGCGCATCTCGTCGCACTTCTCGAACGCCCGCCGCCACCCCATCACGCGCGTCGTGAGGCCCCACAACGGTATAGATTACCCCGCTCCCTCGGGAACCCCGGTACGGGCGGTGGCCAACGGTACCGTTACCATGCGCGGATGGATGAGCGGCGGCGGCAACAGCGTCATTATAAGGCACGCGCGGGGATACGAAACGCGCTATCTCCACCTGTCGAGGTTCGGTAACATCTCGGTCGGCTCGCGCGTCTCGCAGGGACAAACCATCGGTTATGTCGGCAGTACGGGACAGTCGACCGGCCCGCATCTCCACTACGAGATACGCGTCAACGGCAAGGCCATAAATCCGCTGAAAATACCGCAGGAGCCCGGGCCGCCGATCAAGGAGGCCGACCGCGACGCTTTCGCGGTGGTGCGCGCAAAGGTGATGGGCGAACTCGCGGGAACGCTGCCTCGCGAGGAGTGGCTCGTGCAACTCGATTCGATAGCCGTGCCGACCGATGTGGTGCTCGATCCCGTGAACCCTTCGCCGGTCGACACAACCCGGAACGTGATCGACGGAGCCCGATGAGATTTTAATTTTTAAACAGACTATTAATCCCCTCAAATATTTTAGTATGAATGCCAGTCAAAAAAAGAGCGATGAAAGTTGGGCGATCATTCGCACCGCTTTCGCCAGGGCCATTCCGGATGGCTCAGCCTACACCGTTTGTTACGCCCGTTGGATCAAATCGGGGCTTTTAATCAAGACGCTGTACAATTACGTCATCGGTTTCCGCGACGACACCGGGGAGATCGTGATTGTCCCTATCCACCCGGATGGTTCCATCACCGGAGAGCCTGTGCGTCTTCAAAAGAGCGACATCTCCAAAGTCAGCAAAACCCTGCAGGGCAATTTAAAGTTCACCACTTCACAGAGCAGTAAGCCGGTGGTCTTTTCGGTCCCCTACTTTTTGCCCGATTTCATTGAGGATCACGGCCAATTACCGATCAACCAGCATGCGGAGGCGGAGCGGTTTTACGCCATGATTAAAAGGCTATATTAACTTTCGCCCTGATAATTTGCAAGTACCGATTTAAGTACCTATATTTGTACTTGAATCGGTACTTAATTTTAGGAGGACGCTAAAAATGAAAACGGCTAATTTCACGGATTTCCGTAAAAATATCTCGACTCGGTCATCGACGACGCGGACAGGCTGATAATTCCCCGCAGCGGCGGCAAAGGGGTGATCGTGATGTCGCTCGACGAATACAACGCTATTGCCGAGACTGAATATATCATGTCGTCGCCTGCCATGATGCGGGAGATTCGCGAGGCCGAAGAGGAGATAAAAAGGGGAGAGTATATTACTCTGAACGGACATGACGAGATAGACAGATTCTTTAAAGAGCTTGAATCCGAAGACGACGATGTATAAAGTCATCCTAACTGTAAAAGCAAAGAAGGATTTACAATTCTTCAGGCGCAGTCAGCCGCACAACTACAAAAAAGCCAAGAAGCTCGTATATGAAATGGGGGTGAATCCGCGAACTGGTTCCGGACAGCCGGAGCAATTAAAGTACGATCTGGCAGGAAAGTGGTCGCGGCGTATCGACGACGAACACCGCATGGTCTACACGATCGACGACGATGTGGTTACGGTGGAGGTTTTGAAAATGAGGCATCATTACGAATGAGTTCGCCGGAGTTGGATAAGATCGCGGCGTTTATTTGCAAGTTCCCGATATCATGACGATTAAACCTTTACTGTTGACAGCGTTCTCTATTTTGGGCCCGTTTTTCTCGAACGGTGTTCTTGTTCCGGATTCATGGACGGTCGAAGAAAAATGGATGAACACGTGTGTTTTGAGTTCGTACGATCCCGACGTGGATGTATCGGCTTGGATCATAGGCGGCGAACGTATCGGTGAAGATTCTGTTTCGGTATTCATATATTCGGATATTCTTTGGGCCGACCTGCCTGAATGCACCTGCGGGATCGACGTGAAGGGTCTCGAGAACAAGATCAGTATCGGCAACGATCATATTTTGTTGGGCGATGAAATGCACGATATATTTGTGAGCAGTTTGCGTCCGGGGCGATTTTGGTCGTTGCAAAACGAAGATAGAAAATTCCACGTCGTCGAATTGTCCAATATCTCCTGGACGAGTGTCAACGGCGGGAGTATATATGTTGTAATGAGACTCGACGGTACGGGAAATCTCCTGGAGCATTTTTCTTTCAGAAGACCGAAAGAGCCCGCATCGAATCGGCAATTAATCGAAATAGTTGAAAAAAGATATCCGGACGAACAATGAAAGTACGACTTGAGGATGATCCGGAACGGATCGCGGCGTTTATCCGCAAGCACCATGTGATGACCCTGGCCACTGTCGGCGGCGACGGGAGGCCGTGGGTTGCGCACGCTTTTTACGCTTGGATGCCGGACGAAAAGAGTTTTGCATTTATGAATAATCCCGCCACGCGGCACGGGACGGAGATGACGGCGCATCCGCATGTGGCGGCGGCGATCGCGCTCGAAACGCGCGTGGTGGGGCGTTTGCAGGGTTTGCAGATCGAGGGCGAAGTCCGTTTGGCCGAGGGTGAAGCTCTGGAAGCGGCCCGGCGCGCCTATCTGCGGCGCTTTCCTTATGCGACAGTGATGGAGCAACCCCTTTGGATCCTCGAGCCTGCGCTTATGAAACTCACCGACAATACGTTAGGTTTCGGCAAGAAGCTGATATGGACAAAATAGGTTTCCGTGAAAGGCAGACACATGCCGCAGGGGTATCGCTGAGCCAGTCACTGCGCGTTCCATACGGCCGCTCTGCGAGTTGAAAAGTGTGCGTGCCGTACTCTCGCTACGTTCTTTATTCAGCGATACACTCCTCGCCACAGTCGAGCCTGTTTCCGATCGAAAGGCGGAAACTGCACCTGCCGCAGGCTATTGCGCATCCGGCTTCACGACGGCGGAGTGGGAGACGGTCAGCGGCACGGGCAACTCGCCGCCGCTGAGGATCGCGGCGATGAACCGCGCCTTTTCGGGCATGAAACCACCGGTGATCTGAACCCTTCCGCCGACGATCTCATCATGTACGGTCGGGGCGGCCAACGGCTCTCCGTCTATCACAATAGCCAAAAGGCTGCCGATATTGTCGCGGGTCAACCGTGCCCATGTGTCGTGGAAAGGTTTGGCAAAGAGTATATTGACGGCGTAATCGTCTCCGTAGCCCGTCTTTGCAGCGCGTGCCACTTCGACCATATCGCCCGTGATGGGCGCGCGGCCGCTTGCGGCGTACCTTAGAACGATCATGGAGTAGGCGGGCTCTCCGTCCGTCGAGACGTAGCTCTCATTCAAAAGCGCGAGACGGGCGCCGTGCGGAAGGGCCTGCGCAACGGAATCTGAAGTTGCCCACCTCTCGAATTCGGCACGCTCACTCTCCAATTTGAATCCTATGGCCGAAGGGAGGGGAAGTTCGGGATGGACAGGGGTGTATTGCCGTGGCAAAAGGCCGGGCAGATCGCCAACTTCACGGCCTGCATAACACTCCACTATCTCGAACCTGCCGGGTGAGGTGGCGAGTGCGGAGAACAGCTCGAGGCTATCCGCCCCGGGCAGTTCGACAATGATGCCTTTCCCGTCCGGTGCGACCTGTGAGACGGGATTGCGTACTCCCGCCGCATCCATCCGCTGCCGGACGACTTCGGCGGCGCGGTTTTTCGCCTCGTCGGAAGCCGCCGAATCGGCAAATGACAATATGAGGGCGATCCCGCCCTCTTTTTCGAGCGTACCTCTCCCCGTGCAGGCAACCGCCAGCAGCGCGACCGCGGCTAAAGCTAACGTCTTAATCACCAGGCGAACAGCGGTCTGCCCTCCATCATGGCGTTGACCTCCGAGCGGACGGCGGCGATCACGCTCTCGTCGTCGGGAGCGGAGAGCACGCGGTCGATGAGGCCGACGATAGTCTCCATCGCATCCTCTTTGAGGCCGCGCGTGGTGATGGCCGGAGTTCCGAAACGCAGGCCCGAGGTCTGGAACGGCGAGCGGCTGTCGAACGGCACCATATTCTTGTTGGTGGTGATGTCGGCGGCGACAAGGGCTTTTTCGGCCGCCTTGCCCGTGAGTTCGGGGAATTTGCCGCGAAGATCGACCAGCATCAGGTGGTTGTCCGTGCCGCCAGATACCACTTTATAGCCGCACGCGACAAAAGCGGCAGCCATTGCGGCGGCGTTCTTCACTACCTGCCGCTGATACTCTTTATACTCGGGCTTCAGCGCCTCGCCGAAAGCGACCGCCTTGGCGGCGATAACGTGTTCGAGCGGGCCGCCCTGCACGCCGGGGAAAACGGCGGAGTTCAGCACTGCCGACATCTTGCGAATCTCGCCCTTCGGCGTGGTGAGGCCCCAGGGATTGTCGAAATCCTTGCCCAACAGGATGATCCCGCCGCGGGGGCCGCGAAGGGTTTTGTGCGTGGTCGAGGTAACGATATGTGCGTGCGGAACGGGATTGTCCAACACTCCCGCGGCGATAAGGCCGGCGGTGTGGGCCATGTCGATCATCAGCAGCGCACCCACCTTGTCTGCGATCTTGCGCATGCGTGCGTAATCCCACTCGCGCGAGTAGGCAGAAGCCCCGCCGACTATCATCTTGGGCTTGTGTTCGAGGGTCAGACGCTCCATCTCGTCGTAATTAATGGTGCCGGTGGCCTCGTCGACCTTATAGCCGACCGCTTTATAGAAAAGGCCGGAGAAGTTGACGGGCGAACCGTGCGAAAGGTGGCCGCCGTGCGACAGGTCGAGACCGAGGAAGGTGTCGCCCGGTTTCATGCACGCCACGAAGACCGCCATGTTGGCCTGCGCACCCGAGTGGGGCTGCACATTGGCATACTCGGCGCCGTAGAGCTCGCACAGGCGGCTGATAGCCAGCGATTCCACTTTGTCGACCACCTCGCAGCCGCCGTAATAGCGCGCGCCGGGATACCCTTCGGCATATTTGTTGGTCAGGGGCGATCCCATGGCCGCCATAACGTCGTCCGAAACAAAATTCTCGGAAGCGATCAACTCGATTCCGTGCTCCTGACGGCGGCGCTCGGCGGCGATCAGGTCGAAAATTTCACTATCCATAGCAAAAAAAATAATTATTCAGAGTTGCAAAAATAGATGAAAAGTTATTATCTTTGCACAAAATATACAAAAAAAAACAATTGAGGAGATGGCGTTGTTATCCGGAAAAGTAGCTGTTGTTACGGGTGCATCAAGGGGAATAGGTAAGGCGATAGCACTGAAATTCGCGGCTGAAGGGGCTGATGTGGCATTCACAGACCTGAACCGCGACGAAAATATGGAAGCCACCGAGCGCGAGATAGCGGCATTCGGTACGAAGTGTAAAGGTTACGCATCGAACGCCGCGGATTTTGAAGATACGCATAAAATAGTGGAGCAGATAGTCGCCGATTTCGGCCGTATCGACGCGTTGGTCAACAACGCAGGCATTACGCGAGACGGGGCCATCAAACGTATGGACGAGGCACAGTGGGATATGGTGATAAACATCAATCTCAAGAGCGCGTTCAACTTTATCCATGCCGTGCAGCCTGTGATGTTCCGCCAGAAGGGGGGCAGCATCATCAACATGTCGTCGGTGGTGGGTGTCCACGGTAACGCAAACCAGGCGAACTACGCCGCCTCCAAGGCGGGTATGATCGCCCTTGCAAAGTCGGTGGCCCTCGAGTTGGGAGGCCGCGACATCAGGGCAAACGCCGTCGCTCCGGGATTCATTATCACCGAAATGACCGGCGCGCTGCCCGAACATGTGGTAGAAGCGTGGAAGGAAAAAATACCCCTGCGCAGAGGCGGAACGCCCGAGGATGTGGCGAACGTCTGTCTGTTTTTGGCCAGCGACCTGTCGAGCTACATAAGCGGACAGGTGATACAGGTCGACGGGGCGATGAACACCTGAACCGCACGGCGGTTTAGGGCATCACCGAAGGAGGCCCGCAGGTCGGGCGGAGTTGGCGGAACGTCAACGTCGACCGGCGCGGATAAAGCCGACTGAGGTAACACAGAATGCCGAGGATCGCCGCAGCCGGGGGAGGAATTTTGCGAAGGAGGTAATACCGGGCTGGAGGAGTTAAAGCCGACTGAGGTAATACTTGGGGGCGTAGGATACCGGCAAAAGTTAGCGCGCGAAGGGTGTACGCCGGAGCGGAAGAAAATTGACAGGAGGGTAACATTTTAATTAATATAATATAATTCAGACAGTACCGGCGCGTCGGGAAGGGCGTCTCCGGTATATTATAGACAAAACTTCCCTCGAATGGGGTGGAGTTTAAGGCGAATGCAGTGATTGCATTCAAAAACTTTTTCATAAACAATACATTTTAAGTTGGTGAATGGCGCTTCCTGAGAAGGCAGCGCCATTGAAGGCAGCGCCATTTTTTTGGAGCATAGCTCCAAAAAAATGGCGCAATGCGCCCTCTTGTAACCTAACCTCCAAATTCCCCTTAAGCGAGGGCAGAGACAAGCATTCTTGATCTATGCCGACCGACAGGGGTAATCAGCGAAGCTAACCCCCTTTCTCAAAGGGGGCTTATATTTACCAGGCATAAAAAATGGCGTGTTTTGCGGTGATAGCGGCAATTCTGCTTCCTTGCTATTCAAAATTCACTCAGTCATGTACGTTTTGTACGCTCCTTCGTGAATCTCTCAAGAGCGTTGCATAATCGCCACTCCGACCGCAAAATATGAGATTGGTTGGCTGCGAAAAAATGACTATCTTTGTATTTAATGGCAAGCTATCTCGATAACGATATCAAATATCTGGCCGGAGTGGGCGAGGCGAGGGCTAAGCTGCTGGCAGGCGAGGCGGGCATCCGCACCCTGGGCGATCTGCTGTACTATTTTCCGTTCCGTTGGATCGACCGCACCCGCCTCTACCGCATTGCCGATATCACCGAAGATAACGACGAGACTTTCGTGCAGATCCGCGCGAGGGTGCTTTCGAAGCAATTCATCGGGGTGGGGCGCGGGCAGAGGCTTTCGGTCGTGGTCGGGGATGCGAGCGGAAGTTGCGAACTCGTGTGGTTTCGCGGTGTGAAGTGGATCGAGAGGCGTATCGAACCCGGACGGGAGTATGTGTTTTTCGGCCGTCCGCACTTTTTTCGCGGCGTGTTCGGCATGGTGCATCCCGAGATGGAGGGGCTCGAAGCGGCGGCGGGGCGTCCCGCGGGAGCGTTGCAGGGCGTTTACAGCACGACCGAAAAGCTCACGAACGCGCATCTCGGAACGAAAGGGATCGCGGGGCTCGTGGCGACGGCGTGGCCGCTCGTGGAGGGGAGTATCACCGAGACGCTGCCCGAGAGGGTGCTGCGGGAGCAGGAACTTATGGGGCTTCGCGATGCGCTGTTCAATATCCACTTTCCGCAAAGTCCGTCGTTGCTGAAGGCTGCCGAGTACCGCCTGAAGTTCGAAGAACTTTTCGGTATCGAGCTCGATATTCTCTCCAAACGCAGCGTGCGCATGACGCGCGAAAACGGGTTTGTATTCCCGCGGGTGGGTGAATATTTCAACAGGTTTTGGGATGACAAATTACCTTTCCCGCTGACGGGCGCGCAGAAAAGGGTGATAAAGGAGATACGCGCCGACACGGTTGGTGGGCGGCAGATGAACCGCCTGTTGCAGGGCGACGTGGGCAGCGGAAAGACCCTCGTGGCGCTCGTGGCGATGTTGCTCGCCGCCGACAACGGTTTCCAAAGTTGCATGATGGCTCCGACCGAAATTCTTGCGCGCCAGCACTTTGCCTCGATATCGCGCATGACTGAAGGGCTCGGTGTGAAGATCGCCATCCTTACGGGAGCCTCGAAAGCCGCCGAGCGTCGGGAGGTGTTGGAGGCGTCGTCGTCGGGCGGGGTCGATATTCTGATCGGGACGCATGCCCTTATCGAAGACCGCGTGCAGTTCGCGAATCTCGGCCTTGTGATAATCGACGAGCAGCACCGTTTCGGGGTGGAGCAGAGAGCGCGCCTCTGGACGAAGAATGCCCGCCCGCCGCATATCCTCGTGATGACGGCGACACCGATCCCGCGCACGCTCGCGATGACGCTCTACGGCGATCTCGACGTCTCGATCATCGACGAACTTCCCCCGGGGAGGCAGCCGGTACAGACTTTCCACAAGACCGACGCCGACCGCCTTGCCGTGTGGGGTTTCCTGAAGCGGGAGATCGCCAAAGGGCGGCAGGTGTATGTCGTCTATCCGCTCATCAAGGAGTCGGAAAAGATGGACTACAAAGATCTGTACGACGGATTCGAGAGCATAAGCCGCGA
>QMCD01002521.1_pt1 | contig 10127 bp, 9 predicted proteins | sample 1821841 | NCBI WGS metagenome assembly QMCD01 (sample SAMN01991225, study PRJNA193472) | Termite gut metagenome, whole genome shotgun sequencing project. | isolation source: worker | host: Macrotermes natalensis
ATATTTTAATAAACCCTCCCCTCAGCACTATTCCCTCCTCCTAACGTTTCTTTTTTATAAAACTAACATATAATGTTGTTTAAAGTCCTAAGCCATTTGTCAGTTTATAACTGAGCGGGATTGTGAATAGCCCTACCGCTTAAATTTAAGGCCTTTGGTTGTTACCACCATTAATACATAGCAGACAATACTATGTACAGTTTATTTTTTGTACTTGGAGTAAACCAGCTCCTAACAGTTTATAGTGTTGTTTATTGCACTTTGTATTATCTAAATACACTTTATTACTATTAAGTTGTAACGTAATCTAATGCTCTAATTTTAATTTGTCTCTATCACCTATAAATCCATACATAGCTATTGCAGCACTATCAGCAGCATCATCATTATATAAAAACTTATTTCCACATTTGTCAATTTGTACACCTTTTAAGCGTTTTGTATTCTCGGGTAACTTTTCAATTATATACTTTTCCATTTCTGGATAAGTAGCTATCAACCATTGTATTGTTGGCCATTTTTTAGGGTCAATCCCTTTGTTATTTTCTAAAGGTTTACTTGTACCAACAACTTGTGCTTTCCATGCCCTTGTATCTACACTATATACTTCTATATTGTAATTATCCATGATATCTACTATTACAGAATTTAATGCACCTATTGATTTAATATAGTCTATATTAATAAAATTATCTGATTGTAAACGTATTCTTTCTATTATGCACTCTATTTGTTCAGCTTTACTTGATATATTACTTAGTAACTTTATCAATGTAGTTTGTAATAAGTTACGTTTGCCAGTATTGTTTTTACTTACATTCATATTAATACTTGCTACCTTAACAAGCTTACCGTCTGCTACGATACTGATACCAGTACGATTATAGCTTGGGTCAATACCAACTACTAATTTACTATATTTCATATTATATCACAATCCTATAAATTTGTCTATAGCTATTTTAGCCATTCTAAAGGGTGCTGGCAGCATTGTATCCTTAAGTAAGGGGTAACCACTAGAGAAGTTATAAAAGTGTACCAGCAGCCCTTAGAATGGCCAGGAAGGCCATATTATAGTTTTACTCTACCTATACCAATATTCCAACAAGCATCTTTCATATGACAAGTTTTACAACGTTTACTTTCGGGGCTTTCATGCTCTTTAGTAGCAGGACGTTTAGGTATTACTTTGTTGTTTATGAGTTTATTATAACTATACACTATATTATTAGCTCTGTCAATATAAGGTTTTACTAAATCAGGGTCATAGTCATATATTTCTAATTTAAAGTCTTGTGTATTCTTATCCTCACATAGTATAAAACCTTTTCTAATATTAAGTAAGTGCATATACCATTGACATTGTTTCCAAGCTGACGGATGCTTAACCATTTTCTGAAATTGGAATGTATTTACTGACTTAATCTCACCTACCATACGCTCACTACTAAACTCTGGTATTTTACATACTATATCAGCGGTATAATACATTTTATAGTTGCTTGCATATAGTGTTCTATCAAGGTGTCTTACTTTGCTATATCCGGCCCTTAAAAACATACGTTGCCACTTTTCGTGTATTGCATTACCTTCTTCAAATATACGTAATAAGCTAGGATTATATTGTTCACCTTGATTTTGTTTGTATATTAAACTTAACACTTGACTACGCAAACAAAACTCTTTATCTGACACTAATATGCTTGAAGCATGTAAACCAATTCGTTCCTCTGTTTCTGCTCCCCTTGTCATTACATACCTTACAAATTCAGTTTCTTGCTCTATTACTTTTGGTAAGTAAAACATTTTGTTTAATATACCTTCTAATTGTTGTTCTTCGCTACTTTGTATTTTAGTATTGTTACCTTTAGCTTCTTTTCTTATCTCATCTAAGATAGCCATTAATTTCACCTTTTCTATTTACTATTCTACTTACTCTTGCGTTTTGTAATATTCTTGAACAAATACCACAAGGTGCAGGATTTAAATCTTCTAACCATACTACACTTAATTCTTCTATGCCATTAACTAATTCTTCACAAGCTAAATATACAGTTGCACCTAATAATTCATCATGACTTGCCGCTATTATAGCATTTTGTTCAGCATGAACACTTTTACAGGCTTCATAATTGCAGTACCTTACTGAATCAGCTCTATAACACTTACCTATGTCACAACAATTGGGCTCTGAGCGTGGTGCTCCATTATAACCAGTTGATACTATAATATCATTTTTAACTATTACACAACCATAGCGCCTACGTAAACAAGTAGAACGTTTACTTACAGCTAATGCTATTCCTAAATAGTATTCATCTTTACTTGGCCTTTTATAATTCATATTCTAACTCCTTTACTTTGCTCAAATACCAATCAGCTTTAGCATAATCTTCCTCTACGTTGTTCTTGTAAGGTGCTCTTGCTTTATACTTGTAAGCACATATTTTACAATAAGTTATTACATTGTTTATACCAAACAATATTACCATTTCTTCTATTGTTTCATACATATGCTGTTTATAATGTTTAGGATTGTTTACCGTGTCAATATTTTTCATTAACCTATTACCCCCTCAGCCTCTTCACCATAATCCACATTACTTTCCATAAAATCTTTAGGTACACGTTTACCAAACTGTATTGCCCTACTTTTCATTAACTCTTTTCTTATGTTTGGTAACTCATCAAAACTAACAAAACCTCTGTCAAATATAAGTGGTAATTCACATTCACCCATTGGATTACTTACTTTACTTTTTACTACTTTACATTTCATTATCATACCAACATTTTCATCTGTAGCTGAATTATACGGATTTTTATTTGGTATTTTAATCCACTGTCTCCTTGCTACTTGTATTCGTAAACTGCAACTATGTTTTAACTTATGACCACCGGGTGTATCAGTTTTTTCACCAAACATCATAGCTCCCATTTTGTCTCTTACTTGATTTACAAACATTACAGTTGTACCAGTTACTTCTATTATTTCTTCTATAGTTGGTAAATATTTGTTAAGCAATCTTGCTGTACCACCTATTCGTTGTTCTTCAATACTGTCTCTATCTGCTGACTTTAATACTTTTTCTGCGTCCTCTTTTGGTATCATACTTGGCACACTGTCTATTACTATTAAAGGTATGCCAGCTTTAGCAAATTTAATTGTTTTGTTAAGAGCATCTTCACCATACCTTGCTCTGTATATTAACATTTGTTTTGGTTTATTGCCAAACACTTTAGCGCGTTCAGCATCAAATGTACCTTCAATTGGAATATCCAAACATAAACTTTGTAAGCCACATAAATGGTATGCTAAAGTTGTCTTGCCACTGCCCTCTGGCCCAAATACTTCTATTACCCTGCCCTCAGGAATACCTCCACCTATTATATTATCTAAATCTTCTATTCCCGTACTAAACCTTGTTATTGCTAAATTAGCACCCTTACTACCAATTGAATATATTGCTCCTTCCCCTTCTTTTTTATTTATGCTATTACACAAAGCTATTATTGCCTCTTTATTTGTCTTAGCCATTCTATTTACCACCTTTCATACTTAAGGCGGTGTTATATTTCACCACTCTACTAATATACTTTTTCTTGTTAAACTCTAAAGCACCATGCTCTTGTAATGTACTAATAACTCTTGTTGTTACAGTCCTACTTTTACATCTGTCATAAAAATTATCATAACTTGTAAATATTCCATTTTGTTTACGTTCTTCCATTATATAAGCAGAAGCTTTTTCACCAACGTTCTTTAAATCTGACAAACCTTGTTGTAGTATATTCTCACCCTCTACCCTACGTAATGAAGTTTTGGGGTGTGAATAGTTTACATGTGGTAAAAATATTATGCCATTGTCCTTAGAAGCTTTAATACAAAAACGTTCATATTCATCTTCATTCTTAGCATACTTTAATTTAGTAAACCAATACTCATTTGGATAGTATACTTTATAAAACATTTCTTCTACAGAGATTAAACTATAACCAGTACCATGTCCTTGGTTAAATGTGTATCCAGTTAAATTATAAAATAATTTAAAGCTTTCCTCTTTACTCATACCATGTTTAATTGCACCCTGCTGAAACTTACCTAAAAGCTCTTTGTAATTTTCATCACCCTCTAATGCAGCTTCTTGACTTGCTCTACCGATTTTCATTAATTTCATAACCCTGTCAACATCTGCCCATGATAATTCACCCATATTCAAACATACCTGTTGTATCTGCTCTTGATATATTACTGTGCCATATGACTTAGCAGTATATTTATAATATGGCATTTTCTTGGCCTCATCCACATTCTCTTTATTAGCTGCATATACTAAAGGTAACTTTTGCATTAGTGGCCCGGGCCTATTCATACTTGACGCTGCTACAATATCGTTAAAACAGTCACACCTTATTTCTTCCAGCACCTTCCTTGCCACTGGCTGTTCAAACTGAAATATACCATCACAATTGCCATTTACAAAGTATTCATATAATTTATCATCGTCAATAACTTTTTCGTAGTCAACTATAACTCCTGTTGTTTCCCGCAAATCTGCTATACTTTCCATAGTTTTTAATCCAAGTATATCAAACTTCATTACCGATATATCTTCTAAATCTGACAAATCATAATTAGTGTATATGTCACCTTTCTTATCTGTCCTTAGTGCTACGTAATCTAATAAGTCACCGCGTACTATCGCTACACCTGCTGCATGTGTACCGATATACTTTACTTTAAGGAACATACTATAAAAGTGTTTTAATATATTATTATATTCGTCATTTATCTGTTTTGCTTCTTTTGAATTATTTAGTAGCTCAAAGTCAAACATCATTGTATAACCTGAACGCCTACTTACTAAGTCTGATTGTAAGCACCTATCAATAAAGCTTTTTATCATTTGTTTGCTCTGTTTTGTATTTACATTACAATGTGGACACAAATCATTAACTAAGTTGTCTATCTTATATAAACCATAACTGCATATCCTTGCGGCCTTACCTTCATATTTATTACAAATATACTCTATTACCTCTGCACGCCTACTTGTTTGGAAGTCTAAATCAATATCTGGATATTTGTATTTGTCTTTACGTAAAAACCTATCAAAGTCTAAACCAAAATGTAAACTGTCAACTTCAGTAATACCAAGTGCATATGCTACTAAACAATTGCAAACAGAGCCTCTACCCGGCCCTACCGCTATTCCTTGCTGTTTTGCCCAATTTACATAATCAGCTACTATTAAAAAATAATCCTCAAATCCATGATGTTTTATTACTTCACTTTCCTTTTTAGCCCTTTGTAAATATTCTTTGGTATATTTGTTGCGTTTCTTTAACCCCTCTTTAATTTGATTTATAAATAACTCATAAGTAGTCTTAAACTTATCTTGTTTAATCAATGGTAACTCTAATGGCAAATCATCTAAGTAGTTAGCTTCACACTTATCCTCTATCTCACATACCGCCTCTAGGAGTGTTTCAGCCACCGCTCCTGCTCTCTTATGACTTCCATAGTAGTTACTACTAAGGCCCATGAAACGCTCTCTTATATCGTCACAGGAGGGCATGTAGCGCTGTCCATAAGTAGCCTCTATGTCATATCCATTTTCGTCCCCACTGTGCTTAGCGATTTGGTGCATTAGTATATAACTTTCTAAATCTTCTTTTTTACCTCTGTGACTATCAGAGGTTAATATGCACTTTACATCATATTTATCAGCAAGCTCTAAAGATATTTCATTTACTTTTTCTTGTGTCCTTTCACTATCAATACTATATGGTTGTATCTCAATATAAAAGTCATCTTTAAATATCCTTTTCATTTCCAATATAAACTTTTCTGCAGCTTTTATATTGCCTTTAAGTATAGCTTGAGATAAATAACTGCTTATACAAGCTGATGTACAAATTAAACCCTCACTATACCTTTCAAGTATATCAAATGTCCATATAGGGTTGTAATACTTTTGTTTGTCACCTTCAAATTGTATTCTGTTTAAGTTACCATAACCTTTTAAATTCTTAGCAATAAGTATTAAATGGTAACCTCTATGTTGTGGTTTATAAGTTGGTAAAAAATAGCCCTCTACCCCTAGTATAGCTTTAAGTCCTACCTCTTTACACGCTTTATAAGTTTGTATTAAACCATTTGTATTTCCGTGATTAGTAGTACAAAAAGAAGTATGACCTAACTCTTTAGCGTAATTGGCCAGGTCAATTGCCCGGCCAAATCCATCAAATAAACTAAACTCATCGTGCCTATGCAAATCGAAAAAGTTACCCATTACAACACCTTGCCTTTATCGGCATCCTTTTCATACAAATGTAAACTTGCTACATTATGAGTATAATTACCTAATTCACAATTAAGCAACATGGATAAATATACTTGCAATGCCGTGAAATTAAATATATCAAATGGTGTACCTAACCATATGTCATTACTCCTCATATTAGTTGTCATATAAAGTTTATTTTGTCTTATTAAGAATTGTAATGTTAACGTACAGTTTATATCTTTTGAGTGTATGTCATCATTAACACCTTTTATGTGAATTATAGCTTGACGTGTATTTTTATTGTTGACTAACTGTTCTATAATTCTATCTAATTGATTAAAACCAAACTTATTCTGTATACAATAACCATAGTTGCTATTGATAAAACCAGATTCATCTGCTAAGTCATCCCATACTTTAGTATACTTATTAATGCCATGTGTTATATTGTTTCCAGCTAAGTACCAAAGTAATTCACCTACTGCATAACGAATTGACATTTTTCTTACTTTATTAAGTATTATGCCCCTTGTTGGGTCTCGTATTATCAAAGAAGCATTTAGTATTTCCCCACGTATTTTACCAACCCTGCTATCTTCACCTAAATGTTGTTTATTTAACAATTCATAAGCTTCTAACCATACCCCATCTGCAGTTTCACCTTCAATATAAATATTACTAATTAATTCATTCATCTAAATACTCCCTTCAACTATTCCCAATATTATTCTTTTAAAATCACAATTTTTACTTTGAATCCTTGTTTCAACCATATTTTTTAATACTGAGTGAATTGGGTAAAAATTACAATTCATAGCATTTACTAAACTATTAAAATCTGTTACAATTAAGTTGTTTGTAGAATATCCTCTAAAACTAAGTAAATTAAATGCGTCATATTTATAATCAATTAGTGGTATAACATCTAATGCTATACATTCAAATATTCTTGTTGTTATCCAGCCCGTTATGTTATACAAATCACTTTTGTTAAATATTAGTGAAAATTTATATGTTGCTAACTTTTGTAAATATTCATTATGTGGTAACCTGCTATCAATTACGTTTCCATTTTGTTTTACTTGCTTTTGCAATGTATCAAAAATGTCATTTCTCTCATTTACTTTATAACGTTCTAAATCATTTTCTCTGCCAACACTCGTTCCACCAAAGAATACTTTATTAATTTGTTTGTTTAGTTGTGGTGTCCATACTTGTAAAGCATTTTTATAAAATAACTCTGGCACTCCACTATATAGTTGTGGAACTCTTATTTGTTTAAACTTATAGTTTGCAGCTTGATGTAATACTACACTACACATATTCATCAATACTAATTGTAATTCTTGTTCAAATGATATTACATCTGAAACTATAAATATTGCTAATTCTGATTCATTTATTAATTGTACTATATTATTAAATTCATAATTGCTTTCTAAGAATCCGCCAATTATTATTAAAATCCTTTTACCTCTTGTTGAACAGTTTTTATCTAACCCTTTACATTCTTCATTTATCAATTGTAATTCAGTCATTCCACTATTAACATCGAGTTTATTATTGTAAAATCCTTTGCCTATTTTATAAAGTAATATCCCCATTTAATTACCATCCTTTTATACCCATATTAATGGTTTTTGTTTAACACTATGTATTTTTTCTAACTCTTCTAATAAACCACCATACCTTTGTTGACAATTATTACAACCTTTGTAATTTTTATGAGTACAATTAAAACGTTTTACAAACATATTATATATTTCACTCTCACTTTTGTTAATTATGTTTCCATAACTACATTCTTCACTTTGTCCAGCATAATCACCATTATCATCTAACAAAACACAACATGGGTAAATATCTCCATTACTATCAATAGAACAGTGATGTAACGGTAAATAACATTTATCAACAAATAAAGCATAGTCTTTAATTGTACCATGTTCCATTTCAAAAAACAAATCTTTGGCATTTGATATTGTTAGATTATTTTTAACTTCATCATCAGCAATTCGTACATATTCATTTTTTAACTCATTAAGTTGTTCATTATTCAACTCTAATTCATTCCAAGTATGAACATTATAAAATTTTATAGTACAATTATTATGTTTAGCAAATTCGTACACATCATATACTGTTTGATAATTCATATTACTTACTGTACAACTTAACCTTATTTTGTCTTTTCCTAATATATTACGAATCCTTGATACTTCTTGAATATTACTTTTTACTACACTCCAATTAGAATTTCCCCTAACATATTTATATTGTTCTTCCGTACAAACATCAACACTTGTATGGACACGTTCTAAACTACTCGCAATATAACGTACTAATTCGATGTTGTCAATAGCTAATGTTGTTATCATACTAAATCGAATGTCATGATTATTTGAATATGTTTCTATGATGTCTCTTATTTTTTCTTTACCATACAACAATGGCTCACCACCAGATAATACACACGTCCTTAAACCTAATGAACACAAAACATTTAAAGCACTTTTAAAACTTTTTAATTCCATAGTGACTTTTGGCCATTCATATTTTCTACACGACTTGCACCTACTTGTACACGCATTTATCAAACTTACTTGTATTGACAATATCTTATTTTCAATTACTGCCGCATCCAGCTAATCTCATTTCAAAATTCTGGATTTGTGTCACGTTTGTGTCACACTTTTATAAAAATGTGTCACACTGATATTATCAGTCTTTTACATTAGACAAGGTCAGGGACGCCCCAAAATCCCCTAAACTAAAGGACTTTTTCACCACTGAATTGGCGGAAAAAGTAACAGATAATCAACAATGGGCCAGACTCTTAATCAGGGTGTCCCGGGTTCGAGCCCCTGATCGCCCACCATCGAAAAAGCCCTGTTTCTCTAGGGAGACGGGGCTTTGCTTTGTCTCGAAGTATACGGAGCGGGCGCGCAATGTTCAACTTTTGTTCAACTTTGATCGTGAAAAGTGGTGTTTGCCGCCCGGCGAGCTATTTCTTTTTCGCGGGCTTCTTCGCTCCTAAAAGTACATCGTCCATCGCTTGCGCGGCTTTCTCTTGGGCGCTCTTAATCGCATGAGAATACACGTTTTACAGTGTAGACGCTTGCGCGTGGCCTGTACGGGCCTGTAGGGTTCGGATATCGACGCCCGCCGTGATTTGAAGCGTTATGAACGTATGGCGCAGGGCGTGAGGGTTCAAATGGTCGATGCCGTTTCGCTTTGTGAGCGCCGCAAGCCAGCCGTTGACCGTGCCGGGATAGATCGGGCGACCGTCGCGCTGCACAAATAGCCGCTTCTTTTCGCCTTGCCATAGGTTGCCATGCAGCAGCCGGTATTCATTCCACCATGCTTGATACTGCCGGAGCGCGGAGGCGACGAACGGCGAAATTGTTATAACGCGCTCGCTTGTATCGGTTTTCGTAGGCGCTTCTATAATGCCGTGCCGGGGGACGTACTGCGAGGCGCGGAGGATATGAATAACATTATGCTCATAGTCGATATCCGGCCACGACAGGCCGCACAGCTCGCCCCTACGCAGCCCTGTAAACAGATCGAGAATGAGCGCGGTTTTAATGCGTATATCCGGCTCTTTTAGCAGTATATTCAAAAAAACCCGGGCTTCTTCATCGGTCAAATACTTAGCTTCTGTTTTCGGGTTTTCCGGCGCTTTCATAAATTCAGCCGCGACGTTAAACGGGATTATGCGCGCCCGCTTCGCCGCCGCCAAGATTAGCCGGATGATCGAGTGATGCAGCTTCACCGTTCGGGCGGCGAGCTTGCCCGTTTCGGCGTTGACCTCGAACAGCGTTTCAAGCGGCGTCT
>QMCD01003094.1_pt1 | contig 10127 bp, 3 predicted proteins | sample 1821841 | NCBI WGS metagenome assembly QMCD01 (sample SAMN01991225, study PRJNA193472) | Termite gut metagenome, whole genome shotgun sequencing project. | isolation source: worker | host: Macrotermes natalensis
TAACGTACTTCACCTTTCAGGAAGTCTTGGAATTTGCTCCAATCCGGCTCTTTGCTATCCAATTGGAATGGGTTTTGACCTTGCGCTTCCAAATCAGGATTGTGTCTCCACAAGTGCCAGTAACCACATTCTACCGCTTTTTCCTGCTCGGCTTGGGCTTTACCCATACCTGCTCCCAAACCGTGATTGATACAAGGAGCGTAAGCAATAATGATAGACGGACCATCAAATGCTTCGGCTTCGCGGATTGCTTTCAAAGTTTGCGCCTGATTAGCACCCATTGCGATTTGTGCAACATACACATAACCGTAAGAAGCGGCAATCATACCCAAATCTTTTTTGCGGATGCGTTTACCCGCAGCAGCAAATTTAGCCACAGCACCTACCGGAGTAGATTTTGATGCCTGACCACCGGTGTTTGAATAAACTTCGGTATCAACAACCAACACATTTACATCTAAACCGGAAGCCAATACATGGTCTAAGCCGCCGAAACCGATGTCGTATGCCCAACCGTCGCCACCGATAATCCATTGCGATTTCTTGATGAAATATTGTTTCAATTCAACAAGTTGTTTGCAAATATCGCAGTCGCAAGCCGAAATCAACGGAAGAAGTTGTTCGGTAATTTCAACTGTTTTTTGTGCCGATTTGCGATTTTCAATCCACTCTGTAAAGAGAGCTTTCATTTCGTCTGAACAGCAATCGCAAGCCAAACCTTCTTTCATCAGGCGTTCTACGCGGTCGCGCATTTTTTCTACACCGAGAACCATACCCATACCGTATTCGGCATTGTCTTCAAACAAAGAGTTTGCCCAAGCAGGACCGTGTCCTTTTTCGTTTTGAGTATATGGAGTAGAAGGAGCCGAACCGGAATAGATAGAAGTACAGCCTGTTGCATTTGCCACCATTTGACGGTCGCCGAAAAGTTGCGAAATCAATTTCACATACGGAGTTTCGCCACAACCCGAGCAAGCACCCGAGAACTCAAACAATGGAGTAGCAAACTGTGAGTTTTTCACATTTGATTGAATATCAACCAACGATTGTTTTGTTTTTACATTTTCAACGCTGAAATCCCAATTAGCCTGCTCTGCCAACTGTTGCTCCAAAGGAACCATTTTCAAAGCTTTGTTGCCTTTGTTACCCGGACAAATATCAGGACAGTTGCCGCAACCTAAACAGTCGAGCACATTCACCTGCATACGGTAACCCATACCTTTCATTGCCGCAGGAGCTTTCACTTCAAGCATTGTGTAAGAAGCAGGAGCTTTTGCTTTTTCTGCATCGTCAAGTACAAATGGGCGGATAGCAGCGTGAGGACATACATACGCACACTGGTTACACTGAATACAGTTTTCAGGGTTCCAAACAGGCACATTAGCAGCCACACCGCGTTTTTCGTATTTCGCAGTACCTTGTTCCCAAGTACCGTCTTCGCGACCTTTGAATGCAGATACAGGAAGGTCATCACCCGCTTGTGCATTGATTGGACGAACTACTTTTTGTATAAATTCAGGCGCATTGTCTTTCGCTTCGCCTTCTACTTCGAGGTTAGCCCATTCGGCAGGAATATTCACTTTCACAACATCACCGCCACGGTCAACCGCTGCATAGTTCATATTCACGATTTTCTCACCTTTTTTACCGTAAGATTTTACGATAAATTTCTTCATTTGTTCTACCGCCAATTCGTAAGGAATTACACCGGTAATTTTGAAGAATGCAGATTGAAGAATGGTGTTTGTACGGTTACCAAGTCCGATTTCCTGAGCAATATCAGTAGCGTTGATAATGTACATTGAAATATTGTTTTGCGCCAAATATTTTTTTACTTTATTCGGAAGATGTTTCTTGGTTTCTTCTTCGTTCCAAATAGAGTTCAAAAGGAATGTACCGTTCTTTTTCAAACCTTTGGTTACATCGTACAGATTCAGGTAAGCAGGCACGTGGCAGGCTACAAAGTCAGGCGTATTAACCAAATAAGTAGAACGAATCGGGTTATCGCCGAAACGCAAGTGTGAGCACGTGAAACCACCTGATTTTTTCGAGTCATAAGCAAAGTATGCCTGACAGTATTTATTGGTGTTATCGCCAATAATTTTGATAGAGTTTTTGTTTGCACCCACCGTACCGTCGGCACCCAAACCGTAGAATTTCGCCTCGAACGGACCGTTTTCCAATACCAATTCTTCTTTTACGGGAAGAGAAGTAAAGGTTACATCATCCACAATACCGACAGTGAAACCGTGTTTTGGTTCAGGCAATGCCAGATTTTCAAATACGGAAACCGCCTGTGCAGGCGTTGTGTCTTTCGATGACAAACCGTAGCGACCGCCTACAATAACAGGTTTTTTGTCGCAAGGAATATCTTTACATTGAGCAAATGCCTCCACTACATCAAGATACAAAGGCTCGCCGTTTGCGCCTGGTTCTTTGGTGCGGTCAAGCACAGCGATGCGTTTTACGGTTTCGGGGATAACTGCACCCAAATGTTTCACCGAGAACGGACGATACAGGTGAACGGCAACCAAACCTACTTTCTCGCCTTTGGCAGTCAATACATCAATTGCTTCACGGATTGCTTCGCAGGCTGAACCCATTGCGATGATTACACGCTCTGCATCGGCAGCACCGTAATAATCGAACAGTTTGTAGTTTCTGCCGGTTACTTCGTTGATTTTATTGAAATATTTTTCTACAATTTCAACTACATTATTATAATAAGGATTGCAGGCTTCACGGGCTTGGAAGTAAACATCAGGGTTTTGAGCCATACCGCGAGCCACCGGAGTTTCAGGGTTCAACGCTCTTTTGCGGAATGCTTTCAAAGCATCTTGATTAACGAGCGGAGCCAGGTCTTCGTTGTCCAACTGCTCGATTTTTTGAATTTCGTGCGAAGTACGGAAGCCGTCAAAGAAATGCACGAAAGGTACACGACTTTCGATAGATGCCAGGTGAGCCACCGCAGCCAGGTCCATCACTTCCTGTACGGAACCTGTTGCCAACATTGCACAACCGGTTTGACGCACTGCCATCACATCCTGGTGGTCGCCAAAGATAGAAAGTGCGTGAGATGCCAGGGCACGAGCCGAAACGTGGTAAACGCCCGGAAGCAATTCGCCGGCTACTTTGTACATATTAGGAATCATCAGCAACAAACCTTGCGAAGCAGTAAATGTGTTACACAAAGTACCGGCTTGAAGCGCACCGTGCATAGCACCGGCAGCACCGGCTTCAGATTGCATTTCTTCCACTTTTACAGTCTCTCCGAAGATGTTTTTACGCCCTACGGCAGCCCACTCATCGCAGTATTCTGCCATAGTTGACGATGGTGTGATAGGGTAAACCGCCGCCACTTCGCTAAACATATACGCGATATGCGCAGCAGCCTGATTTCCATCACAGGTTAAGAATTTTTTTTCTTTTGCCATTGTTTTTTAATTATTAATTGATTAATGAAAAAATTTATTATTATTTAGATTTTCTGATAACCGGATTTTCAGACTTTCAGACAAAAACAACTGATTATCGGAATATCTGATTATCCGATTTTCAAATTTCAATACAAAAAACCAAACAACCAAAGCGGTATCATATTCCCCTGCCCCACTTCAAGCATATCGACCGCATAATATTGCTGCGGCTTTTTTACAAAATTATCGTCTTTGCCGTACACACTGAAATGATATTTCTTTTCCACCAGGAAATGTGCGCCTTCGTTGCTTTCGTTCACTTTATTGTCGCGCTGCAAATTATTGTACAGAAACGTTTCGCGCAATCCTTGTTCTGTCACATTTGACGGCTGAATGGCGTACATCAGATTACAGTTTTGCATATAGACTTTTGCCGGCTTTTTCGGAAAAACCTCGTCCTGCGCATACAGCAAATTGAACATTCGCGCCTCTTTCAAGTATTTGATGTAATTCATCACAGTGGCGCGCGAGGTTTCAATCTCGTTACTCAACTGGCTCACATTGGGCGAAACAGGCGCATTTCCAGCCAACAAATATAATAACTTCCTGATTTTCGGCAAATATTTCAAGTCTATTTGTTTCAGGCTCAGAATATCAATTTCCATCGTGATATTGATAAATTTGAGCAGGCTGCCCGAAAAGTTGCGCTTTTCCAGAAAAAACGGATAATAGCCATGATTCAGATAACCGTCAAAATGCGCATAAGGGCGTACTTTTTCGACAATTTCTCCGGCAATCGTTTCGTGATTTTCAATGATTTCACTCAGTTTATAGGAACGCAAGTTGCTGCCCGTTGCCAGATTCACATACTCGCGAAACGAAAAGCCGCGCAAGTTATACGAATGCACACAATCGTTCAAATCAGGGTTTTCTTCGTGCAGACGCATTACCGAAGAGCCTGTAAAAACGATGTTTAAATCCGTGAAATTATCGTAGCAATAACGCAGTTCGCTCGACCAGTTAGGGTATTTAAACACCTGGTCAATGAGTAAAGTCTGCCCGCCTTTTTTCCGGAATTCATCGGCAAAATCCACAATGCTGCGGACAGTGAAATAAAGGTCGTTCAGGTTTATATACAGGCAGTTATGATTATTCCCGATACACTGCCTGGCATATTGCAACAAGAAAGTAGTTTTCCCCACACCGCGACTTCCCTTGATACCAATCAAACGGTGCGACCAGTAGATTTCGTCCATCAACTGCCGTCTCAGAGGCGTATCAAGCCGGTCAATCAGATATTGCTGTGTGCTGAAAAATCTATCCACGCTTTTTCGCTACTTTTGGGATTGCAAAGATAACATCTTTTATCTAAAATTGCAATGTAGAGATTGCAAAACATTGTAAATCTTGCAATTTTAAACAAAACAAAAAACGAGGCAAATCCATATCGTTTGCCTCGTTCTTTTTATTTACCTACTTGCAATTATCGTTTCAACGTAACATTGCCGGAATAAATCTTATCTAATTTACCGATGGTAATCACATACCAGTAATCGGTGCTTGGCAGTTCTCTGCCGTTGAATGTTCCGTCCCAGCCAGTAAAATTGCGGGCATCGGCTTCAAACAGTATTTTGCCATCGCGGTCGAAAATTCGAATGGTGGTATCATCATCGCGATATTGGTCAATGTTTGCAATATTCCATCTCTCGTTGCCATAACCATCACCGTTGGGCGAGAAGAAAGTATCGGGCACAACGAGCGTTTCCAGTACGGGAACAGTCGCCTCCAACTGACAGCCATTAAGGTCGGTTACCAGCAAAATGTTTTTACCGATAGCCAAAGCACCCAAATAAATCCTGGCATCGGTGCTGCCAAATGTACCATCAAATTGGTAAACGTATGGTTTTGTTCCACCTGCTACCGTTACAACAATGTTTTTCAAATCCGACGTATTGATGTTACTGATAAGCGGTTTCGGATGAACCGTTACCATCACTTCAATGGCCTTAGACAGGCAACCTTCCGGATTTGCCGCAGCAGCGTACAAAATGTGTGTGCCAGGTACTGACTGGTCTATATTAGCAGGAGCAACAACCGGTTTTTGCATCTCTTCATCTTCAAACCAACTAATCAAACCGTTGCTTGGGATAACAAGGTCGCGCCAATTGATTTTCGTGCCATATTCCTCCATACAGAATATTGGTTGTGCTGCCAAAGCAATGCTCGGAACAGGTTTTGTAATGGCAAAAGTTGTCAATGGAGCGGCTTTACAACCTTTGTCGGAAACAGCTACCAATGAGATATTAATAATTTGTTCCGGTGTTTTTTCTTCTTTGTAAACAAAGGTACTGCCGGTTTCTTCCTGCTCTACGCCATCAATAGTCCACTCATAAGTATTGCCAAAATCAGCACTTGCCGTAAACGTCAAGGATTCGTGCGGACAAACGCTCGGTGTAATAACCGACACATTTTCGGGTACGGGATTAACAGTAATATTTTGCGTAGCAGTCATTATGCAGCCATAGGGCGCAATGGTGTAAGTAATTGCATACGTGCCTGCCTCCACAAGGCTTGGGTCGAAAGTGCCGTTCACATCTACACCTTCGCCTGTGAATGTGCCTGCAAATGAAGTAGCATCGCTTGTACTGTTGCTTGACATTATAACTATCGGCGCATCATTGGCGCAAATATCATCTATCGGGTTGAAAGTAATTACCGGCATTTCGGGCAAAGTTACTTCTGCTGTGGTAGTAACCTCATTGCCGAAAAGGTCTGAAATGGTAATACTTACCATAGTGTTGCCGGTAATTTCCGTACCAACCGCCGGAGTTTGCGTAATAATCAAATCAGCCGAAGCAGTACAATTATCTGTAGAAACGCCTTTCGCCGCACTAGTGAAATCCACTACGCGGAAAGTACAGTCATTGCTGCTATAATCGGCTATTGCCGTCAATGCCGATGGAAGAACAACAGGATTTTCCGTATCAATACCATCTTCTATTTCAACCGGTGCGGAAGTTGCTGCACAAAGATTGCTGTCGGTAACAGTCAAATTATAATTGCCGGCAGTCAGATTATTGGGCGAAATAGCAGTAGAAACTTCCACACCTAATTCATTTTTCCAGGAATTTGTATAACTGATGCTTGGATCATAATTGCTAATGGTTACCAAACGCGCCTCTCCGTCATTGCCACCCGGACAAGTAACATTTTTGGTTCTGTCAACCGTAAATTCGGGCACGGCATTAACCGTTGCGGTTACTTCGGTAGGCTTTCTGATACAGCCTGTATTGTCTTCTACTACTACCCAATAACTTGTTGTCGGCAGTACAACGTTCAAATTTATATCAGCCGGATTAACGGCAGTAGCAATTGTTGGAGCCGTGTACCAGGTATATGTTCCGGCAGTATTAACCAAATCTGCCCAAGCCTTCACGGCAGCCGCATCTGTTGTACAGGCAACAAAAGGAGAACTCACATCGGCAAAAGGCGGATTGTCGGTAATATCTACCGTTACTTGCGTCCTGTCGCTTTCGCAACCGTTGACTGTTGTTTTCGATACATAATAAGAGATACCTCCAACAGGCGTTACGATGTTTTTATCAAATGTTGACGGTGTTACGGCAGTTTCCACAAGGTCTGTTTCGTTATCGTACCATTTCAAAGCACCTGTTGCCGTTACCAAATCAGCCCAGTTGGCTATACCATTGCGCAAACAAGATGTAATATAACCTCCATCGATAACTGTCGGCGCTGGCGAGGCTGTTACGGTTACGGTTACGGTAAATTGGACAGTAGCCGTACCGGAAATAGCCGTTACGGTGTAAACAGCCGTTTCGTCCGAATCGCCTGTGTTTGTCAGCGTTTGGCTGATAGTGGTTTGTGGTACTGTTTCATCGGTAGCACCCACTGTATTGGTTGCCACTGTCCAGGTATAGGTAGTTCCTGCGGGAACAATGTCATCGCCTGCTGCGCCGCCGCCTGTTGCAGGAGTTATCGTAAAGGCCGCATTTGTACAGATAGCAGCAGCACCGCCTATTACCATATCGGTAATACGTGGCTGCGGATTAACCGTTACGGTTACGGTAAATGACGGACCATCTACAAATACACCGGGCGTTGAGGTTTCAATTTTTGGCGTTACGGTATAAGTTACCGTTTGCGGCATATCGGTTAAGTTAACAGGCGTTTGACTGATAACAGATGCACCTGTTGTTTCATCGGAAACCGAAGTGTCATCAATCTCCGTATCATCAGATACTACCGTCCAGGTATAAATGGTACCTGCAGGAACCACATCGCCATCAACGCCGTCTGCCGGCATTACCGTAAATGGCTGTCCGCTGTTGACAGCCGGGGTTTTATTGCCGATATTCGGCGCAGGAGTTACATTGAGAGTATAATTTTCGTTTACCGCACAATAATAACCGTCTCTGACCTGCGCTACAGTAATTACCGTTGTTCCGGCAGTTAAAATGGTAACTTCGCCGGTTGTTGCATTGACCGTAGCCACGCTTGTATCGCTGCTCGTCCAAACTTTAGCCGAAGCATTATCCGATCTAAAGGCATTTGTAAAAGGTGTTTCGCCCGCTATTTTGCTTATTGGTCCTGCCTCGTCTCGAAAGAAGCAACCGTTACCAGTTCACATAAATTACAGGTGGTACCATTTATTGTTATATTATCAATATCAAGATTGCGTGAATTAGAAGAACTTCCTTTTGCCATAAAGCGGAAAATCACAGTGATTCCTTCGAAAGTTACAGGATTTGTAAAGGTAAATGTTTTGTCTCCCGTTCCGGTTACTTCGGCAATATCGGTAAAAGTTGCACCGCCATCAGTAGAATACTGCATTTGGTAGCCCGTGGCAGCAGTTCCCGAACCCGATGCAATATTCAAAGAAATACTGCTAACAGTGGCTTTTTTATTTGCCGCAATTTTAAACGGAATATCCAATGCTTCGGTAGCATCATAAGTACCTACCCAATTTCCACTGGCTCTTTTCATTCGTAACTTACTGCTGTTCCGGTTACAGCCGGAAGCTGCGCCGGAAAGAGCAGAACCTAACCGGATTGCTTCACCTGTAGCATCAAGATTTGTGCCGTTGTCGGCATTACAATCCGCATTAAAATTCCATACAGTGGTAATGGGAGTACCGCCCACACAGTCTGCACTTCCGCCACCAACAGGCGTTACCGCACCCGATACTGCCACATTGTAAACCGTTGCATCACCACCGCCGGTTACGGTTACATTACCCGCATAAGCGGCACTAACGGCTTGTCCGGCAACCAAACGTACATATATGGGTATAGCATTAAGCGTAGGATCGACAATAGGAGAAATTGTTAGCGTAGCACCAAATGGAATTACACCAGTTGGCGAGCCGGATATTTCAAAACCCGCAGGTGCAGTAATATATATTGAACTGCCTAAGGTTAACAAAGCACCACTTATATTGAATGATTGCACCGCGCTCGGGCCTGCTCCGAACACATAGTCTAATCCTGTTAACGCTGTTGGAGTTACTGTTAGTGTTGGTCCGGTTGGAGCAGCTAAAACTTCGGCTTCAAGTTTTACGGTAGCGCCTTCAAGCAGTTTGGTACACATAGTACTTGCCGCACACAGCATTGGTTTGGCACTACCTCCATAAATATGACCAACGGACGCACCAAACGTATCTACTGCTTTTACATAAAACGGCGTTGGCAGAAGCGTACCTCCGGCAAAACCAGTGAACGTTACTCCCGAGTAAACCCAAGGTCCGGTTGGCGATGTAGAAAAGTGAAAATTTGTAGGATTAATATGAATATCGCCTGCCGGAAGATTTTCACCTGAAACATAGAGTGTTACCACCGGAGGCTCTTCTCCCTGAATAAAATCAAAACCAGTTGCAGGGTCGGGCGTAATTCTGATAACAGGCGTAGCCGAAGCCACTACGTTAAGTATATAACTCGCATCTACTGCGCAAACACCGTTTGTTTCGGGTATTTCTACGCGGATTACGGTTGTACCGGCAGTTACAATGGCAACTTCGCCGGTTGTTGCATTGACCGTAGCAACGCTTTGGTCGCTACTTGACCAGGTTGCCGTTCCGGTATTGCTGTTGCTCGCAAGATTTTCCGTAAACGGAACATCGGCTGTGGTTTTATTCAGCGAAGAGGATGCAAAAGAGGCACCCGAGTTGGTACAAGCAGCACCGCGTTTGTAAACACGGATAGCACTATATTGCGAATTGCCCGAACCACCTGTATTTCCTCCAAATGTAAAATAGAAAACTCCGGGTGTAGCCGACGGATTAGGAAATTGATAAGACGCACAATTTTTTGTTAATGTTAATTGAAAATCATTCGCAACAGTATTGGAAAAATTATACTGCATTTTTCGTGTATTACTTGTCATTGCCTCAATTTCCACATACGCAATATCAGCATTTGCCGATGTAGCCGTAACTCTGATGTAACGACCTGTATTTAACGATGTAGAACCTTGAACGCCATAAGTAGTACCACCACAGCCCATATTCCCGGCATTACCGGTAATTCCAGCCATAGAAATTACTATTTCATCGTCTGTTCCGGCATTATAGGTTGCACCCTGTGCTGTGCCAGAGCCTTCAAATGCGTGGGTAGCAATAAGTATTTGAGCACTCATCCGTGCCAAGCCACCAATCAAAAATAAACTCAATACGAGTAAAAAAGATTTTATGAATCC
>QMCD01002860.1_pt1 | contig 10126 bp, 13 predicted proteins | sample 1821841 | NCBI WGS metagenome assembly QMCD01 (sample SAMN01991225, study PRJNA193472) | Termite gut metagenome, whole genome shotgun sequencing project. | isolation source: worker | host: Macrotermes natalensis
CATCCCTTAAGAATCCCTTCGGCGCTTCGCGCATTTAAAGGGAATGGTATTATACCATTGCTTTTTATCAGCGAAGCGGAGTGGGTTTCGAAAGGGTCGAAGACCCTTCGCGGGAGCTCGAGGGCAGCGCCCTCGACGTGCCCCCCGAACCCCTTATTCTTTGTAAAACGAGGTACTGTTCATGATATCGATCGAGAAATTCGTGAAGGCGTTGCAGTTGGAGGTGCTGGTGGAGAGCGCGAAGACGGAAATGCACATTACCACCAGCGATCTGAACCGGCCAGGGCTGCAATTTACGGGATATTTCGATTATTTCGCGTATGAGCGCCCGCAGGTGATCGGCAAGGTGGAGATGACGTATTTCAGCCAAATGGGCGGCGCGGCGCGGGAAGCGCTTTTGCAGGAGTTCTTCGCGTACAATATCCCCTGTGTGGTGGTTTGCCGGAATCTGGCGGTGCCGGTGGATTTTGTCGCGGCGGCGCGGGGCGCCGATGTGCCGCTTTTTCGCTCGCGGCTGGTGACGACGAAATTCGCGAGCAATGCGGTGAATTTCCTGAACGTGGAGCTGGCGCCCCGGGTGAACCGACACGGGGTGCTCATGGACGTATATGGCTTGGGCATACTGATTACGGGAGAGAGCGGCATCGGCAAGAGCGAATGCGCGCTGGAATTGGTCAAGCGCGGGCATATGCTGGTGGCCGACGATGTGGTGGACATCAAGCGCGTGAACGACGACCGCCTGGTGGGCGAGGCCCCGGAGATGGTGCGCCATTTTATGGAGATTCGCGGCATCGGGCTTATCGACATACGCAATATGTACGGCGTGGGTTCGGTGGCTCTGCGCAAATCCATCGACATGGTGATTCATTTGGAGAAATGGGATAAAGAGAAGGATTATGACCGGCTGGGCATGGGGGAGGACTTTGTAACCGTTCTGGGCGTTAAGAAGACCCGGCTCACGCTGCCGGTGCGCCCCGGGCGGAATCTGGCCGTTATCGTGGAGGTAGCCGCGCGCAATCAGCGCCTGAAGCAGATGGGGTACAACGCGGCACGGGAATTGCTGGGCCACCGCATGAATTTGCTTTAAGAAAGCAAAAATACCGGCAGAGATTAAAGTTTCGCGCCATTTCTCCCGATAGGAAGAACAATGGGAGACCGTGGCGAGATGTGCCTGTATGGCGCAAGGATGCGTGAATCGCCCTCCCCGGGGGCAGGAGGCCCATAGACGGAACGCGGCACATTTTTAGGCGAAGCAGAAAGAGGGATATTGTTATGGCGATCTATAATACCCAGCGAATAAGCGGCATGATTTCCGGCATGGACACGGATGAACTGGTCAGGAACATGGTGAAGAACAAGCAGTCCCGCGTGGATCGCCAGTACCAGGCCATCACGAAAAAGACCTGGCAGCGCGAAGCCTATCAGGACATTCGCGACAAGCTGGCCGAGTTCGAGTCGAAATATCTTTCGGTAACCGGCTCGAATACCATGATGAATTCCAGCACCTATGTCAACAATAAAGTCGACGCGTCCGACCTTCGGGGTTATGCGACCATTACGGCCAATTCGGAAGCGAAGTCCGGCACCTATCGCATGAGCGTCAATCAGCTCGCCGCCGGCGCGCACATGGAAAGCACAAAGGTTTCCTATCAGTACATGGGCGAGGGGACTTTGGGCAAAGCGTCCTCCAAGCTCAAGGATCTGAACTGGGCGAAATCCTTGCAGACGGACGAGGACGGAAATTTCTCGTTTAAGATCAACGACGTGGAGTTTAAGTTCAATAAGGAAGATACCCTGCAACACGTGATCAACACCATCGACACTTCCCGCGCGGGCGTTACGCTGACCTACAGCGAGGCGACCGATGGCTTCCGCTTGGAATCCAAGGCCATGGGCGAGGAATCGAAGATCGTAGTGGAGAATTTAACGGGAAATTTCTTCGGCGAAAATTCCGCGACCGGTTTATACGCGGGCCAGTTGATGAATGGGCAGAACTCCGTCGTAACCGTCAACGGCATACGCCATGAAGGCAAGAGCAATAAGGTGAATATCGACGGCATAGCGTATAATCTTTTATCGGCGATGGGGCAGGATACCGTTATACAATATGCTTCGGGAGCGAAGGCGCAGAGCTCGCGCCCGGTTTCCGTGGGCGGCTTGGGCTTGGGCGATCCGTCCACCGCGCTGCGCAGTTTGAACTGGGGTTCCTATACGCAGGAACAGATGCGGAACATGGCGGGCAACCAGAGCTTCGAGGTTCGTTCGGGCACAAAATCGCTGGTGATCAACCTGAACCTGGACGCGATGTCGCTGGAGCAGGCGGTGGATCACGTCAACAAGCAACTGGAAGACGCCGGCATGGACGTGACCATGACCTATTCGCATTCCTCCGACAACTTCACGTTCACGGAGGGGGGGACCGGCGCGGGCAGCAATATCGAACTGCGCAATGTAAACGGCGGCAGTCTGATGACCGAATACGCGGCCGACGGTTCGGTCGCGAAGCAGGGCTTGTTCGGCATTGATAACCGGCGGGAGTTCGCCGGCAAAAACGCCGTCGCCATCGTCGGCGGGGAGCGCTATGAATCCTCCACGAATGAGATAACCACCGCGACCAATGGCAAGGTGAACATCAATGATATCAAGATGGAGGAAGAGGTATTCACCGTCGAGCGCGACGTGGACGCCAGCATGGAGAAGATCAAGGAATTCGTCAAGGACTATAATGCGCTGTTCAAGGGATTCTACGACTTAACCAAGGAAAAGCAGTACCGGAAGTATCCGCCGCTCACCGAGGAAGAACGCGAAGCGCTGGAGGCAGAGGAAATAGAGAAATGGGACGAGAAATCCAAGTCCGGTATTTTGCGCTCCGACGCGCAGCTCACCCGGCTGTTGGATGATATGCGCGCCCTGTTCTCCACCAAGGTAGGCGGCACGGGGCAGGTTTTCGCCTCGATCGGCATCACGACCGGCGAGTACCGGCTGGGCGAGGCGGCGCAGATTGAGATCGACGAGGATAAATTGCGCAATGCCCTGCAGGAGAACGGCAACGCGGTCATGTCCATGTTCATGAGCGCCGGAACCACCGACAAGGACGACAAGGTCGTGGAGGGAACCAAGGGTTTGGTGACCCTGATGCGTGAAACCGCGAAGGCATATGATACCACGATGAAATTCGATGTGTTGCAGGACATGGACACCGAATTGCTCGATATGGACGACCGCCTGACCGATCTGAAGACCGCGATGGAAGAGGAGGCCGAGAGGTGGTATATGCGGTTCGCGCAGATGGAGCAGGCGCTGGCCGGTATGCAGGGCCAGCAGCAGTGGATTGGGAACCAGATGGGCATGGGTGGGAAATGATCCTCCCGGGGTATAACTAATAAAGCCCGGTCACCGCTTCGCTGGTGGGGGTAAAAACTGAACGGGCGCAAGGCGCGCCCAGAGGGATGACACATATGAGTATGCCGATGCGCAATAACCCATATAAGCAGTATCAAAAACAGGGAGTTCTGACGGCTAACCCCGGCGAGCTCATCGTAATGCTCTACGATGCCTGCATCAAGAACATGAAGCTCGCGGAGATCTTCGTGGGCGAGAAGAACTACGAAGGCGCCAATAAAGCCTATATCAAGGCCCAGGACATCATGACCGAGCTGGTTTCCAGCCTGAACTACGATTATGAAATCGCGGAGCAATTACTCCGAATATACGATTTCGTCATCCGGCAGCTCGTGGAGTCCAATATTAAAAAGGACGCGTCTTTATTGCCCGATCTGGTGGAGATTATGGGCGAATTGCGGGAAGCCTGGGTGCAGATAAAATCGGCGGGGATTCGCAATTCGGCTATATATACCGATGATGAAGCGGGCGCGGCGGAGTTGAGCGGAGAGACCCTGGTATAAAAAAGAGCTTTTATTTTCCGCCGCCCGGATATGGTTTATTCGGGCGGCGGAAGCATTGAATGGATAGGGGAAAGCGGGTAGTTTTATGCGGATGCGCGAGGATATACTCCTGGAAAAGCAGGAGGCCATGAAAGAAATATTGTCCGTTACGATGAAGCAGCCGGAATGCATCGACGCCGATGATACCGAAGGGCTGCTTAATTGTATTACGATGCGCCAAAATTATATCGATCTGGTTAATGCTCTGGACGGGGAGCTTGCGGACGCGCCCTCGGACGGCAGCGGGCATGAGCCGCGAATCGCGAGCGATATACGCGATTTGATCGCGCGAATCGGCGAGCAGGACAAGAAGAACGAGGAGCGCGCGACGCTGAAGCTGGAGGAGTATCGCGGGAAGATGCTCCAAGCCAACGAGAACAAGCGCGGGATCACCGGCTATGCCGACCATTTGGGCGGCGGCGGACGCTCGAGCTACGATGTGCGAAAGTAGAGACGGGAGGTACGATGGGGGCAAAGCCCCCAACGTGGCACCTCGTTCCTCGCATAACTATTGTGCCCACGCAATAAATCGCGGGGCCTATTTTTATGATTTATCATTTTTTTGTTGAAAAAAAACAAAAATAGTTTACAATATATAGGGAGGCGGTACTATGCGTATACGTGATTTGAATTCGGTGAGGGCTCCGGGCATGGCCGCCGGAGAGCATGAGGAGCGCGTTTTAAGCGACGATACGCAGCTTCTGTTCCAGCGGAAGCTGACCAGTCTTTCGCAGGACGATCACCAAAAACGCATTGCGCAGATGATCGATCGCATACACGAGCAGGGCGAGCGGGTTGCCAAGCGGGCGGACATAAACGAGTTGCAAAAGTATCGCAGCATGGTCACCGAGCTTATGAACGAGACGGTGTCCAATGCCTATGCGTTCGATAAGGGCGGCACCTTGGACGCGCGCGGTCGTCACCGCGTGTTCGCGCTCATCAAGAAGGTAAATACGCGCCTGGATGATATGACGGAAGAAGTGTTAAAGGAGCAGAGCGACACGATCGCTTTGGTGGATGCGGTGGACGATATCCGGGGACTTTTGGTGGATATGTTCTTGTGATGCCGGGGGATTCGCTCCTCTCGTGCGCAAACCGGTTTTTTTGCGGTGTCTAAATGGACGCCTTCGTGAAGATGTCGAGTAATGGAGAGTAAACATATTGAAGACGGTACTCATTGTAGATGACGCCAAGTTTATGCGCTATGTTATACGCCGTATGTTATCGCGCAATGGTTATGAGATCATCGGCGAAGCGGACAATGGAGAGGATGCCATAGCGCAGTATCAGGCGCTGCATCCCGATCTCGTTACTTTGGACATCACCATGCCGCGTATGGATGGAATAACGGCACTGAAAAAGATACGCGAGGTCGATGAGGGCGCGTGTGTGGTTATGCTCACCTCCATGGGGCAGGAGGCATATGTGCGCGATGCCATCGAGGCGGGCGCGCGCGGTTTTGTCGTAAAACCATTTAATGAAAAGGGCGTACTGACCGCCCTGAATAAAATACAAAAGGAAAATCAATAGGCATCGAAAGAAGGAGGATACTGCAATGGCGGAAGCTATAAATTCCCAGATCGAGGCGGCGCAGGACAAGAGCGCGACGGATGAGCGCTATTTGATCTTCCGGGTCGTGGACGACGAGTTCGGAATCGCGATTGATTATGTTATCGAGATCATCAGCATGCAGTCCATCACCATGGTTCCCGAGCTGCCGGGGTATATGATCGGCGTGATCAATCTGCGCGGCACGATTATTCCCGTCATGGACGCGCGTCTGCGTTTCAGCCAGCCCGCCGCCGAATACGACGAGCGCACCTGCATCATCGTAATCCAACTGAACGATACCCAACTGGGGCTCGTGGTGGATACGGTGGAAGAGGTGCTCATCATCTCCGACGATAAGATCGTGGATCCGCCGAATTCCGAGCGGGGGTCGTCGGGAGCCAGCCAATATGTGAAGGGCATCGTGAAATTGCCCAGCGGCATCAAGCAGATCGTGGACTGCCAGGCGATTTTCGGATATTCCGAGGATATGGGCTAACGGCCTCTCAGCCGAACAGCGGATCATTTATTTTGTTACGCGGTACAGCGCGGAGGGATGAGAATGCAGATCAGTGATTCTGATTTCCATAGACTTCGGAATTTCATGCAACAGAACTATGGAATCAATCTTGCGAATAAGATGTCGCTGATTGAAGGTCGTCTCAGCAACATGATTCACCAGAAGGGCTTCGACGATTTCAAGAGCTACATCGACCATGTTATGAAAGACGCGGATGCGGAAGAGCTTGCGCTTTTGGTGTCGAAACTAACGACGAATTATACATATTTCATGCGCGAGGAGCAGCACTATAAGTTCCTGACGAACCGGGCGCTGCCCTATTGGGAGACCCGCATTCGCGACCATGATCTGCGCACATGGAGCGCCGGTTGTTCCTCCGGCGAGGAGGCGTACACCACCGCGATGGTGTACGACCAGTATTTCGGCGTGGGCAAGCAGAAATGGGATACGAGCATACTCGCCACCGACATCTCCCAAAAGGTGCTCAATCTCGCTAAGACGGGGATTTACAGCGAGGACAAGCTCAAGATGCTTCCCCCCGCGTGGCAGAAAAAATACTTCGAGCGGGTGGACGATACCTCCATGAAGGTGCGCGAGGATTTTCGCAAGCAGGTGACCTTTGGCTTCTTCAATCTCATGGAGAAAAACATGCCCTTCCGCAAGAAGTTCCACATCATATTCTGCCGAAATGTGATGATCTATTTCGATAATCGCACGCGGGAGGACTTGATTCGGCGCTTTTATTCGGTGACCGCCGACGGGGGATATATATTCATCGGTCTGAGCGAGACCATGAGCAATCTGCAAACCTCTTATGAGTATGTGATGCCCGGCATCTACCGGAAAGGAAACGGTTAAATGCCCGCAGAAAAGCGCGTTCTGATTGCGGATCCGGCCAGCGCCTACGGCCTGCGTCTCTCGAAGGCGCTGGCCGAGGAGAGCGGCATCCGTGTGGTGGGGATACTCTCCGATCTGCAGGATGTACCGCGCTTTACCCAGCAGCAGAACGCGACGGTGGTCATGCTCAGCGCGGAGCGCCTGTACGGCGTCGTCCCCATCATGCAACAGCTAAAGGCGATACCCGGTGTGAAAGTCATCGCGATGAACGGCTCGGGCAAATTCCGTACAGAATTGCGGGGCGCGGGCGCGGATGACTTTTTTGTAAAGCCCGAAAATCCCGATGGGCCGGATTTTAAGAGCGCGATCACGTCGCTTTCGAATACGATACGCGCGGGCGTCGCTTTGCCCGCGCCGAGCAAGCATAGCCCTACGCGTATGCCCCCCGCTTCCATGGCGGGGCTGGCGAATGCCGTTTCGCAGCCCGAGAAAAAGCCGATGCTTTCCGGGGCGGGCCTACGCAATCTGGCCAAAATCAGTCCGGCGACCCTGCCCCGCGCTGTGGTGGATAGCTTGCGCACGGGGTTTAAGGGCATTATCGCGCTGGGCGCTTCCATGGGGGGCACCGAGGCCACGCTGGCCGTGCTCCAGCGTCTGCCGGGGAATATGCCCGGCATCGTGATCGTGCAGCATATGCCGCCCTTATTCACCCAGATTTATGCCGAGCGCGTGGACCGGGAAACCCGGCTGAACGTAAAGGAGGCCCAGGACGGCGATGAGGTAAAGCCGGGACAGGCGCTCATCGCGCCGGGAGACAAGCAAATGCGCGTGATAAACGCGGGCGGCAAGGTGACGGTGAGCGTGAAGGCCGGCCCGCGCGTATCCGGCCATTGCCCTTCGGTGGACGTGCTCTTCGAGTCGGTAGCGCAGGCCATGGGGGCGAATGCCATCGGCATCATACTCACCGGCATGGGCTCGGACGGGGCGAAGGGGCTAACGGCCATGCGGCGCAGAGGCGCTTATACGATCGGGCAGGACGAGGCCACCAGCGTGGTCTACGGTATGCCGCGCGTCGCCTTCGAGATGGGCGGCGTCACCCAGCAGGCCGGGCTGCTGGAGATTCCCGAGGCGCTGGTACGGAATCTGCAAAAGCGATAGGGGAGGGAAGGCGCGATGGAATTCCATGTAACTCGGGCAGAAAACCCCAAAATCGCCATTCTCCACGGCGATTTTTTCCTATCGACGGAGTCTGATGCCCTGGATATCATCGGAAATACCGGCGATTGCGACGCCATCATATTATGGAAAGAAAATTTCCGCGAAGAGTTTTTTGATCTGCGCACCGGAATCGCGGGAGCCGTCCTGGAAAAGTTCATTCAATACGATAAGTCCATCGCCATCATCGGAGATTTTTCCGGGTACGCCAGCAAGAGCTTGGCCGACTTCATCCGTGAATCCAATCGTACCGGACGCATCCGCTTTGTCCGCACCGAAGAAGAAGCCATGCGAGGCTTCGAAAACTATATGGCGAATCATTCATTGTGACTCGAAATCCACCTTTCTGCAGTGTCCGGCGTCCATTTCCCACACGCTGTCGCATAAAGCGATTATGTCCTCCCGGCTATGGCTGGCGAGTATGATGGTTTTTCCGTCCGCGCGGAGTTCCTTGAACAATGCGCGCATATCTTCCACGCCTTGATTATCCAACCCATTCATCGGCTCGTCGAAGATCAAAATATCCGAGTTTTCCATAATAGCTTGTGCAATACCCAGTCGCTGGCGCATACCCATCGAATATTTGCTGACATGTTTTTTGCTGTTCGGGTCAAGGCCCACCTTTAGGATAGCGGCGCATATCGCGTTTTTGTCCACAGTCTTGTTGATGGAAGCCAGCAGGCGCAAATTGCCATATCCGCTATAATGTTGGAAGAAAGCCGGGGGCTTCAATGATGGCTCCGATGCCCTCGGGAATGTCGATATCCTTCCCTACTTTTTTGCCGCGCACAGCGATTTCGCCTGTGGATGGCGCGATAAAGCCGCAAATGCATTTAAAGAGCACTGTTTTTCCTGAACCATTTCGCCCGATGATTCCATGAATTTTGCCTTGTTCAAAAGTGATCGTTACATCGCTTAACGCGGTCCCTTCTTTCAAAATGTTTGCTCACATTACGCACTGTAATACTATTCTCCGACATTGGCAGGCTGTATTGCCTTCCATCCCATTTGCGCAGGGAATCATCAATGGAAACAACCTTTTCCTCTATGCTAATCAACGAATTAGCAATCTTAAATGTAGAATCAGGGGAGTATCGCTTTGCCGATAATGGCTCATTGTAGGCAACTTGGGAAACACCATCACTCAACAACATAGTAGCAACATTGTATTCGCCAAAATACACAGCTAAATTATCGGCAGAAATGAGCTCGTTTAGCGGAATGGCTGTTTCCTCCGGAGCCGCTGCTTCCTCTGGAACGGAGTTTGTGCTTGTGATGTTGACGCAGATGGCTCTGCCGATGCGTAAGCGACCAATAAACGGACGTCTAGTTCGTGATGGGAGGAAGTGATAGAATAAACTTCGAAAAGCCAACAAAAGCAGAAAAGCGAAGGTAATTCGGAGTAATGGCATGAATACACGAGAAATCGCGGCGGAGTATCGGCTAACGCACTGGGCGGGGATAATGCGAGAGCGCAAGGAAAGCGGGCAAAGTATCCGGGGTTTTTGCGCAAACGCGGGGATACGGGAACACGCATATTATTACTGGCAGCGTAAACTACGAGAAGCAGCCAACCGGGATTTGGGATTACTAGCAGATACGCCCAAACCACCTGCTCCCAGCGGGTGGTTGGTATGCGCGCGGGAAAGCGTGGCGGAATCACCAATAATGCCGTCAAAAACAACAGACAGCGTCGTCATAGAAATTGGCGATTGCAGGGTATACATATCAACGGATGTGGATGAGAGTCTGTTGACTAAAGTGTTGCGCGCGTTAAAAGGCCAATGCTGAATTTCAAGGGAAAAAGGGTATACCTATTTTGAATTAAACACGTCCCCAATATTGGGGACGAGCTAAGGTAAATAGTATAGCTAATTCGCGTGCATGGTACCGTTTTAAAGCGAATTAGCTATATATCTTGCCTGCGGCCATACCGATATGCGCAAGAGCATCAATGGATTGAGCGAAATCGTGCAGACAAGCTTTGATTTGGATCCTTTTAGCAGGGCGATATTCGTGTTCTGTAATCGTCGACGCGACCGACTCAAGATATTGGAGTGGG
>QMCD01002522.1_pt1 | contig 10124 bp, 8 predicted proteins | sample 1821841 | NCBI WGS metagenome assembly QMCD01 (sample SAMN01991225, study PRJNA193472) | Termite gut metagenome, whole genome shotgun sequencing project. | isolation source: worker | host: Macrotermes natalensis
GCCGGGCAGAAATTGGGCGAACTCGTCGACGATCATGTCATCCGTACTTATCGCTGTTCAAAGTGCGGGTATGAAGTCTCTTTGTAAAATATGGCAATTCCCCGGAGGCCATGAGGGCCTCTGGGGGTATTATTTGGAATAAATGTGGTGTTAATTACGCTTTTTTGATGTGGTTATTTTTCCGTTCAAAATTGACTGCATTGCAACATTATAAATATCTCTAACTGTCCTTTCGCAGGTGTCAACGTATGGACAGCCAGTGTTACAGTTATCACGAGTTTTGCAACTACCACACTTTTTACATTTTTCTTTTCGTTTGTCAGCTATTTTGTTTAAATTCTCAGATTTTGAAATCATTGGCATAAATCTATATATAACGTCTTTTATGCTGTGGCCTTCGTATTTAACACTATCCCACATTAGGATGCCGATTATTTTATTCCGCAGTTCCAATTCGTTGATTTTTGACAAAGTAACATCTAAATGTAGTTTTATATATTCATCAAGATAAAAACCACTTTGCCCCACAAAAATATATTCACATCCTTGTGTATAGCCAGAAAAAGCAATCAATAAAAGTTTTATTTCATTCACTACATTATCAATATTAAATTCATCACTTTCCATATCAACAAAAAATGACAAATGCCATTCCAATTTATCATCAGTTAGTAGGCCATTATGTTCAGAGGGAGTGAAAAATTTCACAATACTTTTTGAGGAATAACCATTATAAGTGTTGCTGATTCTTTTATAGCTTGGGAATAGAGGTTCTGTTTTCTTTAATATTGTCTCAGACGAGAAATCTGTAAAAGTGTAATCTTTATTCCTGAAATTCATTATGTGTGTTATATAAATCCCGTATTTAATAGACATTATAACAAGTCGATCAAGGGCTTTTTTGGATACAGACCTTTCACAAATTTTCCTATGAAGTCTCTCTATATACTCGCTATCAAAATCTATTGAGCTAATCATATTGTAATATGGATATCAAAAACAAGCGGCCGGGAGACCTGTCAGACTTTTAGAACAATAAAAAGCATGATAAAGTAGCATTGCATCACTTAATCTATCAGTATAAGATTCATCAAAATAATACTGTAAAATTCTTTTTATGTAGGCAACATTTCTAACCGCCTTGATATTATCTTCAGATTGAATGATATGCCTAAACTTATATTCACCGATAAGAAATAACGAAGCATGAGAATAAAAATACTTTTTCTGTATAGATTTCATAAAAATATCCCCATCAGTATTATCTGATCGACTATTTTACCCTATTCATTTTGCTGAGTACGCGCTTGATTGACAAGAGAGCTTGCGACCTCAGAAGCGCTACGGAGAGCTTCATCTCGAAGATGCGCATAACGCTGCGTCATAGTGGCGCTTTTATGTGTCATAAGCTTTTGCAGTTCATACATGCTGACCTTCCCAGAACTGGCCAACATACTGGCATAAACATGCCGAAGCCCGTGAAACGGGCGAAAGTCTGGAGGCAGGCCAGCCTCTTTTTTCAACGCATTGGCTTGCTTCCTAATATCTACGAGCCTGTCACCACTTCTTCCTGGGAAAACATAAGGACTATTTTGTCGCGGCATAGAGTGAAGGAGTTCCCGCGCCATCTCATTCATTGGTATACGCTCAGAGCGTCCAGATTTAGCCCTTGTACCATCTTCCAAGCCTACCAAATTTATAAACCCATGTTCCCAGTCTATATGCTCCCATTTAAGACTAAACATTTCCCCGCGCCGCAAGCCGGTATACAGAGCCATAAGCATCATGTTGGCTGCTTTTTTATTGTTTGTTTTATAAATAGCGTCCAATAAAGCTTTCAGTTGCTCAGGTGAAAGATCTTCCGTTATTTCGTTATTGACCTTTGGCATTTCGAAATTGGTATAAACATTTTCAGAAGCAATCAATCCTTTCTTTATTCCAAAAAAAACGATTCTTCGCAATAATTCCAAAACATTCCGAATCGTCCCTGGTTTCCGCCCTAATTTTACCAGTGAAAGCCGGAGGTCATCAATCATAGTTGGCGTGATTTCAGCGGGCTTTATATTTTTGAAAATGGACAAATGGGTTTCAAAACGGTTTTGGTCATTATTGATGCCTTTCACATCTGGGTTGCGCCGTTTGTATTCTTCCCAAAGAGTCCCCACAGTCCATACGACCATGCTGGCCGCACTTTTAGCGGCTTCGCGGATTTCTTGGCGGGTTTGTTTTCTTCCTTCTATCAGGTCGTTTCAGGCCTTTACCGCCTTTGCCAGTGTCATATCATTGGCGTATTGGCGGCCGAGCTTGGTTTCAATAAGTTTGCCGTCACGCTTATATAGGGCACAATACACCTTTTCTATTCCGGTTCCTCCGATTCGTTTTACCTCTCGGTAAAAATACCGTCCTTGCCGGTTTTATGTCTTTTGCTTGAGCTCATTTGACCCCATCCTCATAAGCTATGGTAGCACTGGTGCTTTAATGCCCATATAGCGCGTCAAGTTTTTATAAATATTACCGGCCCTGGATATTTGCGAAAAATCTTGTCTGAAGTCAAAAATGATATGCCCTCAACTTTCGCCTGGGCTAACAATATTCTATCAAACGGGTCTTTATGGATCAGCGGCAAATCATTGGCGGCCAAGGCGTGTAAACTGGTAATGGAGAGTTCCCAATATTGATTGTCCAGCAAGCCGCGCCTGAGAACTTCTGGGTCTATGGTGAAGTCGTGCTTCCCAAGCCCTTTTTTGATACCGATTTCCCAAATACTGGCCGAACTGAAATACAGCGTATTATCGCCGTCAATCAGCAGTTTTTCGGCCTCTTTCGGTAATGTACCGGCCGCTGACCATAGCAGTATATGCGTATCAAGGAGAAGCTTCATTCTCCACCTTCAAACATAGCTTGAATTTCTGCTCGACCCATAGAATCAAAATCGTCAGGGACTTCTATCAGCCCCTTGAGAAAGCCAACTCTTTTGGCTGGGTTCAATGGCGGAGTATAGGCACTCACCGTTACCATCGGCTTCCCTGATTTGGCAATGACAAAAGACTCGCCATGTATGGCCCGTTCAATTAACTTGGAAAGATTCGTCTTGGCTTCATGAATATTTACCTGCTGCATGACCCCTCCCTAAATAAAACTAAGTCTTAGACTAAGTTTAATCAAAATCATCTTATTTGTCAACACCTACCTTCCCCTGAAAATGGTTTTAAGGTTAGCTGGTCTGCCTTGATTTTTCCAACCCTATTTCCAACCATCATAGCAAATTCCAACCGTATTTCCAACCTCTAAAGTACAATCAGATACTAATCAGTAGCATCACCTATTAATTTATTTTATTTAAAATCAATATTTTATATTGCATTGCTTGGCATCTGCTGATATTGTTTAATATTACACTCACGTTCTCATAACCCGAAGGCCTCAGGTTCGAATCCTGACCCCGCTACTAATTAAATCAAGGGGTTACACGCACACGGCGGTAACCCCTTGTTCATTTTTCTACCCTATTTCTACCTTTGTTGCAGAAATTCTGCTTTCACCGGTCTTCTCGGCGTTCAATCAGTCCTCCATTCACGATTTATTTTAAAAATGTTCTCAGGCTCCATAGCCCTACTCGAGGCCGGGGAATGGGGTTTTCTACCTTTTCCTCTACCCTCTGGCATTCGTCCCCATTGTGAACGGGCCACCACTGGCTTGAATGTGGGTAGGGACTGATGCTGCCCGTACCTGCCACACAATCCGGCAACCGCCGTGGTCATGACCCGAAAAACCCGCACCTCAATCCGATTGAACCCATAAAAAGCGGCCCCGGCTGTCCGCCCCGTATTCTGTCCTTGGCGGCAGAGAGGGCCAAAGAGTGGTTTTTCTCGCCCGGCAAGTGTCCGCTGTTTCGGACTGAATCCGAACGGCGGATGCGGAGTGAGCGGCGGGAAGCCATTCAGGTGGTGTTGGAGTTTTTGCTGAGCCGCCTGGAACTGGCCAGTCTCTGTGTCGGGACGCCGACCATGAAGGACGGGTTCATTGACCTGGACATGAAGGCCATAGTTGAAGGCACCGGTCTGGGCCAGCGGCGCTGTGAGCGGGCCATCCGGCTGTTGACCGTGCGTTTCTTTGAGTGGCTCGGTCTCGGCCCCATGCTGGCCAGGGAAAGGGCCAGGGCCTAGTGTTACGTCCGTGAAATAATATGATATTAAGCGGTTAAAGGTTTTCCAGTGTATGTCCATTTGAAAGGCTTTGGAGAATTGTTGTTATAGCCTTTGATATAAGCCATGACTTGGGAGATCAACGCTTTTTTACTGGGCCAGACACCGCCGCGTAAAACATCACGGGTAAAAATGTTGAACCAGATTTCAATCTGATTTAACCATGAAGAATATGCCGGCGTGAAATGCATTGTAAGGCGCCTGCCAACTCAAACCCACTAGCTCCGGTATCTCTTTCAATGACAGCCCTTCCAGTGATAATAATACCACCTTGGCCCGCATTGCCAAACGCCGCTCGACTTTCCACGAACCAGCCCGCATTCTCAAGGTCGCTTCTTGTTCTGGGCTTGCCTCAACCTGGATACATGGACGCATAATGAGTTCCACTTTCTAAAACTCATTATATCATATTATTTCACGGACGTAACACTAGCCGAAAACGAAAAATGGCCGCTCGCAACCCTCAATACCATATGCAATTGATGCGCCACTTCCAATCCGTTTAAGACACTCTTGCCCTGGACAGTGGCGGTATAAAATCTTGACAAACACACTCTTAGAAATTAAACTGCCTGACGGGGAGTTCGATATATGGAGAACCATGATTCGTTAGAACGCCAGTTTGAGGCCTTAAGGACACTGGGGGCCACCCTTAATACGGTTTCCGATCTGGATGTGATCCTGGAAGCCGTGCTGACCCAGGCCCGCCGATTTGTCGGGGCCGAATCGGGTTCCATCTACGTTCGTGAAGAGGGCCGCCTGATTTTACGATATGCCCAAAACGATTCATTCGACGAGGACAATAAAAAACAGCTGGCCTCATACCTCAACCAGGAACTGACGGTCAACACCAATTCAATGGCCAGCTTCGTGGCGCGCGCGGGGCTGATCCTGAACGTCCCCGACGCCTATAATATTTCCGAGGACAAACCGTACCGCTTCAAATCCGATCTGGATCAAAAAACCGGTTATCTGACCCGTTCCAGCCTGTCTTTGCCGTTGAAGGATATCCGTTCCAAGGTCATAGGCGTCCTTCAGCTCATCAACCGGCGCGACTGCTCGGGCCAACTGGCGGCCTTTGACGACATGGATGAGGGAATGATGCTGCTTTTCTCCACCACCGCCGCCCTGGCGCTGGAGCGAACCCAGCTTATCCGCCAAACCATTTTGCGTTCCATTAAAATGGCCGAACTGAGAGACAGGCGGGAAACGGTTCACCATGCCCAGCGGGTGGGGAATCTGGCCGCCCTGCTCTATGGGGAATGGGCCGCCCGGAGAAACCTTGATTCGGCCGAAATCAAAACAAACTGCGAAAACCTGCGCATGGCGGCCATGCTGCATGACATCGGCAAAGTCGGAATTTCGGACAGAGTCCTCAATAAACCCGGCCGCCTGAGCCCGGAAGAACGCCTGGAAATGCAGCGCCACGTCCAAATCGGCATTGAGGTCCTATCCCCCATCAAGAGCGCCCTGGATGAGCTTGTCGCCGATGTTATCTTTAACCACCATGAGCGCTGGGACGGGCGGGGCTATCCCGGCTGGATAGACCCGGCCACCGGCCTGCCCCTGCCCGGACATCACGCGGAAGACGGCCGCCCCTCCGGCAAGAAGGGCGAAGAGATTTCCATCTACAGCCGGGCCACCGCCCTGGCCGATGTTTTCGACGCCCTCAGTTCCGCCAGGACTTATAAGGAAGCTTTTGACGAGGATTTGGTCTGCCAGATTCTGATGCAGGAAAGCGGGCACCACTTCGATCCAGAACTGGTGGATATTCTGTTGAAACATCTTGACAGCGCCCGCGCTGTGCTTGCGCGCTTCCAAGATTAAGAAATTGTTCTTATTAAACCTTAAACCGGGCGGGTTTCCTCTTCCGGGGTGGGGACATAGGGCGGCGTTAAGAAGGCCGAATGTTTTTCCGCCGCCGCTTCGGTATGGTTTTTGTTTATATCCTCTTCCAGGGCGGCGGCGCAATCGGATTGGATCTGTTCGATCTCCTCAACCGTCAACTTGTGGCTTTTGCCCTCATGCACGGCCCCTTCAATGCTCAGTTCGCCATAGCTCAGGTCGCCGTAGACCTTGGCGGTGGCATTGAGGTGAATCTGTTTGGCGGCCTTGATGTTGCCGTGAACCGTGCCGCTGAGAATAATGTTTTCCACCATGATATTGCCGGTGATTACAGCGGTTTCCTCAACGACCAGGGTGCCGGAAGAAATAATCTCGCCCCTGACGCGGCCGTCGAGACGGATTATGCCGTTGAAGCAAAGGCGTCCGGTAAGGTTTACACCGGCGGCGAAATAGGAATACCCCGGGTTTTTTTTCTTTGAAGAAAATAAAGACATGGATCACCGTCTTCGGTTTTGGCTAATGAAGCAAAATTTTTAAAAACCATTTCTTATTTCTATTACCATAAAGCACCGCCATACGCAAGTGTTATTACTCCAGTAAGGCGGGGCAACCTCCCGAAATCCGTCAAAAAGACCTGAGAGGAGGGCTGGCCCGCCTCTTTATCTTCGCTCACTGCGCCGGGGCCGGCGGGGGGGTGAGGCCGGCCAGTTCGTCGGTGGCTATTTTTTGCCAGAAGGGGTCGTTTGAGTCGCGCACCAGGGCCAGGGTGTTGGCGTACTTATCGGGGCGGCCCAGCCTTTTGTAGGAACCGGCAATGGCATAGAGGGTTTCCGGCGAAACGTCGGGGGGGCGGTTGGCGACGGCCGCGTCGAAATCGCGCTCGGCTTCGGTCGATTGGCCCAGTTCCAGGCGCACCTGGGCCAGTTGGTTGAATTTTAAAAAGCGGCCGGCCAGGTCGGCTCCGGGGTTGGGGTCGCGTTCCAGGTTGCGTTCCACCAGGGAGGCCCAATCCTCGATGCGGCCCACTTCCAGATACAGGTCGGTCAAAAGCGCCTGCACTTCCGGGTCGCTGTCCAGCTGCGGAGAGGTCAAAATGCCCTCTTCCAGCACGTCCACGGCGGCCTGGGGGCGGCCGGCGCTTATTTCCAGGCGGGCCTGGGCCAGGAAGGTGGCCGGAAATTCCGGGGCCCTGGGGTAATCTTGGCGGAAAAGGCGATAGAGGTCGATGGCCTCGTCATGGCGGCCCAGGTTGCGGCCGATTTCCGCCTGGTCCAGAAGGGCCTTGGGCCGGGCCTGGTGATCTGGATAGAGCTTATTGAAGTCGTCCAGATGCCTCCAGGCTCCTTCCGGACGGCCGAGCTTGTTTTCGGCCGCCGCCGTTTCCAGATACACGGCGGGGGCCATGGCGTTGTCTGGATATTTGTCAATAAATTCCTGGTAGTGTGAAAGGGCCTCGTCAAACAGGGATTCCTTCATTTCCTGGCGGGCCTGGATCAGCAGAAGATCGGGCGCCCGGGAATCGTCGGCAAAGGTTTCCCTGAAGCGGGTCCAGAGGGCGCGCCCTTCGGCGGGCCTGCCCACGGCGAAGTAATCTCTGGCCTGTTCCAGCATCAGGTCGGCCTGGAGCGCCCGATCTTCCGGGCGGGCGTTTCGGTATTCCTCGGCCAACAGGAAGGCCTCGTCGGGCAGTCCTCCGGCCACGCTCTTCTTATACTGGTCGACATAGCTCTGCCCCACTCGCGGGTCGTCGGGGAAGTTTTGGCGGAAATCCAGCCAATCCTTTTGGGCGGCTTCCAGGCGGCCCCGGCCCCAATCGCCCTCGGCCCGTTCCAGCAGAAGATCGGCCAGGCGTGAATCGCCGGGATAGACCCGCATAAGCTGATCCACCGCCGCCTGGGAGGGGTCGTAACGCTGGGCCTGCCAATCCTTGCGGGCCCGTTCCAGCAGGAAATCCTGAACGTCGGGGTTGTCGGGATAGTTCAGCAAAAGCTCGTCGGCCGCCCACTGGGAATCGTCATAGCGGCCTATGCCCCAATCCTTGTCGGCCCTGTCCATCAAAAGCCGGGCGATGACCGGCGCTCCGGGATACTCGCGGCGAAATTGGTTCAATGATTCCCGCGACTGTGGGTAGCGGCCCAAATCCCACTCCCGGTTCATTTTTTCAATAAGGAAATCAAGGCTTTCCGGGAGATCAGGGTAGCGGCCGCGATACAGTTCCATGAAGCGGAAGGCGTCGTCCGGCCTTTCCAGGCTGTCGGCCCTTTGGATCTGGTCCAGCAAAAGGCGGGGCGTGCGGGGGTCGTCCGGGTATTGCAGCCGGAAGTCGGACAGCTTGTCCCAGGCGTTTTCATATCTTTTCTGGCGGTCTTCAATCTGGGCTTCGGTGAGCAGGTATTCCGGCGTCAGCCTGTCGTCGGGATATTCCAGCCGGTATTGATTCATAAGGGCGGCGGCCTTGTCGTAACGCCGGCCGCCCAATTCGGCGGATATGGCGTCGGCCAGGGCCTCCCTCCGCATGGGTTCCTGGTCGGTCGCCGAGCGGAAACGCAGGAGGTTTTCAGTGGCCTGGGCGTCGCCCGGGCGGGCCAGGTCGTCTTCGGTCAGGGCCAGATGCTGGCGGACCCAGTCCAATTGGTCAGGAAACTCGTCCTTCAGGGCCAGAAGGTAATCCAGGGCCTCGGCGGGCTGGCCCATTCTCAGGCTGTTGACCACCAGGCCCTTGGCCCGTTCCAGGCGTTTTTCCGGGGTATGTTCGGCCAGTTCGCTCCAAACGTCGCGGGCTTCCGCGTAACGGCCCAGGTTTTCATAGGCCTCGGCCAGGGCCCGCAGGATCAGCGGGCGGTCGGCGTCTTCAATATAGGAGGAATTATCGGCGTAAATATCGGAAATGGCCTGCCATTCCCCCAGTTCCCGCCTCAGGGCCACCTCTGAGACTATGGCCTGGTTCAAAACGGGCAGGGCTTCGGTCAGGAGGGGGCTCTTGGGATTGTTTATTTCCAACTGCCGCAGCCACCTGACGGCTTGGCGGTTTTCATTCTCCTCATGCAGGGCGGTTCCGATTTTCAACTGGGCCAGCTGCCGGAGGGGCGAGGCGGATTCGCTTTCGTAAATTTGCTTATACATTTCCACCGTGGCCTGGCGCACGCCCCGCTCCAGAGCGTCGAAAACCTTGTCCTGGGTGAAAAAGCTGTGCAGGGCCCCCATGTCGGCCAGGCGCACCTGGCTGATGACGCCGCCGTCGCCGTTGGGGAAATGCCGCCGGGCCGCCCCATAGACGGCCATGGCCTCCCGGTCGCGGTATTCCGCGCGGTAATCGTCGCCAATGCGGGCCAGGATGACGTCGGCCTTGGGATGGTTGGGCATCAGGTTCAAGGCGTGGGTCAGAAACATGCGCGACAGGTCCGGCCGGTTCAAATAGTGATAGGACTCGCCCATGGCATAGAGCATTTCAGGAAAGCCCAGATACAGGTTGGGCGCCAGGTTCAGAACTTCGCGGAAAATCTCGTTGGCCTGGCTGTAAAAGCCCTGGTAAAAATCGGCCAACCCCAGGCGGGCATAGGACGCCAGCCCCAGATCGTCGGCCAGGCCATTGGCCAGCACCGGTTCCAGAGTTTTGCGGGCGTCGTCGATCAGGCCCATGTTCAGCAAAAGGTCGGCGGCCCGCAAAAGAGCGGTTCGGGCATAGGGGTTTTGGGGGTTCAAGGCGTCGTCGGTCATCAGCTTGAACTGGGCGGCGGCCTCGTTGCTATGGCCCATATCCTGATCGGCCTGGGCCAGCATGAAACGGGCGCGCGGGGCCAGGGGGCTTTCGGGCCACTGGTTCAGGGCGTTTTTCCAGCCTTCGGTGGCTTTGGCGTAAGTTTCCGCCGGCGGGCCGTTCAGGTAAAGGGTTTCTGGCCAAAGGTAGGCCGCCTGCTCGCGGAAGGGGTTGTTGGGGAAGAGCCGCGCCAGCGTCTCAAGGTCGGCCTGGGCTTCGCGGTTGTAGCCGGCGGCCAGTTCCTTCAGGGTGCGGATATAGAGGTTTTCAGCCGAATCGGGCCCGCTTCCGGGCGGCCGCTGCGGAAGGGCCGACCG
>QMCD01002523.1_pt1 | contig 10123 bp, 9 predicted proteins | sample 1821841 | NCBI WGS metagenome assembly QMCD01 (sample SAMN01991225, study PRJNA193472) | Termite gut metagenome, whole genome shotgun sequencing project. | isolation source: worker | host: Macrotermes natalensis
GGGAGTATGTTGCATTTTGCGCCGTGAGGGATTCGAACCCGACAGGGCTCAACTGTCCAGCGGACAGTTGAGGGCCGAGTGAGCGCAGTGAACGAGGTCTCCAAGACTAGGAGCGTTAGCGACGACGGATTGACGAATCCCTCACGGCGCACCAGATTGCCGAAAACTTCGCAGAATCCCTGAAACCCAGACAAGCTGGATTCCAGGGATTTGCTACGTTACGGCAATCTCCTCCCTAAAATGGGTCACTCGCTTCGCGCCCTCAACCATGTCGGGGATCCCGTGTTCAACCTAGGCTAAACGTTTTGTAGAGTTCTCTTATTCGTAAAAGTGAAAGTGACCGGGCTAACTTTGCTTACTCAAAAAAGGCTTTTTGCGGCTTTGATTTCGCTTTGCGAGTCTGTGCTTTTTGCTCGCGGTCTTCCATGAAGTCTTCGATGTTTACCGATATGGTGTGTGAGACTTGCTTCCATTCGGCTTTCTTGACCAGCGCCACTAATGCTATCGGAACATACGTGAGCATAAAGACCGGAAATGTAAACATATATAGTATCTTTTTCGCCGAAGTTGCACGGATGTTCTTCCATTCGCTGGCAGTGGTAAGCGCCCCAAACACAAACATAAATGACAGGTAACTTAGGAAACAGAAACATACTGATGTGAACGCAGACCAGACCATGATATCCGGCGGCATCCAGCCAATGATTGCCAGAACAAGAATTGTCGCATTAAAGGTTAGAGAAATTATGGTGAGTATCGCACCCGGCGCAATAGTCATTAGCATGTCATAACAGGCAAAGCGCTTGCCCGGGGCGTTTTTAAATGAATGCTTAACTAGTCTGGCACCGTAATGCATGAGCACTTGGTAAAACCCTTTTGCCCAACGGAAGCGTTGGTGCCATGAGTCTTTAAAGGTAACAGGCTGCTCGTCATAAAATATAGCTGACGGCGTGTAACTGATGCGTTCGCCTTCGATAATATTTTGTGCCGAGAATTCCACGTCTTCTGTTAGAAGATGCCAGATCCAGCCTCCATGTCTTTTCAACAAATCGGCAGAAACATAAAACCCGGTGCCGGAAATTGTGCAACTTGTATCAAGTGAGATGCGTGCCTGATTAAGGTATTTTGCTTCGCGCAAGAACCATATTGCGTAACCGGCAGAGATCCAGTTTGAATCAAAGTTTTTGGAGTTACGATAGCTCGTTGATACTTGAGCACCGCTATCAAAAGTAGCATTCATCTCACGGAAGTAGTTGGCATCCAAAATGTTGTCGGCATCAAACACAAAAAAAGCCTCGTATTTTTTATCGCTGTACTCTTCCATGATATTGGTGTAGGCAAAATCTAGCCCATAACCCTTGCCGACCTTTTTACTGTCGTTGCGCGTAAACACTGTTGCGCCTGCCTGTTCAGCAACTTTAGCGGTATTGTCTGTACAGTTGTCAGCAACAACAAAAACGTCTATAAGTTCTTGAGGGTAGTTTTGCGCTTTAATACTGTGTATTAGATTGGAAATCACAGCCTCTTCATTACGCGCCGAGATCACCACGGCGTATTTATGATTTTTATTGGCAACACGAACAGGTGGCTTCTTAAAAAGCACAACAAAAACGTAAAATATTTGATATGCGTAGCAGATAGTGAAGAGAATGAAGATGCAAATATTAAACACATCGACAAACGATATCTGCGAAAAAAACTGTTCGAACAATGCCAACAGACTCCTTTTGCGCTTTAGGTAGCAACTACCGTAGCTTTTACGCAAGTACTGACGTTGCAGTAGCAAATCTAACTATACAGTAGCACAGAAAAACTTGCTCGTAGCCTCCTAATCGCCAGTCTGCTGAGTAACTTACAGATTCGAAGTTTTCAGCCGAATTTCTATTTGTATGATTTTAAACCTTAATTGAGATAATGTCGTGCAAAGAAGCAAAATTGTTTAAAACCAAAACCGCGAATAGCATATCACCATTATGCAACTTTTTTTGCATAATAGAACCTAATTGAATGCAAAACAAGACAACTTATACCATTTTAGAAAATGTGAACAAAACAAAAAGCGCTACTTGCAATCTTTTGATCTCAAGATATTATTACGTAGTGAAAATTGTTCAGGATTGTGAGTTCATGGTATTCTCCCCCTGAAACATTGCTCAACACGAGCGGGTGTCGCCAAGCGGTAAGGCACAAGCTTCCCAAGCTTGCATTCGCGGGTTCGATTCCCGTCACCCGCTCCATAGTTCCTATATCGTCACCCACTAACACAACCTGACGGTACGGGAATAAAGACTGTTGAGCTCCCTTGAGGACGCTGCGCAGCTCATCGAGTGCGTACGGCTGTCGTGCTTGCCTTTTTCGAATAATTCAAACACAGATTAATCTATTCCATTCTTGAACAGTAGTGCTCTTTCCTTTGTTGTTTTCCGCAGTTTACTGCACAGTCTTTACAACCATACGTAGTGTGCCTTGAAGCCAGTTATAATGGAAATTATGATATTGGCTAGCGATTCCCAGATGATACGCTTGCAGTTCGAAAGAGGACGAATTGACTGAACACCAAAACATTGAATGGAAAAGCATCTGGAAAGATGACTTTCTCGAATGGATATGCGGCTACGCCAATTCGGAAGGCGGCACACTGCTTATTGGAAAAGACGATAGCGGCAACATCGTAGGAATCGACAACCATGAGGAACTACTTGAGAAGCTGCCTAACAAGATACGCAGCCTGATGGGTATCAAGCCGGATATCTATCACCGAGTTGATAATGGCAAACATTATTTGGAGATTGTCGTCGATTCCTATCCTTCTCCCATCAGCCTTCGTGGTCGCTACTATTCCCGATCCGGCAGTGTGACCACCGAGCTCACCGGCAAAGCACTTGATGCCTTTTTACTCAAGAGATTCGGTAAAACGTGGGACAGCCTTCCGGTGCCTTCCCTTGCAGTTTCTGATTTAAAGTCAGATTCAATCAAGCTATTTCGAAAAAAGGCTTTGGAAAGCGGTAGGCTCTCAAAGGAGGATTTGGATGTTTCAGATGAACTACTGCTGAAAAACCTCAGACTCATCAACGATGACAAGATGACCCTCGCAGCCGTGATGATGTTTCATGAGGATCCCGAGCAGTGGGTTGGCAACGCCTACATCAAAATCGGATATTTCGGCAAATCTGATGCCGACCTTCTTTTTCAAGATGAAATACACGGCTCCCTTATCGAACAAGTGGACAAAGCAATTGATCTCATCTACCAGAAATACCTGAAGGCTTATATCTGGTATAAGGACATCCAACGCATTGAGACCTTCATGTTCCCCCGCGTTGGGCTGAGGGAATTGGTTCTCAACTCGGTCCAGCACAAAGCATACGACCAGCAGGTTCCCATTCAGATAAGCATCTATCCTAACCAGATATATATCTGGAACATAGGGGAATTGCCTGATGCGATAACCGCTGAGCGTATCTACGAAAAGCACCCCTCTCTGCCACGAAACCCTGGCATCGCCAATGTGTTCTTCAAGACAGGTATGGTCGAAAGTTGGGGCGTGGGTACGAGAAGGTCGCCGAAACTTGCAGGGATGCCGATATTGAAGTGCCAAAAGTCAAAGCGGATTTTAGCGGCCTCATGGTTCATATTACCGAGAGCAAAAAACACAAAGAGCTGAGGTTGTCCTACGAGGGCGACAGTGGCGGTCAAAGTGGCGGTCAAAGTGGCGGTCAAAGTACCAGCAAGAAAATGAGCCCGGCGGAGCGTAAGGTTGCCGTACTTGCAGAGATAAAAGCAGACCCATCCCTTAGCTCAGAAGCGCTTGCACAAAGAATCGGACAGAGTAAAAGAAGTGTGGAGCGAAGCGTGAAAGAGCTTCGAGATGAAGGCGCAGTCACCTATGTTGGATCGAGTAAAAGCGGCTACTGGGAGATAAACGAAGGCGGTAAAAGTTACGTATAGAACCCTGCTCTCTTCTGGTCTCCGAGTCCAGTTACACATTGTTGTTCGCAACCAAACAGGAAGGTGAATTTTCTATGAGCATAGTTTTAGATATTGATTTGGATTACTTTGCTTATGGCGCGGTGCATTGGAAATCTGGTTTAGACCGCCTAAGCGCAGAGGACTTTCCCCCGTGGAAAGAAGAGGAAATCAGAAACTTTCTTGAAATCAATATTGGGTTAAATAAAGGCAAGAATCTAGTCGGATACTTGATAGATACTCACGATAAGGCTTTTCACCTTTGGAAAAGCCTTATCGCAAAAAATCAGCTTAGGCCGCCCTTTGAGGTCATTCACATCGATGCTCACGCCGACCTTGGCATGGGTGACAATGCTATCGTAAACATAACGCGTGAGCTGCTACACCTTGATGTTGCTGATAGATCTACGTCTCATTGGGTAAAAAAGAGCCTAGGGGAAGGCAATTATCTGGCATTTTCCATCGCCTGTAGATGGATTAGGTCACTCACCTATGTTCAACAAGGAGAATATTCGGCAGGAAACCCAGGTGATCTACCAGACAGATATTTTGAGGGTGGTGTGTTTGGGGAAAAGAATCAAAAGCCCATTAGCATGCCTATCATGAAAAAGGGTGGCTATCGCTTTAGCGATTTCTTCTTTCCATCAAGCGATATGCATTTTGAAGACCATATTGAAGGCTATGAACCTTCTGTTGACTTTACTGTAGTCGGCAAACAGCATGTTTTTGAATCACCTGAATACGATCACGCAATAATCAGTATTTCTCCGGCATTCACTTCCGCAGAGACAGAGTTGCGCGCTTTGGCGGTGCTTGGGGACTATATGAAAATTGAGAAACCAACGATTACGCCTGTGTTTGAGAACTTATCAACCAGTCTGAAACGGTAAAGACCAATTTAGCAGCTAAGATAATTGTTACGACAAAGAGTTCTGTCTGAAGTGTAACGTTTCTTCGGACACCAACAAGTGAGTTGCAGAACGTCATTTGCTGGTATCCTTTACAGGTATTGAGGATCGGAGAAACGATGGCTGGAACACCGAATAAGTACACCGAAGAATATCGGAGAGAAACAGCGGACTACGCCCTTGCCAGCGGCAAATCCGTTGCCCAAGTCGCAAGGGATTTGGGGCTTAGTCAAGGAACGCTCAACAGATGGGTTTTGAAGCGCCGCCGAGAGCTTGGCGGCCAAGTTTCCGGATCAGGTGATGCGCCGGAGGTCAAAGAGCTCAAGCGCCGTGTGGCCGAACTCGAGATGGAAAACGAGTTTCTAAAAAAAGCGAGCGCCTTCTTCGCCAAAAACCAGAAATAGCCGATAAGTACCGGTTGATGGAGGTGGAGAGGGCAAACTACCCGGTTGTGATGATGGCACGTCTTTTGCACGTATCGCGATCAGGGTTCTACAGTTGGCTGAGGCGTTCAAGGTCAGAAGATCCCTGGAGAGATATCCGCGTTAAGGTCGAGAAGCCCTGGCTTGATTCTGACCGCGTGTTCGGAGCCAGGCAGATTCATTCAAAGCTTGTTGCAAAGAACAATGATGTGACCTTGTATCGCGTGAGGAAATGCATGAAGGGATTGGGGATTGCAGGGTGCCAACCCCGCTCTTCCAAGAAAACGACCATCCAAGACCCTGATGCACCGAAGCGCCCGGATCTTATCGGACGCAACTTCGACGCCCCTGCTCCCACAACCAAACTCGTGGGAGATATCACCTATCTCAAGACCGGCCGGGGATGGCTCTACTTGGCTGTCGTGATCGATCTGTGCACACGTATGGTCGTCGGGTGGGCAATGGCCGAGCACATGAGGGCATCGCTTGTGGTGTCAGCGCTTAATATGGCATATACCAGAGGCTATGTTGCGGGGAATGGAATTTTCCATTCCGATATGGGAAGTCAATTCATCTCGCATGAGTTCGCCCAGTTCGCAAGTAGCATCGATGTCAGGCTGTCGGTCGGCAGGAAGGCCACCTGTTACGACAACGCCGCCTGCGAATCTTGGTTCTCCAGCTTAAAAAATGAAAGATACTACCGTTATAGCTATGCTACCAGGGATGAAGCAAAAGTTGCCGTCATCGATTACATTGAAGTCTTCTACAACAGGATGAGACCCCATTCGGCCATCGATGGTCAAGTACCCGCAGAGAAGATGGAGAGCTTTTTGGATCGGATGGCTGAAGGTGCGATCAGGGAGCAAGAGCTCAATGAAGAATCTGTGAAACTACTCGCTGCATAGTGTCCGAAATCTTGACACAGATCAGTCTGTCGTATATCTGCTTCAAGTTAACATCCACTCGAAGGGCATGGGAAGAAAAACGGGCTTTCGGTTTATGCAGATACCATGCCTGACATGCGGTTTCTTCCTTTTACACAAATGTTCCTATATCGTCAGTAACATCACGTCGCAGTTGGCTACGCTGAAATTTTTAAACCCAGGCAAGCTGGATTTAAAAATAACGCTTCGCCACTGCTCCTTTTCCCAAAAAATAATTCGCTTCGCTCATAGACCATTTTTTGGGTGCCCGTTTAATTTAGGTACTCTTCAAAAAGAAGTTTGGTTCGGTCTCCTGCCGGTTGACTAATCCCTCGAAAAGTCAACTGCAAGTCGCTTGTAAGTTGACTTTGTTTCCTGCATAGTGATCCTGAAAACCACAGGTTCAGTTCTCGTGTGTTGAAGGAGGCGTTGTGCATGAAAGAAATCAACTTGGCGTCGATTCTCTCCACGCTTCGTCGTGAGAAGGGGCTCACGCAGGAGCAGCTTGCAGAGTTTGCGGGTGTGTCTAAGGCTTCGGTTTCCAAATGGGAGACCGGACAGAGTTATCCCGATATCGAGCTTTTGCCCCAACTGGCATCGTATTTTGAGATAAGCATAGACGACCTTTTGGGTTTTGACCCACAGATGGGTAAGGTCGAGATCGAGGCGCTCTACAGCCGCTTGGCAACGGACTTTGCCGCAAAACCCTTTGACGTTGTGATGGCCGAATGCCGAAGTTTTACGAGAAAGTATTACTCCTGCTATCCGCTACTTTTGAGATTTGCCTTCCTCTATATCAACCATGCTCCGCTGGCACAAGATCCGGAAAAGATCAGCGCGGTGTTCAAAGAAGCGCTGCAGCTGTGCGAGCGAATCAGGGAAAACAGCACGGACGCGTTGCTACTACGCGCCACGGTGCTATGCCAAGCTGTTTGCCTTTTGTCGCTCGGTGACGGCAAGACAGTGCTTGAGCTGCTTGGCGACTCACCCAAAAACGAAATGCCGGATGGCATGCTGATCGCCCAGGCTCACCAACTGCTGGGAAACACGGAGAAAGCCGAGGAAACCCTCCAGGCCGACCTGCTTAGACAGGTGATATCGGCTTTCCAAACGCTGACGGCGCTGCTGCAAAACAGCTTCGGCACCCCGAAGGCCGAGCTCATCTACAAACGGGCGGAGGGGCTGGCATCGGTTTTTAACATGCAACACCTGCACCCCAACAGCGTTGCCGTGCTACACGCGCTCGGGGCACAGATGTATCAGTTGGCCGGTAACTCCAAAAAGGCGCTGGAGCTGCTCGCGAAGTATACCGATATCTGCACCCACGACTTCTTCCCTGTTGAGCTCAAGGGCGACGATTTCTTTGACAAACTCGAGCAGTGGATGGCAGATAACACCGATGCCGTGCCGAGGGATGAGGCGACAATCAAGGAGAGTATGCTTCGAGACGTTGTGCTCAGTCCCGTTTTCGAGCCGCTTGCCGAGGATCCCGAATACCGCCAAATCGTGCGGAGGTTCGAGCAGTTTATAGGAGGTAATTAACATGGAAGTTCTACAGGAATACCTACCGTTTTTGCTCCCGGTGTTCGTCATCCAGTTGGGATTGATGATCGCCGCACTCATCCACATATTTAGACACCAAACCTACCGCGTGGGCAATCGCGTCATCTGGGTGGTCGTGTGCGTACTCGTCAACATTATCGGCCCGGTGCTGTATTTTGCCATCGGTAGAGGGGATGAATGATGAACGCCCTGTCGGTTGAGACGCTGTCTAAGAGTTTCGGGGCGAACCGGGTTCTCAGCGACATCTCATTTGATGTGCCCGAGGGTGATATCTTTGGCTTCATCGGAGCCAACGGAGCCGGCAAAACCACGACTATGAAGATGATTCTCGGTCTGCTGCCCTGCGACGGCGGTGAGATAAGCGTGTGTGGCGAGCGAGTCTCGTTCGGAGCTACGCGCACCAACCGCTTCATCGGTTACCTGCCCGACGTACCGGAGTTCTACGGGTACATGCGCCCCAAGGAATACCTGCGGCTATGCGGTGAAATCGTGGGGCTGAGCGCCGCCGAGAACAAACGGCGTGGCGAGTCACTGCTTGAGATGGTGGGTCTTGCCGATGTGAATCGGCGAATCGCCGGCTTCTCCCGCGGTATGAAGCAACGACTGGGCATGGCGCAGGCCTTGCTCAACGACCCTCGGCTGTTGATATGCGACGAGCCGACCTCGGCACTCGACCCCGCAGGCCGTAAGGATATCCTCGACATGCTCAAGCGAATAAAGGGCAACACCACGGTGCTGTTTTCCACCCATATTCTTTCCGACGTGGAGCGAATTTGTGATCGCGTGGCGGTTCTCAGCGACGGCCGGATTGCGCTTTCGGGCAGCCTTGACGAACTGCGCGCACGACATCGAGCCGATGCTCTGGTTGTGGAGTTTGCCACGCCCTCGGATCGTGAGCGATTTGAGGCAGCGGCACCCACTTTGGTGGATGGCGCGGCGGTTGCGATGTCGGGATCAGAACTGACCCTCAAGGTGGCGGATCTACCTACAGCGGGGCGCGAAGTCCTGCAGATACTCACAGCAAACGACATCCTGCCACTGCGAATCGAGGTAGCAGAACCGACCATAGAAAGCCTGTATCTGGAGGTAGTGCGATGAAAGCGTTTGTTGCCTTCTTTAAAAAGGAGTTTACGGAAAGTCTGCGCAGTTATCGCCTGGTTGTGCTGGCGGTGGTGTTTATCTTCCTTGGAGTTTTAAGCCCGCTGGTTGCCAAGTTAATGCCCGAGTTGTTCAGCGGCGTTGATCTGGGCGGCGGCATTGTCATCACCGCTCCGCAGCCGACGGCGATGGATTCGTGGACACAATTTTTCGGCAACGTGGGTCAGATGGGTATGCTGGCACTGATTATCACTTTCAGCGGCATCATGGCCGGCGAGCTGAGCCGCGGCACGCTCATAAATCTGCTCACCAAAGGCATGCCACGGCACACGGTCATCATCTCCAAATTTCTCTTTGCCAGCGCCTTGTGGACGGTGAGTTACCTGCTCTGCCTGGGCATTTGCTTTGCGTACACAGAATACTTTTGGCCTCAAGCCGCACTGAGCAACGCGATGCCGGCATTTTTGTCGCTCTGGATTTTTGGCGAGCTGTTGATAACACTGCTGATCTTCGGTGGCACTTTGTTTGGCAACCTCTACGGCAGCCTGCTGCTGTGCCTGGGTCCGATACTCGCCTTAACCCTGCTAAACATCATCCCTGCAATGCAGGCCTACAACCCGATCTCGCTTGCCGGCAACACCATCAATTTGCTTGACGGCAGCAAGGAGATTGCAGACTTTTTGCCGGCGATGCTGATCACCGGCGGCATGACCGTCGTGTTGTTGGTTATGTCGATCGTCGTGTTTAACAAGAAGCAGGTTTGAAGTTCAGCGTGATGGCTTCCTATGTGACAAAATATCCGCGAAAATGACAAACGGAGTCGACCAAGTTTTCACTCATGATCGGCTCCGTTCAGGCTAAAGATCTCGTCCGTTTATCTGCGTCGACGCCTTGCGCGTGAGGCTGCATACAAAGCCAATAAAAGGGTGATAACAATACCGATGGATATGAAGATCGCAGGAAGCGGTCTCCATGCCGACAGGAAAGCAACATCGGACCGAGATGCTGACCCTTCCTCCTTTTCGGAAGATGCAAACGGTGCGTTTTCGGGCTTTACCGTAACGGTGATGGGTTGTGGCGATACCTCGGAGGCGCTCGTATCGAGCGATCGTGGTGCCACCGGCGATGCTTTGAGGGCTGCACTCTGAATCGCCCCGAGTTGCATAGCGAGTTATGCTTTTCGCTTTTTTGAACCCTTTCGGGCATCTATGCCACTACTGTACCACATCTCTTCAATATATTT
>QMCD01003200.1_pt1 | contig 10123 bp, 8 predicted proteins | sample 1821841 | NCBI WGS metagenome assembly QMCD01 (sample SAMN01991225, study PRJNA193472) | Termite gut metagenome, whole genome shotgun sequencing project. | isolation source: worker | host: Macrotermes natalensis
TCTGCCGGCGAGACTCCGGGAATGCGCGAGGCCTGCCCTATCGTGGCGGGACGGATGCGGGTAAGTTTTTGGCGAGCCTCCATTGTAAGGGAGTTCAGAGAATTGAAATCGAAACCGGTAGGAATGGATACCTCTTCGAGGCGATGCAGTTTTTCGGCGATCAGTTTTTCGCGCTCGATGTAGCCGCGATACTTGATCTCGATCTCCACCTGTTCTATCTCTTCTGTCGAAATCCCATGCTCGGAGATGAAATTGCGCAGGGCCGGCAATTCGTCCGCGACCTCTTTCAACGAGATCTCCCCGCGCGAAAGAATGAAACTTAGCTTGCGGCCCTGGGTTAAAGGGGCGGAATTGCGCGAAATTAAATAATCCTGTAAATCGTCCGGCGAGATACTCAGTCCGTGGACGAATGAACGAAGCGATTCTACGTTCGATTTTTTTTGCTCGAAAATTGCCCATCTCGCATCGTCGACGAGACCTATTTCGCGCCCTCGCGGAGTAAGCCGCAAGTCGGCGTTGTCCTGACGAAGCAAAATCCGGTACTCGGCGCGCGAGGTGAACATGCGGTAAGGTTCATCGACCCCTTTTGTAACGAGATCGTCGATCAGCACCCCGATATAAGCCTCGTCGCGGCGCAGTCGGAATGTTTCATCGACCGAGCGCCGACTGTCGCTAAAAGCGGAGGAGGCATCTTGCGAGGGAGGTAACGCCGCCGGCGAGTTTTCTTTCCTGTTCTCGTTTTTTGATGCCGTTACAGTTAAACCGGCATTAATTCCCGCTATAAGTCCTTGAGCAGCAGCCTCTTCGTAGCCTGTTGTGCCGTTTATCTGCCCTGCGAACCACAATCCCCGCACAAGCCGCGTCTCGAGCGTCGGCAATAGCTGCGTGGGAGGAAAGTAATCATACTCGATGGCATATCCCGGACGGAAAAGATGGACATGCTCCAGACCCGCGATGCGCTGCAGGGCCTCCGTCTGAACCTGCCACGGCAGCGACGACGAGAAGCCGTTAAGGTAATATTCGTTAGTGCTAACGCCCTCGGGCTCAAGGAATAACTGGTGCGAATCCTTGTCGGCAAAGGTGCGCAACTTGTCCTCTATACTGGGACAATAGCGCGGCCCCACCCCTTTGATGGTTCCCGAAAACAAAGGCGAATCCGCAAAGCCCTCCCGTAAAATGTCATGCACCTTCTTTGAAGTGTGGGCAATGTAGCAAGGCAGCTGCCCACCCCCGTCATTAAGATTGCTTCGTCGCTGCACTCCTCGCAATGACGAGGTCCGACGACCGTCATTGCGAGCCGAAGGCGAAACAATCCCCGTCATTGCGACGGCGAACGGAGTGACGCCGGAAGCAACCCGGATTGCTTCGTCCTGCTTCGTCGTTCCTCCTCGCAGTTCCTCGCAATGACGGACACCCCCTCCACTCACACCTCCGTCATTGCAAGCCGAAGGTGAAGCGTCATTGCGAGGAGGCCGACAGGCCGATGAAGCAATCTTATGACGGCCACCAACCTCACCACCTCCGTCATTGCAAGCCGAAGGTGAAGCGTCATTGCGAGGAGGCCGACAGGCTGACGAAGCAACCTCATCATCACTCAACACAGATTGCTTCGTCGTCCCTCCTCGCAATGACGGACGACATGTTCCACGTGGAACATCCGCCCCCATCTGTGACAATCTATGGGAAACAACATACGAAAACCTCCCGGGGGGAGTGTCCCCATCCTGCCGAATCAATTTTGAAAAGTCGATCGTGCGACCATCCAAACGAGCAGGCGTTCCGGTTTTCATCCTTCCCACCTCAAAACCCAACAACCGGAGTTGCTCCGACAAACCATAGGAAGCAGCATCCCCCATCCGGCCACCACTAACCTGCGTTTTTCCAACATGAATTACCCCGTTTAGAAACGTACCGTTGGTCAGTACCACGGCCTTCGCCCTGAATAAGGCGCCTAAAACAGTGGTAACGCCTACAACTTTTTTATTTTCAACAAGTAAAGACTTTACCGTATCCTGCCAAAAAGAAATATTAGGCGTGTTTTCCAGCAATTTTCTCCAAGTGGCAGAAAAAACCGACCGGTCGCACTGTGCCCGGGGACTCCACATCGCCGGTCCCTTCGAACGGTTCAACATCCGAAACTGCAAGGTGCTCTCATCGGTCACCCGGCCGCTGTAACCTCCCAGGGCGTCAACCTCCCGCACAATTTGTCCTTTAGCAATACCGCCCATAGCAGGATTGCACGACATCTGCGCGATCTTTCCCATATCCATCGTCACCAGCAACACGCGCGACCCCATATTGGCAGCAGCAGCGGCAGCCTCACATCCGGCATGCCCCGCCCCCACCACTATAATATCAAAATTATTTTCCATGCCGCAAAGGTAGGAAGAATTTACAGCATTCCGGCACAGAATTTTTTTTCATGACTACGCCAGCACAAACACCACCGGAATCCTGTATAACACCGCCACCGCACGGCCGTGCTGCATAGCAGGAAGCCAATCGGGCGAAGAAGAAATAACACGCAACGCCTCATTATCCAACAAGGGATGCACACCGGATACCACCTTCACATCCGACACTTTCCCTTCGGCAGTGATCACAAACGAACAAAGCACACGCCCCCGCAAATTCCGGTCAATAGCCGCCGCCGGATAATTCAGGTGTTGGATGATCCAGCGGGAAAAACCCTTCTCGCCAACATCCGCGCCGGCAAGCATGAACTTAGGTTTCTGCTCCACCGCAACATAAGGGATCGCCTCTTCCTGCAACGTATCCTCTTCCTCCGGCCGCTGCTGCACCACATAATCATTAATATCCACAGGCTCCACTTGCAAGTTAAACAACAATTCATCTGCCAAGACCTCCACATCATCCACCACAATGGCGGTTTCCACATAAGGCGCCACAGGCAAGGCTTCGGAAGTCGAACTGTCCGGTTCTTCTGCCGGAAGAAAAATAACTTCTTCCTCCGGCTGATCATTATTTATAAGGTCTGCATAATGGCGATAATTATTTTTCTCGTACAACTTCGGTAGCAAAAGGCCGCCCACCGACAGGAAAATAATGATGATCGCCGCTTCCTTGAAATAATAAGTGCGTTGCACAGGCGGACTCACCCGCGCCGACAAGCTCCTGCGCAAGCTTTTCAGGTTTTGCTTATGCGCCCCCTGCTGCTCCAACCCTTCCAACGCCTCATACAGGAAAGCGTCATCCATGGCTTCCCGCTCCAAACGATTGGCCGCTTTGCCCGGCAACTTACCGGACAGATAGCGAAATATATGTTTATACCTGCTCATTTTTCTCCAAACAAAGTTTCAGATTCCGTTTCCCGTTTTGCAAATAACTTTTCACCTTTTGGATATCATCTTTCATGCAAACCGCGATTTCCTTATAGGGCAATTCCTCGAAATAAAAATACCGCACCGCCCTTTGCTGGCGCGGGGGCAACTGCTCTATGCAATACTCCAGCGCCTCCTCCGAACGCCGATCATCTACCACTTCTTGAAGATGAAAACCGGCTTCAAATTCCATAAATTTTTCATCGAAAACGATCGTTCTCGCCCTCTGCCCCGCACGAAGCCGCATCAGACAATAGTTTTTAGCCACCACGTAGAGCCACGATTTAAAATTCCGTACCTCATGCTGCAACAATTTCTCCGTCAACTCCTCAAAAACCTGCATCACCGCATCCTTCGCTTCCTCTTCATTCTTCAAATACTTCAACGAAACGCCATAAACCAAAGTAATATAACGGGCGTACAAATCTCCCAAATAACACATTTTCAGCGACTTTTTATACTCCGCCAACAATTCTTCGTCACTTTGCTCAATTTTTTTATGGAATTTCAATAAGCTTTTCATCTTAATAGCAAAGATAAGTCAAACCCTTTAAAAATAAAATTATGGAAACGAAAAAATCATTAAAAGCCAACCTCGAACGAAGAAAAATATTGTTTTTCGAAATCGGGCTCACCATCGCGCTAAGCTTATGCCTGCTTGCTTTTGAATGGCAAAGCGCTGAAAAAACAATAGCCATCCTCGAAAGTGGTGTGAACACCGGCGCTCCCGATGATGACATTGTTCCCCTTATCAAGGAAGAATTACCGACGCCACCCGAAATTAAACCGCCTGTTGTGACAGATGTCATTACCATTGTAGACGAGCCAATAACACTCACTGCCCTTGTCTCGACAGAGGACAATAAACATGACAAAGTACCCATAAAAGACTACCCTTTAATGCCCCAAGACACTCCCGAAGATGAGGGCGATATTCCCCTCGTTTTAGTAGAAGAAAAACCCCAATTCATGGGTGGTGATGAAAACGAGTTCTCCAAATGGGTGGCCAAAAACATGACCTATCCCGAAATGGCCAAGGAAAACGGCATTCAGGGGCGCGTGATCTGTTCATTCGTTGTCAATGCCGAAGGAAAAGTGGTTGATGTGAAAATACTCCGCGGCGTCGACCCCTCGCTCGACAAAGAAGCTATGCGCGTAATTTCCATGTCGCCCCAATGGACTCCCGGCAAGCAGCGCACCAAAGCCGTGCGTGTAAAATACACCTTCCCGGTGATATTTCAGTTGAGGTAGAAGCTGTAATAAAAAAGGATGCCCATCCGGACATCCTCTTTTATACAAATGCTTCCCCTTGCACCATAAACCATACTCATCTCTCATCATTCATCACTTATCTCTTGCATTTCGTCATTGAGGTTGCTTCGTGCCTCGCAATGACGGACGAAGCAATCAACTCTCCACTCTCAATTCTCAACTCTTAACTCTCACCCCCGCCAGCCACCACAGGCCGGGCTGCGGGAGGCCTGCGTAATCGAAATAGGCGGTGTTGAACAGGTTGTTCCCTTCCACAAAGAAAACCACATGCTTTTCTTCCCATTGCAGGCGCAGGTCAAGCAAGGCAAAGGCATTGAAAGGCCGCACAGCGCCCGAGGAATGATCGGCATAGCTGCCTGCCCTGTCCTGAAAAGCTAATGCCCACGCGACTTTCAGCTTAGGGAAAATCACAAGGTGCTCAACATTCAAGGTCAACTTATGGCGCAGGTAATCCAACACATACGAGGTTTCCAAAGCCCCCGGAGCCTTGTCCACATAAGTAAAACTGTACGCCAGCCGCGCGCGCCGGAACACATGGCCGGGATGACTGTCCGCATTATTCCATTGCAACTGGAATTCCGCCCCCATGGCATCCACCCCGCTGTAATTGCGGCTTTGCGACTGGGCACCGCCTTCCGTATACACCCAATCGATGAGGTTTTTGCCCTTCCGGTAAAACACGGACAAAGAGGAACGCCAGTCCCGCTGCGCAAAAGCAGTACCTATCTCCCCCGTCAGCGCTTCTTCCGGCATCAGGTTGGGGTTGCCCTGATGGGTGGCCGTGGTGTAATATAAATCGGTAAACGTAGGCAGGCGCAGCGACTGGTTCACCGCGGCAAAGGAAGCCCAATGCGGATTCCAGTGATAGCGCAGGTCGGCCGCCCCGCAAAATTTACTGCCGAAATCATTGCTGTAATGATAGGACAGTCCTGCCGTAGCCGCCCATTTCCGCCAACGGTAGCGTTGCGACAAAAAAGCGTGCAGCAGGAGCCTGTCCGCCTCCCGCGTAAACACCGCCGCGCCTTCAAAAGGCACGGGCTTGGGCGCAGGCAAGGGCTGGCCTAACACATTGCTGTGAATATGCTCATTGCGCACTTCCACCGAAAAATTAGTTTCGCCCAGCGGACTGTGCGCCGCCACCAGCGCCTTCCCGCCTGCCACGGTGGTTTGATGGTAGTTGTGACCGGTGTACCAGTCGGGAAAATCGTTGCGGAACAACTCAAAACGGTCGGCATGCCCGCGGTAATAGGCCGCCGCCGAAAAATTGAAATTGTCTATATCCTTTTGCCAGCGCAGGCTGCCGAGCAGAGTGCGCACCTGTTCGAACTGGTCGGGATACTTAAAAGAATAAAATCCATTCGAGCCATAAGCTTTATTCTGATAGCCGAGTTGCGCCTCGAAGCGCCCGGCGGAAGCGGCATAGCTGATATGGGTAAAAATATTATCGGTTTGGAAATCGGTATTATTAATGTAGCCATCGCTTTGCTGATGCGAGGCCGAGATGTAGGCCGACAAGCGCTCATCGCCCACCGTGGCATTGCCCGAGAGGTTGAAATAGCCCCACCGGCCGGCCGACAGCGTGAGGTTGGCCGTATTAAGATCACGGCTGCCGGTCATCATATTCACCGCACCGCCAATGGCGCCGGGAGCGTTCACGCCTTGCAGCACCTCCACGCGTGAAACACCGGCAAGCTCCACAGGCAGGTCAAGACTGTAGTGCCCTGTTTGAGGGTCGCTGAAATTAATACCGTTGATGAGGATCTGTGTCTGGTCGAAAGTACCGCCGCGGATAGAGAGGTCGGCTTGAGTGCCGAGAGGCCCGCGTTGCCTCAAATCAAGTGATGGTAATGAGCGGAGAAGGTCGTTGAGCGAAGGGATAGGCGCAGGCTCAACTTCTGCTTGCGTAATCACGGCAAGGGTGCGCACCACGTTGGGCAAAGCGCTTTCACGTTGTCCGGTGACCACAATTTCATCGAGCGTGGCTGTGCGTGCCGGGGTTAGCGTGTCTTGGGCAAATACATTCTGGGTAGTCAGCATAACGATGGAAATGCCCACCTTCATTACGCCCATTTTCACTACCCTGTGCATGCTGTTGAAGGCAGCATACGACTTCCGGCTCCAGCGTTTGAAGCAAAAGTCATAACGTCTCAGTTTTTGTTTTTTGTACATAAAAAATAATTTAGTGAATGAGTTAGTTAGTAAATAGTGAATAAGAACAACTCATATATTTCTTATTCACGCTATCTTAAAATTTCCCGCAGAACTCGCAGATTGTCGCAGACGTCATTGCGAGAAAGCCACAGGCCGACGAAGCAATCCGGAACTCGCAGATTCACTTATCACTCATCACTTATCTCACGGTCTCAAAGTCTCACGATCTCAAGGTCTACATACTTATCCTCCGCCCACCGCATCACCTTCTGTTGCGCCACCGAAGTATCGCCATAGCCGCACAGGTGCAGTACGCCGTGCAGCATCACCCGCCGCAGCTCCCGTTCAAACGTTTGTTCATATTCCTTCGCATTGGCACGCACCGTATCAAGACTGATAAACAGGTCGCCGCCAACGGTGTCACCTTCCGTATAGTCGAAGGTAATAATATCCGTATAGTGGTCATGATGAAGGAATTGCCGGTTGAGTTGCAGTAAATGATCATCGGTGCAGAAAATAACCGACACCTCCCCCATTCTTTTCCCTTCGGAAAGGATGACAGCCCTCATCCATTCCTTAACTTTCTGTTTTTGAGGGAGATTAAATGCTGTTCCCTCCGAATAAAAGTGTATCATAATGCAAAAATACGAATATTTTCCTACAAATTACCTGAAAGATCACGAATTTTCTTGTCTTTTTCTGCGTCGATCTGCGAAATCTGCGGGAAATTTTTCTACCTTTGCCCCCCAATTCGTAAATCTGTAAATTTTGTAAATCTGTAAATTTTTATTCTATGTCTAAAATCACTGTTGTAGGCGCCGGAAATGTGGGCGCCACCTGCGCAAACGTAATCGCACAAAAAGAATTGGCGGCCGAATTGGTGCTGCTCGATATTAAGGAAGGCTTCGCCGAAGGCAAGGCGCTCGATATGATGCAAACCGCTACCCTGTGCGAATTCGACACCCGCATTAAAGGAGTAACCAACGACTATGCCGCTACGGCCAATTCCGACGTGGTAGTGATCACCTCCGGCATTCCGCGCAAGCCCGGCATGACCCGCGAAGAACTCATCGGCACCAACGCCGGCATCGTTAAAAACGTGGTGGAAAACGTACTGAAAAACTCCCCCAACGCAGTGATCGTAGTCATCAGCAACCCCATGGACACCATGACTTACTTGGCGCTCAAAGCCAGCAAGCTGCCCAAGCAACGCATCATCGGCATGGGCGGCATCCTCGACAGCAGCCGCTTCAAATGCTACCTGAGCCAAGCCCTGAACGCCCCCGCCTCCGACATTGAAGGCTTCGTGATCGGCGGGCACGGCGACACCACCATGATTCCCCTCACCCGCTTTGCCGCTTACAAGGGCATCCCCGTAAGCAACCTGCTCAGCAAGGAAGTGTGCGATAAAGTAACGGCCGACACCATGGTGGGCGGTGCCACCCTCACCAAACTGCTCGGCACTTCGGCCTGGTACGCCCCCGGTGCTGCCGGTGCCGTGCTCGTAGAATCCATCATCCGCGACCAGAAGAAGGTGTTCCCCTGCTGTGTGGCGCTCGACGGCGAATATGGCCAGAAGGACATCTGCCTCGGCGTTCCGGTGGTAGTAGGCAAAGGCGGCTGGGAAAAGATCGTGGATTATAAGCTGAACGCCGACGAACAGGCGGCTTTCAACAAAAGCGCCGAAGCCGTACGCAGCATGAACAACGTACTGGCAGAAATGAACGTTATTTAATTAGCTGATTATGTGATAAATGAGAAATGGCAGCCGTAATGGATGCCATTTTTTATTTGCACATTCAAAAAATATAGCTATTTTTGTACGATATAAACAATTTTTTACGCGATGTAAACAATTCAGGGGTATTAGCTCAGTTGGCTAGAGCGCTTGCATGGCATGCAAGAGGTCATCGGTTCGACTCCGATATGCTCCACGAAACTTAAAGATTAAAAACGCCATGGAAATTAAAAAATCTCCGAAAGCCAGCTTAGAGAACAAGAAACTCTTGTTCACGGAAATTGGATTTGCCCTCGCTTTGTTGATCTGTTTGGTGGCCTTTGAATGGAAAACTTATGAGAAATCTGTTTCCCTTTTGGACACTTCAACGGAAATAGCTACTGAGGAAGAAATGGTTCCGTTCCTATCACCCGGGAAGAACTGCCCCCGCCGCCCGAAATCCCCAAAGTTCCCGTAGTGTCCGACGTGATCCAGATCGTAGACGACGATGTGAGTGTAAATGACGATATCATCACACTTGAAGACGATAAAAACATTGGTGTGCAAGTGATGGACTACGTGCAGGCAGAGGAAGAAGAGATGGTGGAAGAAGACATCCCCTTGGCAGTGGTAGAAGAAAAACCCAAATTCATGGGTGGTGATGAAAACGAATTCTCCAAATGGGTGGCCAAAAACATGACTTACCCCGAAATGGCCAAGGAAAACGGTATTCAGGGACGTGTAATTTGTTCATTCGTTGTAACAGCTGAAGGAAAAGTGGCCGATGTGAAAATACTTCGCGGTGTAGACCCCTCACTCGACAAAGAAGCTATTCGCGTAATTTCCATGTCGCCCAGATGGACCCCCGGTAAACAACGTACCAAAGCCGTACGTGTGAAGTACACTTTCCCGGTGATTTTCCAATTACGCTAAGTAATTTAATTTTATTAACCATAAAGAAACCCGTGCCTTATGGTGCGGGTTTTTTTCGTCCTTGCGAGGACTGCGAGGAACGAAGCAGGACGAAGCAATCTGAAATTCTATGATTGAAAAGAAAAAATATAACACAACATCCGTAGACCGTTTTAGTGGGTATTATTACCCAAAAACAAAACGAAGCAAAAGTGGCTGAATACCTTGACGAACTGGCCTTCTTAGCCGAAACCGCCGGGGCAATCACCGTCACACAATTCACCCAAAAGCTCGACCACGCACTGGCCGGCACCTACATCGGTACCGGAAAAATACAGGAAATCAAAGACTACGTCGAAGCCAATGAAATTGATACGGTAATTTTTGACGATGAACTTACACCCTCCCAATTGCGCAACCTGGAAAAAGCACTGGAACGTAAGATTATCGACCGCACCAACCTCATCCTCGACATCTTTGCACAACGCGCCAAGACCGCCTACGCCAAAACACAGGTGGAACTGGCGCAGTACCAATACATGCTGCCACGCCTCACCCGCCTGTGGACACACCTTGAGCGACAGCGCGGCGGCAAAGGCATCGGCATGAACGGCCCCGGCGAAACACAGCTCGAAACCGACCGCCGTATCATTCTCGACAAGATCAGCAAGCTCAAAGGCGAGTTGAAGAAGATTGACCGGCAAATGGCCTCGCAGCGCGGTAACCGCGG
>QMCD01002525.1_pt1 | contig 10121 bp, 10 predicted proteins | sample 1821841 | NCBI WGS metagenome assembly QMCD01 (sample SAMN01991225, study PRJNA193472) | Termite gut metagenome, whole genome shotgun sequencing project. | isolation source: worker | host: Macrotermes natalensis
TTGGATGTGAAGTCTGCATATAAAAGGTTAATTAAGAACCATAGAGCAAAATGATTATCTAATTCTATAAAGAAACTAAAGTGTGCATAAAATAGTCAATAGTGCATGCAATAAAAGAGAGAACAGAAACTAGGAGGAGAGCTATGAAAGTAAAGCAACTAATCGCAGTATTTTTATCAGCATTGCTATTGGTGGTGGTTGTGGGGTGCAGTCAGGCGCAAGATACGCAGACAGCGTCGACAAGCGATTCTCAAACAACTACCACTGCTGATCCGGCTACCACCACGCCCGAGAAGCGGGCGGATTTCACATTTACCGATGATGCCGGCAGAGATGTAGAGGTTCCGGGCGACATGCAGCGCATTGCACCATCCGGTCCTTTGGCTCAGTTGGTGCTATACACGCTTTGTCCGGACAGGTTGGTGGGACTTGGCCAAGAGGTGACAGACGCACAGCTTCCATACATCGATAGTGATTATGCAAAGCTGCCGGTATTTGGAAACTTCTACGGGGATACGCTAAATCTTGAATCTGTTTTGGCGGCCGGCACTCAAATAGTTATCGATATAGGTGAGGCTAAAGAGACAGTTACCGAGGACATGCAAGGTGTTCAGGACAAAACCGGCATTCCGTCAGTTTTTATCAACATGGAACTGGACAACATGGCTGACGCTTACCGCAAACTGGGGGAGCTAGTTGACGAGACCGAGCGTGCTGAGGAGTTGGCAACTTACATTGAAACTACTTTAGCTGATACCAAAAAGGCTGTTGACGCGATACCGCAAGCAGATCGCAAAAAGGTCTACTACGGACAAGACAGTGGTACAACTGCCGTGATCGCAGGGACGGTTCATGGTGATGTTATCGATATGGCCGGCGGCATTAACGTGGCGGAAGTTGAAGAGACTATCCGCGGCGGTATAAGCGGTGTTATTGGCTTTGTGGGTCTTATCATTCCGCACTTCGCACGCATGGTAGCCGGTTATGATTACCGCACAACCATGCCGGTGTCCATGTTGATGGGCGCGGCTTTTTTGATGCTGGTAGATTGTGTATCGCGCTCACTTGTAACTGCCGAGATACCAATAGGCATACTTACCGCATTCATCGGAGCACCGTTCTTTGTATACCTGATACTTGATAGAGGAAACCGAATTTGATAAACAAAGGGGAAAACAGATGGAAGCATTATTAGAAGTAAAAGACGTACACTTTGCTTACAAGAAGCACAAAGTGTTAAAAGGTGTGAGTTTCTCTGCCGGCAAAGGCGAGTGCATCTGTCTACTTGGTCAAAACGGTGCCGGCAAGACGACTTTGTTCAAATGCATATTGGGGTTTCTCACAGATTACAAAGGTGAAGTCTTGATAGGCGGAAATAGAATCAATCAACTATCGATACTGGAAGTTGCAAAGCGCGTAGCGTACATCCCTCAAGCCCATGCACCAACATTTAATTACATCGTTTATGAGACAGTGCTGATGGGTACCAACACACTGGTTGATAAAATGCGCAGTCCGCGCGCAGCTGAGCAAAAAATTGCTGAGGAAATGCTGGAGCTGATGAATATATCCCACCTGGCAGAGCGCGGTTATGCAGAGATATCCGGTGGTGAACGTCAACTAGTTTTAATAGCACGAGCTCTGGCGCAAAAATCGTCTATCTTGGTTATGGATGAACCCACAGCAAACCTGGATTACGGAAATCAATACCGCGTCATGGCACAGATCAGAAAACTAGTAGATCAAGGATATCTGGTCATCTTGTCAACACACAATCCAGAGCACGCATTACTTTATAGCGATAGAGTTTTAGTGATACAAGACGGAGTAGCCGAGCTACATGATGATCCGGAAAATAGCTTAAGCAGCGCAGTTATTAAACAGCTCTACAATGTAGAAGTAGAACTGCAAAGAATGCAAGCCACTTGGGGCGAAGTTCCGGTGTTGGTGCCATGCCACTGCAAAGACAAGAAACGAGATTTGGGCTTATATTAGACTTTTGATATAGCGTCGAAAACTGCTAAAAAATAGAGAGATTCGACGCAACAGTACAAGAAAAAGCCTTACACACAACTATGATTACCACCTACGGTCTTACAAACAGTGGATATCGCAGTGCAGCACAATCAGAAATAACAATGGACGATCTATTTGCGATGTAAAACATGCGTGGGTTAGACAGAAGGCGAGTAGACAGAGGACGGTTTCTTGTCTGCTCGTGCTTCCCCCACCCCGTTTATTCATTCCAAAGAATCAAGATGACAACAGGGTGGCTTAATTTTCCTTTTGCATAGTATTTTGATCTACAATAGAAGTTAGTGGATTATTACTTGTTACTTGCCGATGAAGAGGATTGCTAATGGTAAAAGAGCAATATGATATAGGCGGTATGACTTGCTCGGCTTGTTCGGCTAGGATTGAGAAGGTTGTGTCAAAGCTGGAAGGCGTGCAAAGCGTAAGTGTAAACTTGCTCAAGAACAGCATGTCTGTTTCTTACGATAAAAGCGCTGTCAGCGATGCGCAAATTATTAAGCGGATTTCAGACATCGGATTTTCGGCATCATTGCAAAAGCAAAAAGCCACCAAAGTGCAGGTAAGGGGCGAAAAAGCGTCTGACCCTGCTGCGGCAGAAATGCAGAAAATGAAAATGCGACTTATCGTCTCGGCAGTTTTTGCCATACCGCTTTTCTACCTGGCAATGGGTCATATGTTGGAGTGGCCACTGCCGAGCATTCTTACAGGAATGCATAACTCGATGATATTTGCGTTCACTCAATTCTTACTGGCGCTGCCAATCATAGTTGTTGGCAACCGCTTCTTTAAGGTGGGGTTCAAAAATCTGGTAAAGCTCTCTCCAAACATGGACTCTCTGATTGCCTTGGGTTCAGGCGCGGCGTTTGCTTATGGCATTTACGCCATCTACAGGTTGTCTTGGGGTTTTTCGATAGACGACATGGACGTTGTCCACGCGGCTTCGATGAATCTGTATTTTGAGTCTGCCGGTATCATACTCACACTCATTACTCTGGGAAAATACTTCGAAGCCCGAGCAAAGAGCCGTACCTCTGATGCCATTACTAAGCTGATGGATCTCGCTCCCAAGACCGCCGTGGTGCTTAGAGACGGTGCAGAGCAAGAGATATCTGTTGAAGAAGTTATCAGCGGAGATATTTTGATCGTTAAAGCCGGCGACAGCATTGCCGTTGATGGTGTAATAGTTGAAGGCACATCTTCGGTTGATGAATCCGCCATTACCGGTGAGAGCCTGCCGGTCGAAAAACAGCCGGGCAACAAGGTAACGGGCGGTACGATAAATAAGACCGGCTACTTTAAAATGCAGGCAACAGCTGTTGGCGAAAATACAACATTAGCCAAGATCATACAGTTGGTAGACGAGGCTACCTCATCCAAAGCGCCAATTGCAAAGTTGGCGGATAAGATCAGTGGTGTTTTTGTTCCGGTGGTCATTTTGATTGCGCTTGCTGTCGGTGCTATTTGGATGCTCATGGGCAATAGCTTTGAGTTCGCGCTTGCCATCACTATATCTGTCCTGGTCATCTCGTGCCCTTGCGCGTTGGGTTTGGCAACGCCTACAGCTATTATGGTAGGCACCGGGCGCGGCGCGGCAAATGGCATTCTTGTAAAATCGGCCGAGTCTTTGGAGGTTGCCCACGGCATTGATACCGTGGTGTTAGACAAGACCGGCACCGTCACCGAAGGAAAACCTGTGGTCACTGATATTGTGGCGGTTGGTGTGGAGGAAGAGCACTTGCTTCAGGTGGCCGCCTCATTGGAGAAAATGTCCGGTCATCCTCTTGCAGATCCAATTATCGCCAAGGCAAACGATTGCGGTTTAGAGCTCTTAGATATCAGTGAATACGAGCTGCTTGTGGGCCAAGGCATCAAAGGTATCTTGCATCAAAAAACCGTTTTTGCCGGTAATATCAAGCTTATGCATAATTACGGAGTAGATCTTGGTGAGTATGCTCTGCAAGGCGACAAGTATGCCAAAGAAGGCAAGACTCCGCTCTACTTTGCAGAGAGTGACAAGCTTTTGGGCATTATAGCCGTTGCCGACGTTGTTAAGCCTACCAGTAAAGATGCTATCGAAAAACTTACAAATATGGGAATAGATGTCATCATGCTTACCGGTGACAACGCAAAAACCGCCGATGCTATTCGTGATCAAGTAGGGCTTAAAAAAGTCATAGCCGAAGTCCTGCCTGAAGACAAAGAGCGCGAGGTGCGTGCTCTACAAGACAGCGGTCATAAAGTAGCAATGGTGGGCGACGGCATTAACGATGCGCCCGCACTTGCCAGGGCAAATGTGGGTATTGCTATCGGCGCAGGAACCGATGTGGCTATAGAATCTGCTGATATCGTGTTGATGAAAAGCGATCTGATGGACGTACCTACAGCGATCAGCTTAAGTAGGGCAGTGATGAGAAATATTAAGCAGAACCTGTTTTGGGCATTCATTTACAATATCATCGGCATACCAATAGCCGCCGGTGTCTTCTACCTTGCCTTTGGTCTGTTGCTAAACCCCATGATTGCCGCAGCAGCTATGAGTTTTAGTTCTGTCTCGGTAGTATCAAATGCACTAAGACTAAGGTTCTTTACCGCAAAATGAGAGAATTTCTGCCATTTACGTTTCGTTCCTCTGTCATTTTCGCGAAGGCGGGAATCTATCATGAGGAGTTGCGGGAATGAAAATGAGGTGCGGTCATTCCCGCGAAGGCGGGAATCTATTTTTGCGACCCTCTTGATGCTATGGATTCCTGCTTTCGCAGGAATGACAAGGGGGTTGTGGGAATGCTAAAAAGATTAATGCTTAAAGGCAAAAAAGAAAAAGGAGTGGTTACATGAAAAAGACAGTAAGTATTGAGGGGATGCATTGTTCGCATTGCACCGGCGCTGTGACAAAAGCATTGAACGCCTTAGAGGGAGTTTCCAATGTTGAGGTAAGCCTAGAGAACAACCAGGCTACTCTTGAGGCTGCCGATTATGTGACAGACGAAACGATAAGCTCAGCAATTGACGATCAAGGGTTTGATGTTACAGGGATTGTGAGTATCTCTTAATTTTGCCCTGGGCGTAACGGGGAATGGAGGAGTGTTATATTTGCGTGCAAGTATTACACTCCTCCATCCCCCGTTACACTGCAAAAAAACCATTGACACGAATAAATTTCATTGCTATTGTCAATAAACTCATCATGCTAGTTGAGTATTATTGTTAAAATACTCATAGTTATGAATTATCACGGCATGAATTACACGTAGCTTCAGTAACAGACTTTGCTTATCAAAGGCATCGACAAGTAGTTTTTGAGGCTGAGTGTAATTGGTTAACAGGATCAAGACGCACGAATATGAACTCCGCACTTTAGAGATGCAAATGGATGGGACGTTGGCACCGCAAAGTTAGGATGGCAATATCATGAACGTCATGGAACAAAAACTACGTGTTTTTAAAGAAGTTGCTGACTTGAGCAATATCACATTAGCTTCCAAAATACTGCATATGAGCCAACCAAGCGTCAGTATTCAGATACACGAACTTGAACGAGAGCTTGGTGCTAAGTTATTTAATCGTTCAAATAAAGGTGTTGTTTTAACTCAAGAGGGAAAGATCTTTTACGCTCATGCCTACAAGCTTATTGAGTCTATAGAAGAGGCTAAAGCCGAATTGTCAAATGCCTCAAGAAATAAACGAAACTGCATAAATATTGGCGCAACGCTAACTATAGGCGAGTACCTGTTGCCCAAGATCGCGCATCATTTCTCCAATTTGCATAAAGACGCTGATTTCTGCGTAAAAATTGAGAACACAAAGATGGTCACAAAAGACCTTTTGGAGCGCAGATTAAACATTGCTTTAGTAGAAGGCCCTGTTCCGGAAGACTCTTTGCTGACTTTGAAAAAGTTTTGGCATGACGAATTGGCACTTATAGTGCCAAATACCGGACACTGGAAGAACCGTAAAAGCATCACCTTTGAAGAGTTGACCAAAGAACGAATTGTTCTGCGAGAAAAAGGATCGGGTACACGTGACATCATGGAGCTTGCCTTGATGCATGAAGGCTTTGATCCAAAACGCTTAAATGTTATAGCCGAGCTAAGTTCTACTCAAGCAATTAAGATCGCAGTTCTGGATGGTCTGGGTGTCTCTATTATCTCCAAATTAACGGTAGAACAAGAATGCAAACTTTCGATCATGAAGACACTTAGTATTGAAGACTGTCACTTGGCAAGACCTCTAAATATTTTGCTTGATGAAAAACGTATGCTTTCAAACGAAGAGGAACAGTTCATTGAGTTTTTGTGTGATACAGAAAACCTAAAGTCTTTCCTTCAGGATACTGTTGATGATAAAGACAATCAAATGTAAAGAACAGTTTTCTCCTGAGCGTTTTAAGCAACTGCTTTTAGAGGAAGACACCGACACTCTAATAAAGCTGTTTGACAAAGATCCTAGTTCAGTGCGTCGTCTAATTACCCGATACAGCTATTCGCCAAACGAGGATATACAAAAAGCTGCAATTGATGGGTTTTATAATCTCTCCAAACAAAGAGCAATTACACAGACGAATTTTTTTCGTGAGATCATCAGACGTCATATCTGGGGCATGAATGATGAGGGGGGAAACATCGATTGGTCAGCACCGGAGATAATCGGTGCGGTTATTGCGGGTCAGCCTAAGTTGTTTTATGAGTTTATTTCGATAATGTTTTACACAGCCTACGAAGAACCCTTTTTTCACACGAGTTTGTTAAAGGCTTTACTGATGATCGAGAGATCTGAACCCGGTGCAGCAAAAGCGTTTATTAAAAAAACTAATTCAGTAATCCACAATAACGATTCATAATAGTGCTATTAAAAATTTAAGTAGATTTTGAATGTTTGCTTGATGGATATTCACTTTATGTAATGCCGAAAACAACACTATAACCAGCATAAATACCAACTTATAGCACAAACATTATTATTCTCAATTTACGCAACATTCCAGCATTTACATTTTTTATAATGCTATTAATTATTACAGTTTTACAACAAATCCTAATGGAGTTTTAATGCTTTTGTTTCCAAATTGACACATTTGCCTCTGCGATATTTTGCAGATCGATGAAAAAGGAGTGTCGCTATGTTCATGGTATCAATCGAGGAAAGCTTATGTACTGGTTGCGATTCATGTGTCGACGGTTGTCCGGCGCACATTTTGAGCTTCGAGAACGAAAAAGCATTTGTCTCCGGAGACGAATGCGAATGTATGGGTTGTGAGGCTTGCACAGCTGTGTGTGAAAGCGGAGCGATAAGTATTACAGAAATGTAAATTGCCTTGCCAAACGTACGCTCAAGCCTGATAGCAATATTTGACGTGTGGGTGAATTGCCTACGGAAAGGAGGTTCAGTATGGCAGAGGAGAGAAAAACCCCTCAGCTAGATGAACTAGAAGATGGTCCATGGCCAAGTTTTGTTACCGAGATCAAAAGGGCAGCCGAGAAAAGCCCTATGGCCGGTGACCTTCTGGGAGTGCTCGAGCAATCCTATGAAGATAAAGTTGGACACTGGAAGCACGGCGGCATTGTTGGTGTTAAGGGTTACGGTGCAGGCGTTATCGGACGCTACACGGATATGCCGGAAGAATTTCCGAATGTCCGCGAGTTCCATACGATTCGTATCGCGGCTCCAAGCGGTTGGTTTTACACAAGTGAAGCACTCCGTACGATCTGTGACATTTGGGAAGAGCACGGCAGTGGTCTGACAAACGTACATGGATCCACAGGCGACCTGATCTTGCTCGGAACCAATACTGAAGAGTTGCAACCGACCTTTGATGCGATCAGCGATGCCGGTTTTGACTTGGGCGGTTCCGGATCGGATCTTCGCTCTCCCAGTTGTTGCGGTGGACCCGCATTTTGCGAGTACGCCTGCTATGACACCTTAGATCTATGCAAGACACTTGTCGACGAATACCAAGACGAGATCCATCGTCCGATGTGGCCGTACAAGTTCAAGATCAAGATGTCCGGTTGTGCCAATGACTGCACAGCATCAATAGCCAGAGCAGACTGTTCTATCATCGGCACTTGGCGTGACACAATCACGATCGACCAAGACGAAGTAAAGAACTATGTAGAAGCCGGTCTGGATATCCAAAAAGAAGTTTGCGATATGTGTCCGACACGCTGCCTAACCTTTGACGCAGAGTCCAAAGAGCTTACCGTTGAAGGCGAAGACTGCTCACGTTGCATGCATTGCGTAAACCTCATGACCAAAGCAATCAAACAGGGAAGCGAAAAAGGCGCAACGATCCTCATCGGTGGAAAATCAACCATCGTTAAGTCTGCCTTCCTTTCTTGGGTAATTGTTCCTTTCATGAAGATGGAAGCTCCTTACACAGAACTCAAAGACCTACTAGCCAGAATCTGGGAATGGTGGGATGAGAACGGTAAGACTCGCGAGCGTGTTGGAGAGTTGATCTACCGTGTAGGTATGGGCGAATTCCTCAGAGGTGTTGACCTGCCGCCGGTACCGCAGATGGTATTTAGACCGCGCGCCAATCCGTATGTATTCTGGCAAAAAGACGAAGTTGTCGAGTAAGAACGCGAAATACATATCGTATTCCACCTCTAATGATTAGGAGATAAATAATGGCAAGTATTGATAATGGTGCTCCTGATTATCGGCAGTATCTGCCTCCGGTAATTAAGGAGAACTATGGAAAGTGGAAATACCACGAGCACGTAAAGCCGGGTGTTGTTAAGCATGTTGGCGAAACGGGCGAACTGTACACCGTCCGTGCAGGTTCTCCACGTCTTGTAAGCGTTGACTTCATCCGTGATATCTGCACATTGGCTGACGAGTATTGTGATGGTTACATGCGTTTTACCAGCCGCAATAACGTTGAGTTTCTAACTCCAAAAGCCGAAAACGTCGATCCTCTGATCGAAGCCTGCAAAGCACAGGGACTTCCTGTTGGCGGCACAGGCAGATCTCTCAAAAATATCGTTCACACTCAGGGTTGGGTGCACTGTCATACGCCGGCTACCGATGCTTCCGGTATCGTAAAGGCTGTCATGGACGATCTTTACGAGTACTTTGGTCGCAACGACCTACCCAGTCGTCTTACAGTTGCCATGGCGTGCTGCTTAAACATGTGCGGAGCCGTACAATGCAGTGATATTGCCATCCTTGGTGTACACCGCACGGTTCCTCGTATCAATGACGAGATTATCCGCAAGGGCACCGAGATCCCCAGCCTTGTCGCCTGTTGTCCCACAGGCGCCATACGACCTGATCCCAAAAATGGAACAGTAAAAGTCGTTGATGAGCGTTGCATGTATTGCGCAAACTGCTACACCATGTCACCAGGCATGGAGATCATGGATGCCAAGAACGATGGTATAGCAATTTTTGTTGGCGGTAAAGTCTCTAATGCTAGAACAGCCCCAAGTTTCTCTCGCATGGTAATTCCATTCCTGCCCAACAATCCTCCGCGCTGGACGGAGACTGTAGAGGCAGTAAGGCATATTGCTGAAGTGTGGATGCAGCATGCACGCAAAGGCGAAAGACTCGGGGATTGGGCTGAGAGAATCGGCTGGGAGCGCTTCTTTGATCTCACCGGCTTGCCCTTTACCGACAAGCACATCGATGACTATATCTTCTCACGCGAAACGTTTAGGACTTCCGCAGCATTTAAGTACTAAGTACGAAAGACCTAGATTATGCATAGATATGCATAATTTGGGGGCGATGTTGAGTAATTACAACTAGCTCCTTTGTCGTAGTGCTCGTCCGAGAGCCTCGATGGGCACTACGATATTTATTCAAAAATATGGATATAGGAGAAAAGTATGTCAACCAATAACACAAAAACCAATGGTGGTGGCCTAAAGAGTCTATACCTAAAGGAAGACTGGTGGGCAGTATGGATCGGTCTTGCAACTGTTGCTATCGGTTTGATCCTCTGGCAATTTGGCGGATCTATAAAAGAGATAACGCTGTCCTTTAAATCGTTCAGTTCTTTCCTGATGTGCTCCAGTCTTCTGAGAATTTCCTGCCGGCGCGTTTCTTCGTCTTTTTTTGTCCGAAGTACCTGACGGGCGCCATCG
>QMCD01002527.1_pt1 | contig 10120 bp, 6 predicted proteins | sample 1821841 | NCBI WGS metagenome assembly QMCD01 (sample SAMN01991225, study PRJNA193472) | Termite gut metagenome, whole genome shotgun sequencing project. | isolation source: worker | host: Macrotermes natalensis
TCTTGAAAATGTCCACAATTTTCAATTTATCTGCCTCAAACTCGTCTATCAATGCTCTGGTCTCTTTGCCACATTGAAAATGCTCGTTGTTGCGGAGCGAACGGAAATCTAATCTTAAAATTTTCATATAATTATTGTTTTAATATTAATTAGTACTTTATTTTATTGTCTTTATTAAGCCTCTTCTGACAAATGATTTGCCCAGATTATCTCAAGTAAAAATAATTACGAATGTCGAATTACGAATTACAAATTTATTTGTTTGCCCATTTACTGTCAGATTAAATCAAAACTTTTTCGCCGTCCGAGACTTCGGAAACCTGCACACAGTCCTGTAAAATACTTTCCGAGATTTCGGACACCTCCATGCAAGTCTGCAAAGTACTTTCCGAGACTTCGGAAACCTTCACGCAAGCCTGCAAAGTACTTTCCGGAATGTCGGAAAGCCTCACGCACATTTGCTAAACACTTTCCGGAATATCGGACACCTTCATACATACCTGCAAAGTACTTTCCGAGATACCGGAATAGTTTGTTGATCTTTTTTTGCAAAAGATTATAGCCGAGTTCTCCAATGACAATGTTTTGTTTGTTTCTCATTTTTTATCTGTTTCATCTGTGTTGCCATCTTTCTTGAAAAATGACAAAGTAAAAGTAAACTAAATATCAATGAAAATAATGGACAAATCATAGACATCCAATGGACAAATCATGGACACTTTCACAATAAAAGCAAAAAAGAGAATAATTCAAAAAAAACAGCATTATTCTAATGGATATTGCTCTATATTTTTTAAATAATTGCGGAGTTTGGAGATTGTTATTCCTAACTTATTGGCAAGACGCTGTTTTTTCTTCCAACAGGCATCAGTGGAAATATTTAACAGGTGAGCTATTTTCTTGGTGTCCAAATCCAGATAAATACAAGAAATTAACTGTATATCATTGGCAGTAAGGTTTGGATATTTATTTTTTAACGCCATCAACAAAGAAGGATTCATCTCTTCAAAATGATTTAAAAAGGTATCCCATTCCGAGGAATCTTTCAATTGTATTTTCAGATTTAGTATAATAGAATTAAGCAAAACATCCCTCGAATCTTCAGGAATTGCCAAAAGAGATTGAAGTATTTCGTTGATCCATTCGTGGCGGTTGCTATGAGATAGTATTTTCGCTGTAAGTTGTCTATTTTTGGCATCTATTTCGTTATTTAGCTTTTCCCACTCTAACAATGCCAATGTCTCCTGCTCTTTGAGTTGCTGCTTAAGCTTGAGTTTTTCATTATTGAGCTGTTCCTGTTTCAACAACGCCAGGGTTTCTTTTTCTTTGGATTGCTGCTCTATAATCTGTCTTTCCTTTTCCAGAATAATCTTCTGCTGCCTGTTTTTTACAGACCGGATACGGAATATCCAAATTAAAACAAAAGTAAGAATCAGCATAAAAACCAAAAGGGAGATAAATAAAAGACGTTCCGATCTGTGCTTGGCTTTATTCTCAGCCAATAATTTCTCCGAATTGAATAACTCTATCTGAATACGGTTTACTTCAAGATATTGCTTATTGCTTACTTCATACAAAAGGTCTTTTGCCTGCATGGCAGAATCCTTGTATTGTAAAGCCAAAACAAACAAATTATTGTCCTGATACAATTCGGATAACTGTTCGTATGCTATTATTTTTTCTTTTGCGGTAGGTTTTTCCTTCAATATTTGCTGAAGATAGAAGATGGCTTTCTCAACATCTCCTTTCTGCCGATATATTTTAGAAAGTACAAACGAAAGTGTATTTTTAAGCAATTGGTCTACATTTCTTTCTATACTAAGGGCAAAAGTTTCTGCGGCAGCATATTCTTTTTTTAAAAACAAAAGATCTGCCATTGTAATTTGAATATAATCAAGAAGCCTTTTATCATCGGATTGTGCGTTGTTGGCAATCGTAATATATTGTTCCGCCAAGGCAATATCTTCCGACATAACTGCTATACGAGCTATATGCATGGCAATCTCACCTATTCGAGTGCTATCATTCAATTTTAACGAAATATCGTATGCTTTTTTAAGATGCTCCAAGGCTTTTGGGGTTTCATTATTGGCTTCATATATGGTCGCAATATTGTTCAAAGCCATAGATTCTATTCTCAGATTATGTGATTTGATGGCAAGATCGTACACTTCCAAAAAGAGTTCCATCGCCTTACCGTATGCCAACAAATCTTCATGGATAATTCCCATGAGATTCAAGGTAAGAATATCTAAATCAATAAAATTATTTTCCCGTACAATGGGCTGTAACTTTGTTAGAACCTCCATTGAACCAATATAATTTCTGTTGTAATATTCTTTAAATGCAAGATCAAAAAGTTCCTCACAATGTTCTTTGGTTTTGGCATTAGTATTATTCCCATACCCCATTACACAGATAGAGACTATCCAAAGCAAAAGAAGAATTTTATAAAGAGATTTACATTTCATCACTCAATAGGCTACATTAAAATTGAAATGCAAATATACAAAAAAATGATATAAAGAACAATGACTAATGAATAAGAAAAGTTAGGCAAGTTACAGGAAGTTATAACGGTGAAGTGGTGAAACGGTACAATGGCAGAATGGAGAAGTTAAAATACGTTAAGAAATATATAGCTGTTGAATTATTATAACGTGAATTCGGGAAATGGTACAAAGATGAAATGGCAAAATGATACAAGAAGGAATAAGAAGCAAACATTTAATGTATCACTTCCCCGTTTTACCTTTATAACTTCCGGTACCTTCATTTAACTTCCGTAACTTCTTCCAATCTGATAAATAAAACTCAAACCCACCAATTTATTTGTATGAATAAGCGAGGAAATATATCTATATTTCAATTATAAAGCAGGGAAAAATAGCATACCTGTTTTTGTATGCTTTAATGTATTGTTCAGACCCAAGGTAAATTTAAAACTTATCTTTCCACCGTATGATAAGGCTCTCATCGCAGAAACTTCATTAGAATTAAGCAATCCATTATAGGTAATACCTTCACCTATTTTGTTATTCGCATTGGGCATATAATTTTCCGGTGCTACCAATAAAGGTACATCTTTAGTAGCGGATTTTTTCATATTATTCATTGTCGCATCAACATAAGCCCCTAGCAGCAAGTCAAGCCACTTTGTTAACTGAAAAGAAAAGCCAAATTCCGCCGTAACCGAAATTCCTACATTCATTTCTATATCCCCTCCCCAGGCAAGTGCTTCATAAGGATTGGAAATACTTCCAAATCCATGTTGTGCAACAGGAGCATATTCAGGGTCAAACCCACCCCAATCATTATTCTCTGCAGGAAAATAACCCGAAACATTCAGCCTGTAATCATCCGAAGACTCCCCGTCTTGCACCTGATAGGTTACACTAACGGGTATTTTAAGCTTGAATCCAAGATTTACATATAAACCCTGTTCTTGAGCCTTTCCAAACTTATATTGGAACATCCCCAATACAGGTACTTCCATAATATATCCTTGCTGTATCTCTTCCCAATTACCCAGGCGAACACGCAATTGATACTCTTCACTTGATGTTGAAAAATTATCATCCGTAAGCTGATTTCCCATATCAATGAAATTGCCTTGCGAAAAAGGAGCATTATATCCACCCACCGTTTGAAAATGCGACACACCGACACCTGTGGAAATTCCCCAACTCTTATCGAAAAAATAACCATAATCCAAACGGGTATTCCATCCGAATTTCGATTTCTTATGAGCGTTTTCTTCTTCCAGCTTATAGTTAAGTCCTGAAACTCCCAATTCGCTGGAAAGCGTCAGAAAATGACTTTGTGATTGAACGTATCCTGCAAAAAAAAGTATTGCTGTTATACAAAGACCTTTCTTCATACCATTGTGAATAATCTTTATCATGACTTTTCCTTATTTAACAATCAAACGTTTGCTTATTATTCTGGAAGATTCGGCATGGATACGGACAATATAAGCCCCTGCAACCTTAGGAGCCTGTATCTTTATATGATTTCCTTCCACCATCTGATCCCTTATCAGCCGCCCCTGTGCATCATACAGTTCCAGCTTTGAAATGCTTGTTTCTTCCAATTCTTCACCCAATTCTATCGTAATCATAGTAGAACGATTGACAGGGTTTGGGTAGAGATTTGTAGTTGTTGCCTTACGCCTGTCGTAAGTCACCGGACAGGTTTTAATATATGAGCCATCTGCAAAATAAATGCGTACATAATATGTTCCCTGCAATCCCAAAGCATCAGAATAATAGGAAGATCTACCGTACTGCTTAATATCCTGTCCATCTTTAACCCATTGATATGCTATTATAGCATCCGAAGGATTAGCAATAAAGAGTGCATCGTCCCATTTTTCCTGTATTTGATACATATTACCGGAAACAGTTACTGTATTACTGGCAATTGTACCGCAGTCGGTTGTTATCTCTACATAATAATCTCCTTCCAATCCTGAATGATAAATTGCCGAATATTCATTATCGGTAGCACCTGTAATAGCTGTACCATTGTGATACCATTGGTATGTGATATTGGTTCCTGATGCCTGTACACTCAACAAAATGTTATCCCCTTCACACATAGCTGCTATAGAAGCCGGTTGTCTGCTTATGACAGCCGGAGAAGCAAGCGTAATGGTAAAATCATACGATTCCTCACATGCTCCGTTACGGACTGTCAATGTACCTGCATAGCCATCTATTGATATTCCGGGCGGAATATTAATTACCACATCATCACCCAGCAAGGTATAGGCTAATATATCCTGGAATCCGACATTTTTGGCTTTATTGGAAAATGTGACAACATATTCTAATGTAAGGTTATTATGATTGACATAATCCAATACAATAGATGTTTCTTTATTACAAACCATATAGTTTTCTACCAATTCTATTTCCGGTTTTGAATAAACTTGAACTTCTGTTTTCCAAACTTGAGTTTGCGCAAAAAGAGCAACAGGCAACAGCATTAATGCTAACGATGTCAATTTGATGAAAATTTGTTTCATTACTATTTAAATTGTAATTTACGATTGTTCGTCATATCAGATCCGACGACCCCAAATAACACTATATTTCTTGCATTCGTAATTGTGTATAGCTTTGTTATTATTCAACCGGATTGCTCTTCACTGCCCACAACCGCAAGCAGTGAGGCAACAATCCAGAAATAATAACCTTTTCCTATACAAAATGACCCATTCCTATTTTTATTTTTAATCCATTAATGAAATTGCTTCGCATCTTGCTGCTGACGATTTAAAATACTATCTTGTCATTTTAACGAGACAAGAAGCAATCTCCATCATATTAAGATAATACTATATTTTGTTATTAATAGCATTTCTCTTTTATTTCTTTCCCGACAGGTATGTCCCAAACTTATGTTAGAGGATATTATACCTTTGGGAATTATTTGAATATTTTCCTATTCGCTACACCAATTAATACCTGCTACAGACGAAGCATCAGGGTTAACTGATTTACATCCGTCCGGACTGGTGATAGACTTTAAGATAAATTTGAATTTACCCGGTTTGCCCGGATTTATAGTTGTTGTATAAGTACTAACTGCTCCTGCAGCTCCTGTTGAAGGTGTCTCTAATGTGGGTGCAAATGTATCAGGTAAATCAATGACTGATGGATTAATCGTGTCTCCATAAATAGTCGGATCGTTTATAATATCAGTAGCCTCCTGTATTCCATAGCACAATTCAAAAGAACCTGTAGTTCCCGAACCTGTGAAAGTGATAGTTAATTCCTCCTCTTCACACAATGGATCAGTAGTTATACTTACCGTAGGAGCCGGATTAACGGTAATAATTTCCGATACATTTGCTTTACATGCAGGAGCATTACCATCAGTAAGAGTTCCTACCCAGTTAAATACTCCATAACTTCCTGCCGGAACTTTTGCCGTATAGGTACTGTCGCCTGTATTATCGGAAAGCGGACCATTACTGGTTAAAGAAACGCCACCTGTACCATACAAAGTAGGAAGTCCTGCCTGATTACCACTTGTCCAGGCAACAGTAAAGGGCTGTTTTCCTGTAAAAACAACATCTACCATATCATTTTGGCATACAACTTCCTTAGTAATTACTACAGTAGGAGTAGCATGAACAATGATTGAATCTGTTATTTCAACCAGGTTTTTGCAACCTGTAGAAACTATTTCCAAAGCGCCAATAGGTATGCTAAATACGAAATTACCTGCTTGTCCTCCCTGTAGCTTGCTTCCACTGCGAAGCCCGTTAATAGGTGCAGGAATTCCCATTGAAGGAGTGGATGTAAAACTTGTAATGTTCACCGTAGCTTCCGATGGGGCAACCTCAAATGTAGCGCTGTCAAGCTGGCATATCTCTGTTTCCGTAAGCAAGATAGATGGAGCCTGATTAACAGTGATAGTCATATTGCCGATATTATTAGAACAGCCATTGGCATCCGTAATTGTAATGTCTGTAACAGAAAACGTACCTGCTTCCCCTGCAACTATGTTAATGGTGTAAGTAGTAGCACCCGTAACAGGGTCTGGTGTACCTGCAGTTAAAGGAAAATCCGTATCTCCAAAAGTCATAGGACCGGTATAACTGCCTAAATTGTCGTCAAAATCTACAATGAAAGGAGCAGTACCGGTAAGAGTTAGTGTTGCTTCATCTCCCTGACAAAAGGTAGTTGTATCAATACTGATTGTCGGTTTTGGATAAACTTGAATTTCTGTTTGCCAAACTTGTTGTGCAAAAAGAGTAACAGGTAATAGCATGAATGCTAACGATGTTAATTTAATGAAAAGTTGTTTCATGATAATTTAAATTATTGATTATTGATTTTATTTTTCTCTTGTAAAATATAGTTTATTATTATAATTGAACTTTATTCTTATTAATTGTTTTACGGTTTTTCTGTTTTACAGTTGTGTCCGTCTGTTATTTTTGTCAGCTTGAATGTAAAGATACCGGGCGTACCGGGTTTTATAGTCGCTGTCTTATTCAGGGTATTCCACGTACCTCCTGTCATGGTTGCTCCAAATACTGTGGGCAAACCGAATGAAGAAGGATCCAGATCTGTTTCATTATTATAGTCTATAGTATAATCTAAAGTGAAATTCGGATTACCTGTAAAGGAAAGGACAATTTCATCTTCCTCGCACAAAAAACCGGGAGCTATGCTTACTCTCGGCGCCGGACGCACATCAACAGTAACAGTAAACGTATTGCCTTCGCAACTGCCGGAGTTTGAGGAAACAGTATAATTAATTGTCTGGTCGGTAGAAGTATTGTTGGTGAGTGTCTGCGATACTGTAGATGATGCAGTATTCACATCACCCTGCCCGCTAATATTGCCATTGTTGGAAACTGTCCAGGTGTAGGTTGTTCCCGTTGGTACAATGTCGCTTGTTGTCGAAAGATTAAATGCCTCGCCACTACATATTGTATACGATTTGTCAGCAATATCGGCTTTGGGATTTACGGTAACTGTATATGTTGCAGATTCGCTAATACAACCTACCCCGCTACCATCACTACCGTTTTTGGCATAAAGATAATACACCTGATCAACACTTGCAGCTCCACTGTTAATAAGCGTTTGCTCGAAAGAAGTACTCCACACTGCTGTTGCTTCACCACTATTCCATGTATTTGTAGCTCCATCATCTACAACAATTGTACCTCTGTCCCAAGCAAAGACAGTACCTGCCGGAACAACATCCGCATTATGGGGAGGAGTTAACGTTACTGTTTCTCCTGAGCAAACAGGAGTTGAATAATTGGTTAATACCGGCATTTGCCTTACACCCAATTGGGCAAAAACAGTATCCGTTCCGCACTCATTAACGGCAACCAAGCCTATCCATTTGCCGCTGTCAGCATACGTAGCAGTATAAGGACGACTTAAAATGTCATAAGTCAAAGAATAAGGGTCAGTACCTCCTGCTGCTGTAGCAATAATCCAATAAGAAGTTTGGGGCGTTCCACCATTATAAGAGGTAGTCAAGTAACCACCTACTTTTGTCTCAATATCAAATTCAGCTCCTTCACAAACAGGCGACCAAGACCAATAATCGGTAAGTGCATCCGTAATAGTGGGGCGGTCTTTGATTGACAGGATAATGGAATGGGCATTTGATCCGCAGGCTGTATTCTCTGCTGTCAGCGTCAAGGTTTTGCCGTTGTCAAGGTATTTAACCTGATAGCTTAAATCTTTTGTTGTCGCTATCTCCGTCCCATCTAATGTCCATGAATAGCTTGTTGTTTCGCCATGCTCATCCACCGCTGGAGTAATAGCAAGGTTTTCACCTGCACACAGTGCCGATGCTGTAAAAGGAGTTATTGTCGGCTTGTTTTTGACGGTAATTATTGCCGAGCCTGTGAGGTTGGCTGCCCCTACGGCAGTACTCACTTCGCATCCATTAGCATCTTCCAAGAAAGTAAGCGTATACGTACTTGTCGCTGATGGCGATACAGAGCGAACGTCAGGATTGTTAGAAGTACTTTGTACGTTCTGTGGGGTACTTCCGTCAGTATAGGTATAGGCAAAAGGAGGCGTGCCTGCTGCACTAAAGGCTATTGACAAACTCGCACTATTCCCATAACAAATTGTTGTATCTCCGGTGATAGAGGCTGCCGGCAAGGCTTTTACTATAGCGCTTACCTTGTATATATTCGATTCGCAGCCGCTTGCTGTTGTTTGTTTGGCATACCATTCATGCGTACCTGCCGTACTTTTATCCAATGTAAGAAGGGCAGGATTAGTTATTTCGGTTGCGGAACTACTCTGGTCTGTCCACCATGTAAGTATATCGCTTGATGGCAGTAATGCTGATAATATATCTGCAATATTTACAGGAGTAGTTGCACTCAAATCGGCACACTCATTATAAATTATAATATCATTAATATGGGGAGTAGTATCTAAATGAATAGTTATCTCTGCTGCATCGCTTTCGCACCCCTCATACGATTGAGCAACATAAAAAGTAGCACTTGATGTTGTGTTGACCGGTACGGCAGCAGGTTCGGCTATAGATGTTACTTTATTTGCATCGGAATACCAAGCCAAGGTAGCTGTTGACGGATCTGGAGTAACCCTATCTGACCAAACAATCACGTCGCTGCTCGTATTATCGGTACACTCTATACCTTCATTAATAACTAACGGTGCACCGGGTCTATGCTTCTTTGTCAGCTGTACGGCATCCGATACACAGGCATCAGTTGTAGTATATTGTATACCGACAGTTGCCGGACTTTGATCTGCCAGAATATTACCTGCCGTAAAAACGCCGGTGCTTGCATCAATGGTTGATGCGATGGGCGTGGCAGTGAAAGACCAGCTTCCCGCTAAGCCTTGCGTGGCAGCCGTAAGGTCAAAGTCTGCTGTTTCGCCGGCACAAAAAATAGTCTGCATTGACGTTGTTTCGATCACAGGCTTGGGATTGACGGTGATAACATGGGTATCGGAACAGTTATTTACCGTATAGGTCGCCGTTGCCGTTCCTGCTGCTATGCCTGTAACTGTTCCTGACTGACTGATAGAAGCTATCGAAGCAGGTGTAATAGACCAGATTCCCCCTGCAATATCCGACGAAAGTATAAGGTCACTGCCTTCACAGACAGCATTTGCTCCGCTAATAACAGGGGTTGGATTGACCGTAACTGTTACAGACTCCACATCCGACTTACACTCTTGAGGTGCTGCTGTTGTTGCCTGTATATAATAGGTACCCGCACCAACAAGAGTATTGGTAAATTCACCTCCAAGATTTCCACTTGCATTGCTCGTATAATATCTTAGCGTACTGCCGGCGGGAGTAAGCCCTGATATGCTGCCGGCAATATCTACCGAATTGGGCGAACAAACAGCTGCCGGATCGGTTACGGTAAAAGCAGGCTTGGGATTGACCGTTATATTAATTGTAAATGTCTTTTCTATGTGCTGACAACCGCTGCTTCTATGATAGGTAACCGTAAGGACGAGTATTTGCGGGGTTGATGTATTATTTATTATATAATCTCTAAAAATTAATTACACAAATATTCTTCAGCCTATCATTTGGTTTTAGCATTTGTGAAAATAGCCTCCAAAATTTAGCAATACGT
>QMCD01003203.1_pt1 | contig 10120 bp, 8 predicted proteins | sample 1821841 | NCBI WGS metagenome assembly QMCD01 (sample SAMN01991225, study PRJNA193472) | Termite gut metagenome, whole genome shotgun sequencing project. | isolation source: worker | host: Macrotermes natalensis
GAGGTCATGGAGAAGATAATCAGCGAGTACACCCGCGAATCGGGCGTGCGCACGCTCGACAAGAACCTTGCGAAACTTGCGCGCCACAGGGCGAAGAACATAGGGTTCGAAGAGGAATTCACCCCGGAGGTCACTCCCACCGATGTGGAAAAGATACTCGGGATGCCCAAGTTCCGCCGCGACCAGTACGAGGTCGAGGATATGACAGGTGTCGTTACAGGACTCGCATGGACGGAGGTCGGCGGCGATATTCTTTATATAGAATCGGTGCTCACCCCCGGCAAGGGTAAGCTGAACCTCACCGGAAACCTCGGCGACGTGATGAAGGAGTCGGCGACGATCGCTTTCGAGTGGGTGAAGGCCCACCACGCCGAGTTGGGCGTCGACCCAGTGATGTTCGAGAAGAACGACATCAACGTCCACGTCCCGGAGGGCGCGATCCCGAAGGACGGCCCAAGCGCCGGGATCACGATGGTGACTTCGATCGTCTCGTCGTTCACCGGGCGCAAGGTGCGCGAACGCATAGCGATGACGGGCGAGACCACCCTGCGCGGGCGCGTAATGCCTGTGGGCGGGATCAAGGAGAAGATTCTCGCCGCCAAGCGCGCCGGGATCCACCAGATCGTCCTGAGCGAGGACAACCGCAAGGACATAGAGGACGTCAAACCAGAATACCTCCACGGGATCGGCTTCCACTATGTGCGCTCCAATGACGATGTGCTGAAACTGGCGCTCGTGTAATATGGTAAAGCTTAACAATACCGGGGAGGGGCTACACAGCCCCCTCCCCGGTATTCTTTTTTGGTAGTTCTGACTTTGCAGAGTATAATTCGCAGGATTTGCTCGCAAAGAATGCTCGCGCATCATCTCCCGCTGCCGCGGGGCGCTTTCAAAGATTTGAAAAGAAAAGCCGCTTTCAAGCGAACTTGAGCGGCTTTTCTGTCGTCTTACGAGTGCCTTCGGCACCTAAAATCTTTGAGCTGTTGACGAGGATTGAACTCGTGACCTCTTCCTTACCAAGGAAGTGCTCTACCACTGAGCTACAACAGCAAAACGTGGCACAAAAGTAAAGTAATAACTATTTTCAAAATACCAAACTTATTAACACCACGACTGCTAAAAACAGATACGCCGACCGGTCGAAGCCACATTGCGGGCCATTGCCTCGCGGGGACGCTTTTCCGGTGCCGCTACCGTTGATTTAGCTTTTCTTGACCGGCATGCGTTTTTCCTTGATGCGGGCTTTCTTACCCGTAAGGTCGCGCAGGTAGTAAATCCTTGCACGGCGGACGACACCGCGCTTGTTAACTTCAATGTTGTCGATGTGGGGCGAGTAGAGCGGGAAGATACGCTCGACGCCGACGCCGTTGCTGATTTTGCGGATGGTGAACATCTTGGTCATTCCGCTGCCCTTTATCTGGATAACCACGCCGCGGAAGCTCTGCACGCGCTCCTTGTTACCCTCGATGATCTTGTACGAAACCGTGATGGTGTCGCCGCTCTTGAATTCGGGGACTTTCCCACATCGAATCCTGCGCGATCTTGATTAAATTGTCCATTGCTTTGTATGGTTAATGTTAAGTGCGGAATATTACGGGCTCCTATGTCCTTGATTACGTAAGAGATTCCAAACACGAGGTGCAAAGGTAAGGCAATTTCCCGAAATTGCAAAAACTTTTTTATTATCTTTCATAATATCACGATGCGGTCCGGAATCTTTTGCGCGCTTGCATGCACGGCTACATCCGCCTTTCAAATACCTCCGCTGGAAAAATCCAAACAACCTCTATTTGGCGACCGCAGGTCCCGGGACAACCTGATCGGCCAATTCTTTGTAAAATTCGACGATCTCGGGCATAAAGCCGTCGATATTTTTGTATTTGGTCCTGTTGTCGTCGTATTCTTCCAACTTTTTCATCAGGTCTTCGATAAAGTACGTTCCCTCATCTTTACTTTGGGCCAGTGTCGCCCGGAAATTGTTGTTATGTTTTTTATCGTACAATGCTTCGACCGCGATCGTAAGTGGTTCCGACAATACGGCCTCATCGGGTTCGTAAGGTTCTATATCACCCATCCGCGAAGATATGGCAGCGACCCAGGGCTGCAGCAGGTCATTGTATTTTTCTATCAAAGGCTCCCAATAATGGTGTGTAAATTCATGGATGATAATGGATATTGCCCATTTTTCATTGATTGCAGGCTCGTTATTATTATCGAGGAAGCAACAGATCGATGCATAGGCCGATTCGATACCCTGTCTGTCCACGGTTGTTGCCCCAAAATTGAAGGTTCCGGTCAGAAGGGTCTGGACCGGATGAAAATTGTCCGGTGCATATCCGAAAAACGATTCGAGCCACATAATATTGATATTGTTCAGGACATTTTGTTGCAGATGTGCCTCAAGCCGGCCGTATAGATCCTTGTTCGACTCGAAAAATCCCCGGGCGTCGGTCACCCTGTAAAAATCATTTAGGTCCTCGATAAACCGGGGCGTCAGTTCATTGAAACACCTGTCGTCCAATTCTTCGGTAATAACAAGGTCGGGGTTCAGGAAGATCGAGTCGTTATCTATAACGAGGTGCATGGCAAGCATAAAAACACCGTCCCATTGAAGCCGCGTCTCAGAGGGCCTCGATTCCGACCGCATTTCTTTTGCCGTCTCTATGGCGGGATGTGTTTTGAATTCGCCGAACCAGCTATCTATGCTCTGGTTGTAGACCGCTATCTCCCCTTTGTTATATTCGGGATATCCGGCCAATCTGGCCACAATACTCAAAAGCTCCATGCGCGGGTCTACATGGGATTTCAGATTTCCTGCAGAGACACTGTGTCCTGCCAGAAAAAAAATTGCTATCAGCAGCGCAATTTTTTTCATTTATACCGGGATTAAAAATTGTATTACGCAAATATAATCTATCTTCCGCCGTTTTTACGAAGGATCTCACTATATTTGTCTTTCGTATGAAAAAACCTCTGATATTCGTAACCAACGACGACGGGTACGCGGCCCCGGGGCTTGCCACGCTCATCGAGATAGCACGCCGCCACGGCGACGTGGTGGTCATAGCTCCCGAAGTTTCGCAGTCGGGCAAATCGCACTCCATAACTATGTACAGTCCGCTCTATCTGCGCGAGATACGCCGCGAGGAAGGGTTCGAAATGTATGCCTGTTCGGGTACGCCGGCCGACTGCGTGAAGCTGGCGTTCGACCACCTGCTGGCCGAACGCCTGCCCGATTTGACCCTGTCGGGGATCAACCACGGGTCGAACTCGGCGATCAGCGTGCTCTATTCGGGGACAATGGGGGCGGCGATCGAGGCGAGTTTCTACGACCGTCCGGCGATCGGGTTTTCGCTCACCGACCACAGCATGGATGCCGATTTCAGGGCGTCGGCGATAGCCGCGGAGACGATTATTTCAAAGGTGCTTGCAAGGGACATCGAAGTCCCGCTGTGCCTGAACGTCAATATCCCCGTTGCCGCGCCCGAGCAGATACGGGGCATCCGCATGGTGCGCCAGAACGAAGGGTATTGGAAAGAGACCTTCGTGTGCCGCAAAGACCCGCGCGGCCGCGATTACTATTGGCTCACGGGCGACTTCTACAACGCCGAACCCGATGCAGGCGACACCGACGAATGGGCGCTGGCGAACGGCTATGTGTCGGTCGTCCCCGTTCAGGTCGATATGACGAACCACAGGCAGGTGATCAGCCTCGCCGATGTTTTTAATGAATAATTTATGTTATCATCTCGAAGCGTGTAGCGAGAGACCTCTCTCATTCAAGAGATTTCGCTCTGCGCTTCGGAATGACAAAAACAATAAGGTAGATCCCTCACGTACGTTCGGGATGACATAAATGACATAATTATGGATGTAAAGATCGCCGAAAGCTGGAAAGCGGTGCTCGAAGACGAGTTCCGGAAGGGTTATTTCTCCGACCTCACCGATTTCGTGCGTGCAGAGTACGGGCGTGCGCGCGTATTCCCGCAGGGGAAGAACATTTTCCGGGCATTCGACAAGTGTCCGTTCAACGAGCTGAAGGTAGTCGTCATCGGTCAGGATCCCTATCATGGGGTGGGGCAGGCCAACGGGCTTTGTTTCTCGGTCAACGACGGTGTGGAATTTCCGCCCTCGCTTCAGAATATCTTTAAGGAAGTCCACGACGATACTGGGGCCCCGATCCCATCGTCGGGCAATCTCGACCACTGGGCCGAACAGGGTGTGCTGCTGCTCAACGCCGTGCTTACGGTTCGCGCACACGAAGCCGCGTCGCATGCCGGAATGGGATGGGAGCGGTTCACCGATGCTGTGGTGCGCGCGATCGCCGAGCATAAAACGGGTATTGTTTACATGCTCTGGGGTTCATACGCACAAAAGAAGGCGTCGTTCGTCGATCCCGCGAACAACCTTGTCCTCAAATCGGTACACCCTTCGCCGCTTTCAGCATACCGCGGTTTCTTCGGCTGCCGCCACTTCTCACAGGCGAACTATTATCTGCGCTCTCTGGGAAAAACGCCTGTAAATTGGTGATCTTTGCGAAATTACCGCTGACATTTACCATTAACCGTTAGCCCAAAGCCTGTCGACCTTGCGCCTGATCGCAATAGCGTTGACGGCAGTCACCAAAAGTGCGAGCGCAAGCCCGACGAGCAGGGTCGGGCCGATACCCGCTCCGGTTTCATTCCCGGTGAGCGTCGCTGTGAGCGGAAGATATTTTGCACGCACCCAGATGATTACAGGGATCGCACACACAACTACCGACATGTTCAGGGCAAGGGTCAGCATTTGGTACGGCCGCGAAACCTGTGCGGGAGTGTAGCCGACCAAAAGCAGGTCTTCCAATTTGCGCGCGTTTTTCTGAAGTAGCAGGAATATGCTGAGCATCAGGATAAAGAACGACAGCGCGGTGATCAACAGCCCCACCCCGGCAACAACCGCCGTCGCCAGACGGAGGAAATAACCCGTTCTGCCGCCCTCCTGATTGTCTCCCTCAATGCGGAAATGGTTCGCGGAGAGGTATGCGTGCAGCGCATCATCGGCGGTGTTGCTCACCTCGATGATCACGCGCGAAGGCTCCGAAACGGGTTTGTCGGCAAAGCGCGCATTCGACCACTCCATGAAACTTTCTGGCACGAGTATCGTGTTTAGTCGATTGGAGAACGCGACGATCTGCCCCTTGAACGACTCCCTTCGCCCGCCTCCCTCGATGTCGACGTCCATCACCACCTGCTTTACCAACTCCTCGGTCACCTGTGGCAATCCCTGCGTTGAGGCAAACCCGAAGTTGTATAGGTTCAGGTAGTTGCGCGGCAGGATTATGGGTATCACCCGGTCGCCTTCGGCGAACTTCCAGCGGTCGCTTTCCACGTCGAGGAAATGATCGGGCACACTCTCGAAGAACATATATGTCTGGAATCCCGCGCCGCCGATCGAGATCCCGCCCACCACACCGTAACGTGCCGACGTGAACTCCCCCATCGCCTCTACAATGGGCTGGGCGGCGAGCGAATCCAATTCAGCGCGGGTGAAGAAGGTTCCGCCCACGGCCACCCGCCCGACATCCTTGGTGAGTACCAGAAAATCGTTCGACAGGAACGAATCTGGGGCTTCGACCACCGGCCGTATGTCGCGGTAGAGCTGAACGGCGGCGAGGATTATAGCGACACCGGCAAGGTTCGTGAGAAAGAACCCGGCCAGCTGGAGCACGCTTACGTGCTTACGCAACAGTTTCCAGATCAGCTTCATAACACCATCGTTTTATCGTAAGCCATATCGAAATGCCTGCCGATCGAGGTGACGATCACCCCCGCGCCCTGTCCCCTGGCTTCTTTGGCGAGGATGCGCGCCATAGTCTCCGAATTGCGGTCGTCGAGGTGGCTCACAGGTTCGTCCATGATCATGAAATCGGCCTTCTGGCACAACATCCGGATGAACGCCACCCGCTGCTGCTGCCCGAAAGAGAGCTTGCCCACAGGCGCGTCGTACTTATCCGCAATCCCCAACTCGTCGAACAGCGCCGCGATCTCCTCCTCGGTTTTGTGATCCGTGAGGTTGTTCTTGATACGGATATTCTCGACGGCCGTGAGTTCGGGAAATAGCCTCAGATCCTGAAACATCATCGCAAGCGACGTGTTGCGCACCGCGCTCCACCGTCGCGGCGTCAGGCTGCGGACATCCATGCCGTCGAAGCAGATATCCCCCGTGTAGTCGCGCCGATAACCGTACAGATAGCCGCATAGCGACGACTTGCCTGCGCCCGAGACAGCCTCCAGCAGGTATGTTTCCCCCTTGCGGAATGCCGCATCGGTCATCCAGACGTCCGAGCATGCGGGTGGTGCGGCCGCAAAAACGGCAGGCAGTACATGCCGCAATTCGATAGTGTTCATATTCTTAGCAGAAAAGATCCGCGCGGAATGCAATAAAACGCCCCGCGCGGATCCGTATAAATGTTTAATGTTGTATCCGTCCGGGATTAGTTCATGCCGATTATCATGACCACCAGTTGTTCGATGGCGTGATAGAGTACATCGGCCGCGTTCTTCTCCTTGTCGGTCATATTGGTCACGATGCTCACTTCGGTCTGCGAGGTTGCAGTCGAGTACATATCTTCGAACAAGGCCACATAGGGCAGTGCCATGCCAACCTGAGCCGGGATAACTCCCTCGGCGATAAGCCTTTGCAGCATGCTGTGCAGAGCGTTGAAGTCGATCGCGAACCCGCCGAAGCCGTTGAACAGATTACCGTATTTGTTGTGCATCGATGCGCCGCCGTCGTTCATGAGCGCTATTGTGCGGAAGTCGGAGGTTGCATAGAACACACCGTCCTTAACGCCGAACCAATAGGGAATACCCTCTATCGTACCCTCGTACTGGCCCGGAGCAATGTCCCTGTGCGGGAGGTTGCCCATCGCCATCAGTCCGCGCACGGTTTCCAGCATGTTGGGATCGTTCACCTTGGCCATTATCGTCGCCTCGGGGAACCTGCCGCCCGCCGACATCGTGTTGAACGACAGAACGAGATCGCCCTCGATGGCGTCGAAGATCGTCTTGGCCTGCGGCACCATCGCCAACACCATGCTGTACATCGGTATCTTCTGGAATAACTCGTAGGTTTTAGCACCATTCATCGCGCCGCCGAAAACAGCCATACTGCCCTCGGGCAGGTACTTGAGCAGGTCGCCGTTGAAAGTCATATTGGCCTCGGCCATTTCGCGGTATTGCTTTTCGGCATCGGCATCGTCGAAGAATATCTTCGCATCGGAAACGATGCGCCCTTTCTCGAAGTTGACCGGCATGGCTATCGACATCTTGCCGAGCCACTCCATACCAGCCATTCCGATGCCGCCCATCTGCTGCTCGACCATCGGCCAGATGCTGCTGTACGAAATGAACATGCTTGCGTCGTTGCTGCCGTCGAGAATAGTGGCGGCGTGCTGATTACCCATTATGCTCTGGTCCTTCTTCTGCGTGAAGAGGGTTTTCAGCGCCTCTGTTCCGGCGGTGGGGTTCATCGGCGAAACATAGGCCACGAAAACGTTGTCATCGTAAGCCAATGCAACGTGGCTGCCGTTGCCGCCGTCGGTATAGACGGTCAGGCCCTCGGCGTCGATCTTCTCGATCGAGGCTCCCTGGGTGATCATCCACTCGCACATATTGTCGATCGCCTTGCGGTCTTTGACCTTGTAGACGATGCCGACGTTCATGTCGTTGGCCGCGATGTTCCTGGTCTGCATGAAAAGGAAGCAGTCGTGGTCCATGCTCAGGCCGGCCTTTGCGGGATCGGCTATGAGCGAGAGGACGTACTCGCGGCTTTCGGGGGTCATTTCATTGTCTTTGGCCATCGCCTGTTCGATCTGTGCGTAGATCGGGCTTTTGGTGAAGTCGCCGATCTGTGCCTTGTGGGCCAGCGATTTGGGATTTGCCGAGAACACCATGAAGGCGTCAGCCGGAATAACTTCACGATAGTCCTTGCCCTGCGAGCAAGCGACGAGCATCAGCGCAGCGAGCGCCGAGCAAAGCGTGCAGAGAAAAATGCGATTTTTTTTCATTGTTTATCAAGATGGTTTATTTGTGTGCGAATTAATTGACAAAAGTAAGCAAAAAAATACATGTATACAATACGTTAGCCGTATTTGTCGGTTTATGGCCATACTCTACGCGCCGTCCTCCATACATATATAGACGCATTTAGGCGCAAAATGTTACACAGACCAATAAAAAATATGCATGCCTCAGAATCCGAAATACTCCTTCGCGTTGCGGTGACAGATGTCGGCGACCATCGAATGGATCGTCTCCATTTCGCTCACAGGCAGGCGTCCCGACTCCACGTCGGCGCCGATCATGTCGCACAGTATCCTGCGGAAATATTCGTGCCGTGTGTAGCTCAGCAGGCTGCGCGAGTCGGTTAGCATCCCCACGAATCTGGACAACAGGCCGAGCGATGACAGCGCGTTGAGTTGTTTGCGCATCCCGTCTTCCTGGTCGAGGAACCACCACGCCGCGCCGAACTGCATTTTTCCCGCCACCGTGCCGTCGTTGAATGTCCCGGCCATCGTCGCAAGGACTTCGTTGTCCTTGGGGTTCAGATTGTAAAGGATAGTTTTGGCGAGTTTCCCGCGTGCTGCCAGACGGTCGAGGAAACGGTGGCCGGCGCGAGCGACGGGCAGATCGAGGATGGCGTCGTAGCCTGTGTCGGCACCTATGCGGCTGAACATCAGTGAGTTATTATTGCGGATCACGCCAACATGAAACTGCTGTACCCACCCCTTTTCGGCATCCATAACGGCCAAATGGTGCAGCATTCCGCTGCGGTAGACATTCAATTCGTCTTCTGTAACCTCTTCACCGGCAAGGGCTTTTTTTAGGATGCGGTCGAGTTCGGCGTCGGTGAAATCGTCGGCATAGAATGTCTCCATGCCGTGGTCGGACAGACGGCAGCCCGCCGCGGCGAAAGCGTCGTGGCGACGGCTGAGGGCATCCATAAGCGTTTTGAGATCGCGTATCTCGACATCAGCAGCCGCGCCGAGCCTCGTCAAATAATCCCCGAACGACGGCTTCTCGATCGCCACCGCCGCATCGGGCCTCCACGTGGGCAACACCTTGCATCCGAAGGGCGCGGCGGCGATCGCCGCATGATGCTCCAGCGTGTCGGCGGGGTCGTCGGTGGTGCAGATCACCTCGACGCCGAATTTTTCGATAATATCGCGGGGGCGCATCTCCGCGAGCCGGGCGTTGGCGCGTTCATATATTTCGCGCGCGGTTTCTGGTTTTAATATGGTATGAATGTCCAGCGCGCGCGCCAATTCGAGGTGCGTCCAGTGGTAGAGCGGGTTGCGCATCGTGGCGGGCACAGTGGCAGCCCACCGTTCGAACTTCTCCCAGTCTCCCGCATCGCCCGTGATATACTTCTCGTCCACCCCGTTGGCACGCATTGCACGCCATTTATAGTGGTCGCCTCCGAGCCACACCTCGGTGATGCTCCCCATCGGGCGGTTCTCTGCGATCGTGCAAGGATCGAGGTGGCAGTGGTAGTCGATGATCGGTTGGGGCGCGGCGCTCAGATGATAGAGTTCCCGAGCGGTATCGCTGCCAAGCATGAAGTCTTCGTGGATAAAAGCCGTCATAAATAAAATTTTTTGAATTATGGATTGTGAATCATAAAGAAAGTGCGATAGATAGCGTGATATTATTAAAATATTTTACAAACACACATGCAAAGCACACCGCCATTCATAACTCATAATTCATTAACTAATTCTCCCTATTTCTCTCGCAATCCCCATCTCCAGTCCGCGCAGTTCAGCAAGCCCGCGCAGGCGCCCGATAGCCGAGTATCCGGGGTTGGTCTTTTTAGCGAGGTCGTCGAGCATCCTGTGTCCGTGGTCGGGACGCAGAGGGATGCGGCGGCGTTCGGCCTGCTCGACCTCCAGCAGCGCGCGCATGGTTTCATACATATCGACGACGCCTTCCAGGTGGTTCGCCTCGTGGAAGTTACCGTCGGCATCGCGCTCGACGTTTCGGAAATGGACGAACCCCACCCGGGGCCCGAATCGGCGTATCATCGCCGTGGCATCGTTCCCCTCTCCCGCGCCGAACGACCCCGTGCAGACGCACAGCCC
>QMCD01002529.1_pt1 | contig 10119 bp, 9 predicted proteins | sample 1821841 | NCBI WGS metagenome assembly QMCD01 (sample SAMN01991225, study PRJNA193472) | Termite gut metagenome, whole genome shotgun sequencing project. | isolation source: worker | host: Macrotermes natalensis
GACGTATGGCTTATAGTCGGTATTTGCCTGCTTGGCAACACGTTGAGCGATAATAGTACAGATCGTAGCCGCCCTGTGTCCCATAAGTGCCGCAAGACCTGCCAACGCCGAAGACTCCATCTCAAAGTTAGTTATTCGGCGACCCTCATAACTGAAACTCTCTATCTTATCGTTCAGCTTTGGGTCTTGTGGCATCATTCTTACCCAACGACCCTGAGGTGCATAAAATCCGCCGCACGCTATCGTTATGCCCTCCCTCGTACAATCGGCAAAATGCTTTAAGAGTGTCTTATCGGCATCAATAAAGTAGGGTTTGGGCAATAGTTCACACCAGCCGACGTGTTTCATAAATGCCGCCTCGATAGGCAAGTCGCAAACATCGTTACGTCCCGCATAAAAATTAAGCAGTCCATCAAATCCCACCGAAGTGCGCGAAAAGAGGAACGTCCCAAGCTCTATATCGGACTGAATCGCACCCGAAGTGCCCAATCGGAGCAACGTGAGCTGTCGATGCTCTGCTTTTTCGTAACGTGTCTCAAAATCAACATTCGCCAACGCATCAAGCTCCGTAACGACAATATCGATATTATCACAACCGATTCCTGTCGAAACAACACTCATTCGTTTGCCTTTATACGTTCCCGTAATCGTCTTAAATTCACGACTGGCAATATCACACTCTATCGCCTCAAAACGCTTCCCGATAAGGGCTACGCGGTCGGGGTCGCCAACCAAAATAACGGTGTCGGCAAGCTGGTCGGGTTTTATGTGGAGGTGAAAAACCGACCCATCGGGGTTAATAATCAATTCGGAAGCCTCAATCTTTCTCATATCTATTTGAATATTAAGTTGCAAATGAACCATAAAAGTAGTTATTTTGTAGGAAAATAGAAAATCGCAATGACACTTATCAAATCAATTTCAGGTATAAGAGGCACCATAGGAGGTGTGACGGGAGACAATCTGACCCCTGTCGATATAGTTAAATTTACAACAGGGTATGCACTCTGGTTGGCAGAACAAAACGGAGACGACCGCCGCCTCAAAGTAGTAGTCGGACGAGATGCAAGGCTCTCGGGTGGAATGGTTGCCGATATTATTATCGGAACTCTATTGGGATGCGGAATCGACGTTATCAATATCGGACTATGCACTACGCCGGGAACGGAATTAGCCGTTACTCACTATGGCGCAGACGGCGGTATAATTATAACGGCAAGCCATAATCCCAAGCAGTGGAATGCCTTGAAACTGCTCGGCGGAACGGGTGAATTTCTGACCGATGAGCCAGGCAAAAGAGTGCTCGAATTAGCCGAAAAAGAGAATCCTAAATACTCCGAAATCGACAATATCGGACAGGTCATCGTTAAGGAGGATTTCAATGCCCGCCATATAGATATGGTATTGGCTCTGCCACAGGTCAATACGAAGGCTGTAAAATCGAGGAAATACAAAGTCGTAGTTGATGCCGTAAACTCTATTGGAGGTGTCGTTATCCCCGAACTGCTATCACAGCTGGGGGTTAAAGTTATCTGCCTGAATTGTGAACCAAACGGCAGGTTTGCGCATAATCCCGAACCGATTGCCGAAAATCTGACCGAGATTTGCGAAGTCGTAAAGAGAGAGAAAGCAGACCTCGGAGTAGTCGTTGACCCCGATGTAGATAGGCTGGCTCTTGTTTCGGAGACGGGCGAGTTGTTCGGCGAGGAATATACCCTCGTTGCGGTAGCCGATTATCTGCTCTCTCTAAACGGGGGAGGCAATACCGTATCGAATTTAAGCTCTTCTCGCGCCCTCAAAGATGTCACCGAAAAGTATGGTGGTACATACTCGGCCTCAGCGGTGGGCGAAGTAAATGTCGTTGAAAAGATGAAAACAACCGATGCCTTTATCGGGGGCGAAGGGAATGGCGGAGTTATTTTTCCCGAATTGCACTATGGACGCGATGCACTCGTTGGGGTGGCATTGATACTGACACACCTTGCAAAACAGAAGGTAAAAATGTCGCGCCTGCGTGCCGAACTTCCTCAATATTTTATGGCGAAAAGGAAGTTAGCAATTAGCAGTAAAGAGAGTGCCGTGAAAATTTTCGACTACCTCAAAACGCACTACAAAGATGAACAAATCACCGATATAGATGGCGTAAAGATTGATTTTGCAGATAAATGGGTACACGTTCGCGGCTCCAATACCGAACCCATTATGAGGGTTTACACCGAAGCCCATACCCAAAACGAAGCCGACGAACTGGCAGAAAGAATCGTCAGAGAGATAGAGAAAGTGTAAAATTCATTACGATTTATTACGATTCATAATGTTTTGGAATAAATTCGTATCTTTGCAGAAATAAAATATGTGATTATGATCGAATCGCCTCCAAAATTTGATGTTACAGTAGGATTAATGTTGTCTCTTGAATTTGCTAGAAACAACACATCTATTGATTCTGTTGCTGAAGATATTAATAACAACTACCTATATTGGAATAAAATCAAGTATATTACCCCCTTGCCAAATGGTATCAGAACCCCAGAAGAGTTATGGACTTGCGTAAAAATGTCTCGCAGGACAAATGCCAAATATGAAATTGGAAATTACCGATTCCGTATTCCAAATACATCAGAATTTCAACGACTTTGCCACGAAATAGACCTTAACTGTGGCGGAATGTTAGGCAGTAGCGACGGACTAATTCCCGAAAGTGATAAACAACGTTATCTTATCAGCTCCAATATGGAGGAAGCTATCGCTTCAAGTATAATGGAAGGAGCAGCGACAACTCGCCTCAAAGCAAAAGAGATGTTGCAAAAAAAGATTTCTCCCCGTACTCGTGGTGAAAAAATGATTGTCAATAACTACAACACCATTCGCTATATAATAGAGCACAAAGACCTGCCTGCATCGAAAGAGATGTTGCTTGAAATTCATAAATTGATAACTCGCGAAACTCTCGAAAACGCGGAAGATGAGGGCAGATTCAGACAAAATAATGATGTCGTTGTCGAAAACGGAATAACCCACGAAACCATATATACTCCTCCTTCCTTTGAAGAGATAGACGGATTAATAGAAAGCATTTGTACCTTCTTTAATCAATCGATAAATAAACCATTTTTTATACATCCCGTTATTAGAGGTATAATCCTACATTTTCTTATTGCTTTCGTTCACCCATTTGCAGACGGCAATGGACGTACCGCCCGTGCCGTATTCTATTGGTATATGTTACATCAAGGCTATTGGCTGACTGAATACTTATCAATATCATCGGTAATAAAAGAGAGCAAACATAAATATGAAGACTCTTTTCTATATACCGAAAAAGATGATAACGATTTAGGCTATTTTATACACTACAATTTACATGCAATAGATATCGCGTATCGAAATCTGCGCAAATATATAGAGCGTAAAATGGGAGAACGACAAAATTTGTCAGAATATCTGCATTTTGGGATAAACGAACGACAAGCTCAAATAATCGGTTGGTTCAAAAAAACGCCAAATTTAACATTTTCAGTAAAAGAGATTCAAACACGATTGGGGATAGCATTCTCCACAGCCAAATCGGACTTGGACGGATTGGCTGAAAAGGGATTTTTGAAAGTGTTGGCAGTGAATAAGGTAAAACACCACTACGTCCGTTCGGATAATTTTTTACAACTATTAGATTCTTAACAAAGAATCTTTTAATCTTTAATTCTTAATTTTTAATTGACTATGAACGCTGTTATTTTTGATATGGACGGAGTGTTGGCTGACAATATGGCTGTACACAGAGATGTATTCGGGTTATTTGCTCGAAAATATGGGGTAGATATATCAGACGATGAGTTAAATACGTTGGCAGGAATGGGCAACGACCAGATACTGCCCAGAATCTTTCCGAAAAATATTTTAGACAAATATTCCATCGAAGCGCTCGGCAACGAAAAAGAGCAGATGTACCGAGACTACTATGCTCCGAAAATCAAAGAGGTTGCAGGGCTAACGACATTTCTGAAACTTCTCACAACGAACGGCATAAAGTGTGCCGTAGGTTCGTCGGGGCAGGAAAAGAATGTCGATTTCGCGCTCGATGCGCTCCATATTCGTCCCTATTTCTCGGCTATTGTCAATGGAGATATGGTTACACGGCGAAAACCTGACCCCGAAATATTTTTGACGGCAGCCCAAATGCTGGGTATCGCCCCGACGGAGTGTGTAGTAATGGAGGACTCTATTTCGGGTATCGAGGCGGCAAAAAGAGCGGGTATGAAGGTTGTCGGGTTGGCAACTACATTTTCGGCAGAGGAGCTTGCGCAGCGGGCTACACCCGACAAAATAGTTAAAGATTTCACAGAACTCGGTGTTGCGATTTTTTAAGATATTCGCCCTCGTGGTGCTGTTCGGTTATTCGGCGAATGCCCAAGAGGGGACTACTATCGCTTTTTGGAATGTCGAAAATCTGATGGATACCACGCGGAGTATGTTTTATGATGACAGGGAGTGGACTCCTCCGCGCTGGAACGCAGAAAGATACAAGGCAAAAATCGAAACCCTCACGCGCGTAATCGACGCTCTTGCGCCCAACATTATAGGCTTATCGGAGGTAGAGAACGAAGCCGTTGTACGCGACTTGGTGGTTGCGTCAAAAGGGGGATACAACTATATTCATCGCACCTCATCTGACGGACGCGGTATAGATTTGGCACTCCTCTATCACGGCGATAGATTTTTCCCACACCGCACAGAGCTCATAAATTCGGGATTCGGACGTGAATTTTTACACGTTTCGGGAACGTTGGATTCGGATACAATAGCCTTACTTGTTGTTCATCTGCCTTCACAACTAAACGAAAACCATATCCGTAAAAGGGTAATGGAGCGATTGGGAGTTGTCACCGATTCCCTGCAACACATCACGCCTCGCCTTATCGTTATGGGGGACTTTAATGCTACGCCTACCGACAAAATAGAGCGGCGAGTGATGGACGCTCGCACATTGTTTTTAGGAGTTGTATCCGATATCGGGTCGTATGCCTATCGCGGACGATGGCAACTATTCGACCAGATTTGGCTTAGCCAAACGTTGCAGGATAGCTACTCGGAGGGGGGAGTATTCGTCAGAGGTTATATGCTTATAGGCGAAGGCTCACGGCGCGGTTATCCGAAGCGCACATTTTACGGCATACGCTACACGGGCGGCGCTTCAGACCACCTACCCGTTTATATTAAATTAGCAGTTAGAAATTAGTAGTTAGTAGAATTAGCAGGTAAGATTGCTTTTTGCCTCAGGTGCGTTCTCCAAAACCGGCGCAATTATCGGGCAACTATTCAAATCAACACACTCGCCGCAAGTTTCAAAGCCTTTACCCATAGCGCACGAGCGAATTTCGCACATCGAGCAGTATCCGAATTTCACGCCCTCGGTACGGCAACCTGCGCAGTTAATTGTCTCGGCAGTAATTTCGGGCGTGTTGTTCATCTCGCTCCATTTTCGAGCGGTCTCTTCACGCAGAATATTATCGTTATTGATAGTGGCGATGCGAGCATCACACGTTTCGCAGTTAAGACCGCAACAAGCTATTAGTTCTTTCATCGGATTTTATATTATTGTTTTTTGTTGTGCAAGTTTAGTTTTCTGTCGTCAATTTGTAGAATTTATCCCCTCTTCTTACGCCTGCGATTTTTAGTGAGCAGCGGACTCCTTGCGGGGCTTCGGTTACTATTTTATCGTCTACCCGCAACTCTTCGACTATGCCCTCGACTACGCCTGTCTTTTCGCCCATTACGACGTATCGGTCTCCAACTGATAGCGGATTCGCTTGCACCGCCACTTCGGCAACACCCAATTTTGAGAAATAGTTCGTCAGCTGACCTATATATTCCTTTTTCAAAGTCGCCGAAGAGCCATATTCTTGTGTCAATTCGGGCACCTGTTTTCCAGTATAGTACCCTTCCCAGAATGAACGATTAAAGACCTCCGACAGCCTCGTTTTCCATTGCTCAACCTTTTCGGGTGTAAATGTCCCCTCTTCGATCGCACGAACAGCCTCGCTATACACCTCCGCCGTCCGTCTTACATAGTCTGCCGAGCGCGCTCTCCCCTCAATTTTCAGAACTCTCACCCCCGCCGCCACCATCTTATCCAAGAACTCGATGGTACACAAGTCTTTGGGCGAAAGTAGGTATTGTCCGTCCACCTCAACTTGTTCGCCTGTCTCTTTGTCCTGCAAAATGTACCCTCTGCGGCAAAACTGCATACACTCTCCCCGATTTGCAGAACGACCGCAAAGGTGCGCACTCAAATAGCAACGCCCCGAAATCCCCATACACAACGCTCCGTGCGCAAACATCTCTATCTTAACGGGGATACGTTCCTTCTCTATCTGTTCGTGGATATGGGCAACCTGTTCGAGCGTAAGTTCCCTTGCCAGCACAATCGTATCTGCCCATTGGGAGTAGAACCTTACTCCCCCTATATTGGTAACGTTTGCCTGAGTAGAGATGTGAATCCTCAACCCTAACGTATGGGCATACATAATAGCCGTAAAATCGGAAACAATAACGGCATCTACCTCAGCCTCTTTCGCTCTGCAAAATAAGTCGTAAAGCTCTTCAAGCTCGTCATCGTATATAATCGTATTGGCAGTCAGATACGCCCGCATACCCGCTTCGTGGGCACGGCGCACTATTTCACCAAGCTGCTCGACACCAAAATTAGCTGCCGAATGAGAGCGCATATTCAGCCTTCCGACCCCAAAATAGATTGCATCGGCACCCCCTTGTGATGCCGCCTGTAACGCTTCAAAAGAGCCGACAGGGGATAATATCTCTGGTTTCACGCTATTCGTTTTGTCAGTTCAAGTGCCAGCTCTCGCAGTGGTTCGGTTTTTGGGAGGTCAAGTGTCGCAAGGGCTGCCAAAGCTTTATCGGTATGTTGCGTAACTGCACTCTCAGCAATTGCTCGAATACCAAGCTGTGCATAGACATCGAGTATTGTCGCTATTCGCTGTTCAGGTATCATCTCCTTATTATGGAGTGTCGATAGTAGTCTATATCTCGTCTTTTCATCGGCACGCTCCAACGCCGCGACCATCAGAAACGTCTTCTTCCCCTCGACGATATCGCCACCGATACGTTTACCAAGTTCCTGTTCGTTTCCATAACAATCCAATAGGTCGTCCTGTATCTGAAATGCAATCCCCAGCTCATATCCGAACTCGTTTATAAGTCGTGTCTGCTCTCTACTTGCTCCACCGCATATTGCCCCCATAACGACCGCTCCTGCAAACAGAGCCGCCGTTTTAGCACCAATCATCGCCTCATACTCCGCCAACGTTACCTGCTCCCTATCGGCAAAGTCCATATCCATTTGCTGACCTTCGCAAACCCGCAACGATGTCGCATTAAAAACAGGTAAAATCCTTGACAACAGATATGGCGTAACCTTTTCAAGCAACGAATAGGCGTAAATCATCATCGCATCGCCCGACAAAATAGCCCCGTTTACTCCCCATCGAGTCTGAACCGAAGGGCGACCACGCCTCGTGGTGGCATTATCCATAATATCGTCGTGGAGCAATGTAAAGTTGTGAAAAACCTCAATCGCCGACGCAACATTCATAGCGTTGCGCTCCAATCCGTTATCTCTTAAAGTTTCTCCTTCCTCCGTTTCAAATGCTTCGGCAGAGAGGATAACAAGTTGGGGGCGAAGTCGTTTGCCACCACCCTCAAGCGAATACGAAATCGGTTCGTAAAGATTTGCCGGCTCCTTAGGGAGCGCAAGTCGTGATATATAATCCTGTATTGTCATAATATAATGCAAAGTTACCTTATTTAACTGAAAAATTAATACCTTTGTTCAAAATTAAAAACAGACATATCAATGAAGGAAGAGAAAAAACGTGCAGCAGTCGGTATAGATGTGGGCGGCACAAATACGGTAACAGGTTTAGTCGATGAGAACGGAAAATGTTTAGGGTTACTCTCATTCAAAACGCAACAATATCAAGTTTTCGATGACTATGTGAAACGAATCAGTCAAGATATTGATGCTTTGTTGGCTCGCTTCCCCGACCACGTTTTGGTTGGTATCGGTGCAGGCGCACCCAACGGCAACAGAAAGAGTGGATATGCCGAAAATATTGTCAATATAAAGTGGTGGGAAAAACAACAAGATATAGGTAACGAAGATAAACGTATCATAATCGTTCCGTTCGTCGAGGCTTTTCGCCGTATATACCCCACGATTCCAATGATTATCGATAATGATGCCAATGCTGCCGCTATCGGTGAAATGATATATGGCGGAGCAAAAGGTATGAAAGATTTTATAATGCTAACGCTCGGAACAGGACTCGGAGCAGGTGTCATTGCCAACGGCAAGATGATTTACGGACACGGCGGAACAGCAGGAGAGCTGGGACACATCATCGTTGAGAAGAATGGTCGCCAATGTAACTGCGGACGCCAAGGTTGCCTCGAAAACTATGTCTCGGCGACAGGTATCGTCAGAACTGTATATGAACTCTTCTGCAACGAAACAATGGACAGCTCTTTACGCTCGCTAAGTAGAGATAAACTTACATCGGAGGCAATATACGAAGCGGCAGTAAACGGAGATGCACTCGCCCTCAAAGCATTCGAGATTACGGCACGCTATCTCGGCGAGGCTATCGCAAATCAAGTTGCCTTTACTTTCCCCGAAGCTATATTCCTGTTCGGCGGATTGGCAAAGTCGGGCGACTTGCTATTCAAACCCACAAAACATTATATGGAAGAGGCAATGTTGCGCAACTACAAAGGACAGGTCAAACTACTTCCTTCGGGCATCGATAATGACAATGCCGCTATCTTAGGAGCTTCGGCTCTTGTTTGGGAAGAGCTTGATAATTAGATAGAGCAAAATACCCACCACACCTCCTACACCGATACCAAGTGCGACTTGTAGCGGAAAGTGGAGACCAAGATATATGCGGGAGTAGCTCACTAAAAGCGTCCACGCCAAAAGTGTCCAGACGAGCCAGCGGCGGCGCAAAACAAGTGAAACGAAGGTAAATATAAAGAACGTATTGGCGGCGTGAGAGGAAGCAGTGCCTCTTACGCTGCCTTTTCCTACGACATTATGCAGTTCCGACAACATATCGGTATGTGTCGGGCGAGGCATCGGGAAGGTCGCCTTAAAGAAATTACATATATGGTCTGCCGCAACGACTCCGACCGCAACAAAGCCTACAACAAGCAGCGCCCGCTTCCAACCAACGTATCGAAATATCAGATATACCAACAGCAAATAGAGTGGCACCCACGCCAAACGCGCCGAAGCAAACTCCATTATGGCATCGAGCCAGCTACCTCCATCAAAATTGAGGGCAAGCATCAAAGAGCGGTCAAGTTCGTTCATCTCAAATTCTAAATTTTGAATTCTAAATTGTTTTATTGAATCTCTTTTCAATAAAACCAATCCCTAATCGGTTTGTTAATCAAAATATTTGTCGAGTAGCTCTTTGGCGGCACGAAAAGAGGTTATCTCCCCCTGCTCGACACGCCTCTCGTAATCGTTTAGTTGCGTCTTGATTTCGGGGTCGTTATAGAAGCGATATTTCAATGTCTCCTCAATACTTTCACTCATCCACCAACGATTCTGCCGAGCGCGATTGCGCTCAAAGTAACCATTCGCACGGGTAGTATCGACAAAGTTCATTATCCCCTTCCATATACCATCTATACCATCGCCTGTGAGCGAAGAGGTCGTCAATACCGATGGGCGCACATTCGATAGAGGCATAGGGAAAAGGTGTAACGCCGAACGGATTTGGGTTGCCGCCAACTCTGCTCTGTGGAGGTTATCGCCATCGGCTTTCGTTATGGCAACAATATCCGCCATCTCCATAATTCCGCGCTTGATGCCTTGCAACTCATCTCCCGCTCCCGAAATTTGGAGCAACAGAAAAACATCGGTCATCGAGTGTACCGCCGTTTCGCTCTGTCCCACTCCGACGGTCTCTATCAGAACGACATCGAATCCCGCCGCCTCACACAAAATGATACTCTCTCTCGTCTTTCGCGCAACTCCTCCCAGCTCACCTGCCGAAGGAGAGGGACGGATAAATACTTTCGGGTTATTTGCCAAGG
>QMCD01003747.1_pt1 | contig 10119 bp, 6 predicted proteins | sample 1821841 | NCBI WGS metagenome assembly QMCD01 (sample SAMN01991225, study PRJNA193472) | Termite gut metagenome, whole genome shotgun sequencing project. | isolation source: worker | host: Macrotermes natalensis
TTACAGCGACAGCATCTGACCGAACTCCTCTATATCTTTATCGGTCGTATCCCAACTCGTTACGAAGCGGGCTTCGCGCGCTTCCTCGTTCCACATGTAGAAGAAATACTTTTCGCGCAGGCGGGCGAGCATTTCGGACGGCACGATGCAGAATATCTGGTTGCTCTCGACTTTTTGGGTGAATTTTATCCCGGGATGGCGAGCCAAAACCTTCGCCAGCCGCACCGCCATCGTGTTGGCATGGCGTGCGTTCTCAAGCCACAAATCTTCCTCTAAATATGGCAGCCATTGCGCGGCGAGATAACGCATTTTCGAGGCCAGCTGCGCCGACTGTTTGCGGATAAAGCGCATATCGCGTGCGATCTCCGGGCGGAAGGCAATCACTGCCTCTCCGGTCATCATCCCGTTCTTGGTGCCGCCGAAGCTCAATATGTCCACCCCCGCATAGACTGTAATTTCGCGTAACGAACAACCCAAAGCCGCACAGGCATTCGCAAGCCGCGCGCCGTCCATGTGCAGATACATTCCACGCGTATGCAGAAAATCGGCCAACGCACGTACCTCTTCCACCGTATAGACCGTACCGAGTTCGGTGGTCTGTGAAATATAGGCCACGGCAGGCTGCGGATGGTGTTCGACGCCGAGCACATGCAGGTGTGGCTCTATCATCGCGGGGGTAAGTTTCCCGTCGGGAGTGTCGACGGGCAGAAGCTGGCAGCCCGTCATGCGTGCGGGTGCGCCGCACTCGTCGACATAAATGTGGGCGGTCGAGGCGCACACTATAGAATTAAAGGAACGGGTAACGGCCTGAAGAGCTATCGAATTAGCTCCGGTGCCGTTGAATACCAAAAACGGCTCGGCCTCTTCACCGAATACTCCTTTCAAAGCAGCCAGGGCGACCCGTGTCCACTCGTCGTCGCCGTATCCCACAGCATGGTCGCGGTTCGCCTCAACCACCGCTGCCATCACTCGGGGGTGGACGCTCGCATTGTTGTCGCTTGCAAAACTACGCATGCTCTATTTCAGGTCGGGAAAATACATGTGTTCGGCTGTTATGCCGCACTCGTCCATCATCTCGAAACAGTATTCGAGCGCTCCTATCGCAGCATCGGCGTTGTTGGTGCCGAAAGCGAGTTTCACGCCCGCTTCCATTGCAGCCTTAATCGTGCGCGCATTGGGAATGCGGTAGCGGGCGTTCACTTCCAACGCGACTCCGTGCTCTTTAAGCGCGGTAACCACCTTTGCTATACGCTCCTCTGTCCACAACGCATCGTAGTCGGCCATCATCGCGGTTGGCAGGAAGAACGGATTCACAAACAGATCGATCGGTTCGCCCGAGATTACATCGACCGTACGGTCTACTATCTGATCCATATACTGTTCTACCGGAACGTCGATTATGACCTCCTCGTCTATCCACAGATGCACCCTGCGTCCGGCATGATCGGTAAATGTAAGGGCGTCGGTGAAAACGAAGTCGAATTTCCTGCGCGAGGTAGCCGAGAAAGTAGTCGGCCACTCGCGTCCCTCGCCCTGCATCGCGCGGAAAGCGGGCATACTTTTGGTCGTGTCGATAAAGTTGTCTATTCCGGCGTCATCGGTTATCGGAAAACCGATACCGCAGTTTGGAGCTATGGCGTAAAATATGCCCGTACGGCGCGAATTCTCCATCGCCTGCTCCTGCGACCACCCTTTGAGGTGGACATGATAATCTATAACGGGAAAACCTGATTGCTGGAGACGGATTACGCGGTCGGTGGTTTCATCAACGGTGTCGGTGCGACCCGAAGCGTCGTCGGGCAGGAAGTGTATTTTCATGTCGCGCACACGGGTAGCGCCTTCGTAGGAATCTATCACGAACGTTCCCGCGCCAAGACGGGCGACGTCCTGTGCAATGCGGTACGGCTCTGCCGGCTCGACATAATCGACAAGCAGTATGTCGTCTATCTTAACGGTAATTTGCCTGCCTGTGACGGTGACCAGCAAATCGAACCACTCCCCGTCGGCGGCCATGCTTTTAAAGACGTTACGCACATTTACAAGGCTGCCCCTTTTCAATCTGCCCGCATCGAGGCGACGGTTGCCCAATGCGATCTCATATCCGTAGCCCTCGCCATGGTGAATCCACAGCGACGAGGCGGTTCCCGGCTCGGTGAGAATCTCTGCCGAGAGAACGAAATTACGGAATTCGGGCAACGCGGCATTTGGGTCGGATGGGCCGTAGAGCATAACCTTGTCGTCCGAGACGACTATCTCTTCGGGGGTGGCTTCGGGCTATAATGCGCCAGTTCGAGAAGTTTTCGTCGGGCATCAGTGACTTCCATTTTACGGAGTCTTTGCCTCCACACGCGGCCATTGCCATCAGGACGATAGCGAAGAGAGTTTTTTTGATTAATTTCATTATATGGTTGGTCTTATGGGTTTTATCATCATTGTCGTTATCCTGCGACAGAGGTCGGTATGCCGAGCGCTTCGACACGGGCGGCAATGGCGCGCAACTCCTCAATGGGCACCTTTTCGAGGTTTTTGGCGGGAGTATCGCGGTCTATGGTGTATATCATCACCTGACGCGGGGCGATTTCCCTTATGAGTTCCAGCCATGCCGACACCTCGCGTTCTGTGGTGTTATCGACCCTTTGGCCGGCGTATTCACCGCGCAGAAACATCGTCTGAATAATCAGCCTTCCATTGAAACGCTTCATGTTCGCGACCGTATCGGCAACGGAGAAGGCGCCCTGCGGGCCGTTTATAAGACGCACCGTCTCGTCGAAAGCCGAATCCAACTTCAAAATATTATTGTCCACGCGTTCGAGCGCGCGACGCACGCTTTCCCTGCCTATCGTTGTGGCGTTGCTCAATACCGACACCCCGGCCGACGGGCAAATCCCGTCGCGCAACTGCAAAGTGTCGTCTATTATCGACTCGAAATCGGGATGGGTCGTCGGCTCTCCGTTTCCGGCAAAGGTTATAACGTCGGGACATTCGCCCGAGACGGACATCTCGCGCAGTTTTTCGCCCAAAAGGCGATGCACATCCTCGCGGGAGTTGAATCGCCCGTGCATACCGGCTTGATTCCAACCGCATTCGCAATATATACAGTTGAAATTACACAGTTTGGCTGCAACAGGAAGCAGATTCACCCCCAGCGAAATACCGAGTCTCCGGCTGCGAACCGGCCCAAAAATAACATCCGGGAAAAGCGCTGTCATAATCGACAGCAAAGATAGCAAAAGCCGAGCGGAAAGCCAAACAAAGTTTGAGCTTTCCCGAGGCGCATCCTATCTTCAATGCACGAAGTGCAGATAAAGGTAGCAAAAGGTAGGCGACAACGCAAATTTATTTGCGGTTCCGAAACGCATCATCTTTTCAACGCGCGAAGCGCCGATAAATAACAATGTCGGACATGGGCAAAATCGAATGCTCGGTCTCGCCGATAGAGCGTAACAGCATGGCAATAATATCTTCAATTTTAATTCACCGTTCCTTATACATAACGTGACATAAGCGCGTCAACTTTGCACCATGAAAAAATATATTACGAAGAGAACAGGGTTTATCGGGCACGTTACACTATTTTTAGTCGTTTGCGGCGCTATGGTCGGTTGCGAAGCCGAGCTTACGGAGAGGACGGGCAACCCTACAGGGCAGGAGTTGAGTTTTGCCGCTACCGTTGAAGATTCCGCGACGAGAGTGGAGAATACCGTGTGGGGCAACGACATGATAGGCGTTTTTATGGTCGACGAGACCGACGGCACGGTATTGGCCGGGAACAAACGTTTCCACACCATCGCCAACGGGATATTCAATGCTTACACCTCCTCCGACCGAATCGTGCTGTCCGAGGGCGCGACGGTCGGGCTGTATGCATATTATCCCCACAATACTAATACCGAGAACTTTGCCGTGCCGGTCGATATTGCCGACCAAAGCGACCAAAGTCGTCTTGATTTTATGCAAGCCAAGGTCGGCGATGTGAGCGTTTTCACGCCTGCGCCCACGTTCACGTTCACACGGCAGACCGTACGCCTTGTGTTCGAAGTAGCGGCGGGGAAAGGTATCACATCGCTCGGCGGACTTACGGCTACGATTTCGGGTGTGCCCACACGCGCCACGTTCGACGTGCGGAGCGGGGTTATGACTATCGACCGCAGTTCGGCTGTGCCGTTCAACGCAAACGTCGAAATCGAGGGGGCAAATGCAAGAGTCGAGGCGACAATCTTCGCCGACACGCAGGACGTGCCCACGGTAACATTCACACTCGGCGGCAGCCCGTTTATTTGGCACGTCGAAGGCGCGTTCGGCGACAAAGGGTGGCGGCATACATATAATGTAACCATCACCGACCGCAACGGCGGCTCCGTCGTCCCCGACAACAAGTACTTCGACCCCCCCGTCCTCCCCTCCGGTGGCGCTCCCGCCATACCACCCGCAGGCGCCACCGCAGGGAAATATATCACGTTTGCCGACAGCGGCCTTATCTACTACGAAGTGGACTTTCCCGACCGGCCCGGGCGCAACTACCAGATGCTCTACGACACAAAGGAGCGAGTCGCCCACTGGGTCGCCTACCCGATGTACGAATCGATTATGGGTTCCGGCAATCGCACGGACGCCTACAACACATTCGACCCCAACGTCCCGCACGAACAGCAGCAGACTCTTGCGCGCGGCTACGGAGGCGGCTACGACCGCGGTCACATGATGCCGAGCGCCGACCGCAACTACAACACCACGGTAAACCGTATCACGTTCTACAACACCAACATGACACCCCAAATCAGCTCGATGAACCAGGGTATTTGGAACCAGCTCGAAGGGGCGGTCAGGACGTGGGCGAGGCAGTGCGATACACTCTATGTTGTGACGGGCATGGCGCTTACAACCTCCGAAAGCCAAACCATCTCGCACGTAAACGACAACAACGGCAAGTCAGTGGGCGTACCAAAGTACTACTACAAGGCGCTGGCAAAGAGACACAACGCAACCGGCACATTCCACACCGTGGCCTACAAGATCGACAACCGCAACATCGGTCACTCGCGTTACAACGACTTCCGCATCTCAGTCACCGAACTCGAACGGGCAACCGGATATACCTTCTTCCCCCAACTTCCCGACCCATCGATTAAGAACACCGTAGACGTCACGCAATGGTAGTTAACTAATTCATAACCATAAATCACAAATTCCCCTAAAAAAATTAAAAATGAAAAGAATCATGATGATCGCCGCTTCGGCGGCTGTATTGGCCCTCTCCGGGTGCCAAAAAGAGATTGACTCTCCACAAGAGCACACCCCGCTTACATTCAGATCCACAATCGGCTCTTCCACGGCCACCCGAGCCTATGACGCGACGTGGGAATCGGATGACGCTATCGGCGTCTACATGACCGGCGCCGAGGCAGGCGACCGTATCAACGTGAAACACGTCACCACGGGTAACGGCGACTTTACGGCTGCCGTAGCCTCCGAGGCAATTTATCTGCCCGAGAACAGCAATGCCGTGGCATTCAAAGCCTACTATCCCTACGTGGCAGGCATTACCGACGAGTATGCGGTGAATGTCGCGAGCCAAAGCGATCTCTCCGCCATCGACCTGCTCTACTCCGACAACGTGACTAACTACACTACGGGCAACAAGCCCAATCTTACATTTACACACATGTTGACCAAGGTCGTATTCAACATCAACGACCAAAGGACCGGCAGTTCGCTCACGGGCGCTACGGTGACACTCAAAGGACTAAATACCAACGCTGTATTCAACCTTGCCAATGGTACGATGTCCTCGACAACCACTCCTGCCGACATAGCCGCTAACATGGTGAGTATAAGCGGTGCAAGGGCCACGGCCGAAGCGATCATCCTACCCGGCATCGCGACCTCCTACGACATCGAGGTGAGCATCCCCGCCGACGGCACGCTCAACCCCTCCTCCTATACTCTCACTGCCCAAAACTACCAACCCGGCCAAAAACACATCTACATTCTCAACATCATCGACAGCGGTACGCCCGAGATGATTTTGGTCGACGGTACCGGCACTATCGTGAACTGGAACGAGGAGACGCACACGACACCTATTGTTATCGACAAAAGCACGGGTACGTCACCTGCTATCAACATCGCCGAAGTCGCTACGGTCGCCTACGACGCCCAAAGCGTAGATATAGAATACACCATCGAAAACGCCGACGGCAGCGAACTGGTGGTAACCAAGAACGAGGTATCGGCAAGCTGGATCGGCTACTCACAGGGCCTCTCCTCGCCCGGGTCGCTCCACTTCCTCCTCTTCGGAGGCGCTAACGGCAACACCAGCGGCGCCAACCGCGAGGCTACTTTTACACTCACATACGGCGAGGTATCGAAAATCATCACCATACGCCAACTCGCACGTCCCACACCCGTTATCAGCCTTCCGGATGGCCTTACCTACAACGTGGGTGCAGCAGAGACGAGACTGGAGGTAGAGTACACGGTGTCCAACACTTTCGGCAGCTACTTCCCCCAGGTGGGCAGGAGCAGCGACTGGATTACGAGTGCAAGTGCGCCCGGCCAAAGCGGTGGCAAACTGGTCGTTGTGATGAAACCGAACGACACTGGCGCCGAACGCCGCGGTAATATCACGATAAGCTACTATTTGGCCGAAACCGTAACGTTTACCGTTGTTCAGGCGGGAACTGTCGCGGCTGCCGAAACGGTCGCCACGCTCGACTTCCCCGCACTCTGCGCAGCCGGAATTATAACCAACGCAAGCGGGACGTCCGATGCATGGCTTCAGACTTTTACCTACGAAGGCGTCACGCTGACCCCCTCGCAAGGGAGCCACAGCAACTCCGCTCCACGCTATTGGGACAACGGTAGCGCACCTGCCGTACTCCGTACCTATTCCGGAAATACGCTGACTTTTACCGTCCCCGCGGGCAAGCAGATTACCAAGATTGACTTCACCAACACCTCCGCATCCGGCTCGGCAAACGGTTTCACCGTCGATACGGGCACGCTCACCGGATTCACGTCGTGGACCGGCGCATCAAACGCCGTAACTCTCACCACATCTTCCTCCGGCCAGCACCATTTCGCTGCAATCACGGTAACGTATAAATAATCCGACCAAGCAAACCACTTTTAATCTATAAATATCGTGAGCCTCCCTTGTTCGGGAGGCTTTTTTTGGTTATGGACCATAAAATCACTCCTTTACCAGCGCGTTGAAAGCTAAGTGATAAGATTATCGAGCGCAGCCGTGAGCTGTTCGAACGATGCGTTCTCATTCGCGTTGACACTAAGAGCGGCCTTGAGGGCGTTTTGGAACGCCACCCACGACGCGGGGGTGTAATCCTTTTCGGAGAGCAATTTACCGCGTGCGATAAGGCTTCCCAACTCTGTCAACTTCTCGGAATTGTTTACCTTGTTACACGAATATGTCAGTGAAAGCGTCGTCCCGAGCACAGTGGCGACAGCAAGAAGAGACAGCACAATTTTTTTCACAATAATCCGTTTTAGCATTTTTCAGACGACAGACACTGCAAACGCCGAGCCAAATTCGCTGCGTAATGTGGTCGAGTTTTTGCAAAGAATTATCTACCTTTACACCTCGATATTTTGACAATGATTATGAAACAGCACGATTTTTACAACATGTCGGTCGCCGAAACCGAACGGGCACTCTCCACCGACTCCGCACGTGGCCTTTCGGATGCCGAAGTGGCCCGCCGCCGCGCCGAAAGCGGTGACAACGAATTTACGAAGACAAAGCACACCTCTCTCGCAGGGAAATTCTTCGCCCAGTTCAAGAGCTTCATGATAATCGTGCTGATTATCGCCGCAGGAGTTTCGGGCTTCATCGGCTACATGGAGGGCGAAGGATTCACCGACGCGATAATCATACTCGCGATAGTCATCATAAACGCCATCATAGGTACCGCCCAGGAGGCCAAGGCCGAGCGGGCGCTCGACGCGCTGGAGAAACTTTCGTCGCCACACTGCAAAGTGGTGCGGAACGGAGAGGTGCACCTCGTTGAGTCGCGCGAACTTGTTCCGGGCGATGTGGTTGTTTTGGAGACGGGCGACGCCGTGCCTGCCGACCTGCGCCTGACGGAGGTTGTCAACCTCAAAATAGAGGAGGCGGCTCTGACGGGAGAATCGGTACCGGTCGAAAAGAGTACCGACGCCATCTCCGGCGCCGCGCCTTTGGGCGACCGCATCGACATGGCATTCGGTTCGACCAGCGTGTCGTACGGACGCGGACGCGGAATCGTCACCGCAATCGGAATGTCCTCCGAGGTGGGACGCATCGCCTCGATGATACAGAGCGTTCCGAACACCAAAACCCCGTTGCAGGAGAAACTCGACAAACTTGGCCGCACCCTCGCCATAGCCGCGTTGGTTATCTGCATAGTTATCTTTGCGGTGGGGGTACTCTACGGCAAGGAGTGGCTCGAAATGTTCATGACCGCCGTTTCGCTGGCCGTCGCCGCGATACCGGAGGGTCTACCCGCAGTTGCTACCGTGGTTTTGGCCGTCGGAGTGCAAAGACTCGTCAAAAAAAACGCCATAGTACGCCGTCTGCCGTCGGTCGAAACTTTGGGCAGCACACAGGTAATATGCTCCGACAAGACCGGTACACTGACCCGCAACCACATGACCATAGTCAGGTTGTGGAGTTTCGGCGGCGAGGGGCGAGAGGTGGAAAAACTTTCCGAAGAGAATTTTAGGAAATATGACATGCTGACTACCTGCTCGATTCTTGCCAACGACGCGAGGGTAACGTGCACAGGCGATGACGTCGAGTCGGTGGGCGACCCCACCGAGATTGCGATGCTCGATTTGGGGCGCAAATTCGGCGTGGATAAGGAGGTGCTGGAAAGAGAATCTCCGCGTGTCGCCGAGATTCCGTTCGACTCCGAGCGTAAAATGATGACCACCGTCCACCGACGCAAGGGACAGGCGCATTTAGTGGCCGTGAAAGGCGGCACGGATGAGCTATTAGCCCGTTCAGAAAGGATTCTCGACAGCGGAACGGTTCGCAAAATGACCGAAGCCGACCGCGAAAAGATACGTGCCGTAAACATCTCTATGGCAGAAAACGCACTCCGCGTTTTGGCCGTGGGGATGGATGAAATCGACAAGATACCCTCGAAAGTGTCGGTCGAAACACTGGAACGCAACCTCGTTTTCGTGGGTCTTTTGGGCATGATCGACCCTCCGCGCGACGAGGTGAGGGCAGCCGTTGCCAAGTGTCGCGAGGCGGGCATCAAACCCGTGATGATAACGGGCGACCACCGCATCACAGCCGTCGCCATCGCTCGCTCGCTCGGCATAATGCACGAAGGCGACAAGGCCATCACGGGAGTCGAACTCGAACGGATGACGGACGAGGAGTTACAGGCCGCAGTCGACGGGATATCGGTCTACGCCCGCGTCGCGCCCGAACACAAGGTGCGCATAGTGCGCGCGTTCCAAACGCACGGAAAAATAGTGGCGATGACGGGTGACGGCGTTAACGACGCCCCCGCGCTGAAACTTGCCGATATTGGCGTGGCTATGGGCATCACCGGCACCGACGTCTCGAAGGAGGCCGCCGATGTGGTACTCACCGACGACAATTTCGCAACCATTGTCTCCGCCGTCGAGGAGGGACGTTCGATCTACGACAATATCCTCAAGGTGATCCAGTTCCTGCTCTCGACAAACATCGGCGAGATACTCGTGCTGCTGGTGGCGGTGGTGCTCAACTGGGACACACCGCTGCTGCCCATTCACATCCTGTGGATAAATCTCGTGACCGACTCGCTCCCCGCACTTGCATTGAGCGTCGACCCGCCTGCTCCGGGCATCATGAAGCGTCCGCCCGTCGACTCGCGGCGCGGCATAATGACGGGAGCTTTTGCCACGCGCATAGTGCTTCAGGGGATCATGATCGGCGGCCTGTCGCTCGTCGCCAACCGCATAGGTATCGCCACGAGCCCCGAACACGCCCACACGATGACCTTTGCCGTGCTTGCCTTCTCGCAGATAATGCTCATTCTCGGCACGCGCTCCAACACCGTATCGGCTTTTCGCGGAATGTTCAACAACGGTTGGCTGTGGGGTGCGTTCGCAGTGGTTTCGGCGATG
>QMCD01002530.1_pt1 | contig 10118 bp, 6 predicted proteins | sample 1821841 | NCBI WGS metagenome assembly QMCD01 (sample SAMN01991225, study PRJNA193472) | Termite gut metagenome, whole genome shotgun sequencing project. | isolation source: worker | host: Macrotermes natalensis
GACGAGTACAACAGCCTGCGGTGGCAATGGCGGAGGAGGGCGCGCCCGCCGAAAGCGAACCGCCCGCGCTAGAGCAACCTACGGAAGAGCCGCGTGCCGGAGACGCGGAAGAACCGCAAGCCGAAGAAAGCCAGCCCGAACAGGCGGAAACACAGCCGATGGCGGAACCCATAGCGCCGCTGGCGGTGGTGGATCCAACTATATCGTTGGATAACGAGAAAGCATGGCCCGGGGACTAAATTACGTTTACAATTCAAGTGAATTACCCGGTAGCCTTTATTGACGTAACACCAAGTGAAAATTTGATATTTGTTTCATGCTCCGGTAGCAGGGGTACGTTTGTAGGCGATTCTACTGGATTTAGTGCAGAAGACGTACCTCTCGTTACATATGTTTATACGGTTGCCGATACTGCGGCGGAGGGCGAAACATTCAACCTGTCTATAGCGGGCGAAGCGTATGAACTGATCTACGAAAATGAGGTAGCTAAACAGGTAAGTGCCTACGTTGCCGGTACTGTAACTGAATCATGTGAAATAAGCGGCAAAGCCACGTCTGGCAGTGGGCAAGCGATTTCTTCTGTGACGGTAACGGCTTACAATGCTGACGCGAATGATTTTGCGCCGGTCGCAACGACTACGACGAATCTGAACGGCAACTACAGCATCGACCTGCCAAACGGTACATACGAGCTCTATTTCAGCACATACAATTATGCCGACACAATATTGAATGTAGTGGTAGCTGGTAAGCGCATGTCAGGCCAAAACGTCCAGATGGACGACGCCTATCAAGTGTTCGGTAGTATTTTCGAAGCTGACAGGATAGAAGAGATTCCGGGCGTAAGGGTGGAAGTTTACCTTGCGAATAGTACTACACGGGTCGCGTATATGCTGACGGGAGAGTATGGAAATTATCGCTTCTACCTCCCAAATGGGCTGTACGAAATTCGTCTCAGCAAAGACGGGTATACCTCTGATATTATCGAAGGTGTGGAAGTAAATGGGGATATCCTAATGGTTGAGACTTATAGGATGGCGCGTTCGGCAGGGGGTGACCCCGGTGATCCCGGTGATTCTGGTGACCCCGGCAATCCCGGCGATTTCTACGCCGTAAGTGGTGTTGCTACAGACGAGTACACCGGGCTGACACTTTCTTCCGTAACCGTAACGGCCTACAACGCCAATACGGATGACCTCGTGCCGGTCGCAACGGCTACGACAAGCTACAGTGACGGCAGCTACAGCATCGGCCTGCCAAACGGCACGTACGAGCTTTATTTCAGCTGTATCAATTATGCTGATAAAATAGTAGAACTAACGGTATCCGGCGGGCCTGTGCCGGGCTTTGACGTCGCGTTAAGCACCGGGTACTCCGTAAGCGGTAGCGCGAGGGACGCCGAGACCTTCACCGGGTTGCCCAGCTCGCGGGTAGAGATTTTCCTTGCGGACAGCAGCACACGGGTCGCATATGAGCTGACAAATCAATATGGCATGTACACATGCTATCTCCCGAACGGGCTGTATGATATTCGTTTCAATAGCGGCGGATATGCCGAAGGCGTGCTCGAAGACGTGGTAGTAGCCGGCGAAGGCCAGAGCCGCGACATTGAGCTTACGCGTTCGGCGGGCGGCGCTTATGCCGTAAGCGGCAAGGTCACGGCTTCGGGCGGCGGGCAAGCGCTTTCTCTTGTGGATGTGACAGCATACAATGCCAACGCGGATGATTTCGTGCCGGTCGCAACGGCTGATACGGATAGTAACGGTAACTACAGCATTGCCCTGCCGGACGGTACGTATGAGCTTTATTTCAGCAGGATAAACTATGCCGACAAGATATTGGGGGTAACAGTATCCGGCGGGCGCGTGTCCGACCAACACGCCCTGATGGCTAGCGGCTACCACGTGTTCGGTTATATTTACGAAGCGGACCGGATAGAAAGGATTTCGGGCGTAAGGGTGGAGGTTTACCCTGCGAATAGTACGACGCGGGTCGCGTATATGCTGGCGGGAGAGCATGGCGATTACCGATTCTACCTCCCGAATGGGCTGTATGACGTTCGTTTCAGCAAAGACGGGTATGTCTCCGGGGCTATTGAGGATGTGGCCGTGAATGGGGAAAACATCCTAATGATTGAGGATTTTAAAATGGCGCGTTCGGGGGAAACCCCGACACTGGAGGGCATTAAAAACCCGGGCAGCCCCGTTACCATCGATGATACAACCGGCCTGCTTTCCGGCCTTGAAGCGGGAACACCTGCCACCCCGACGTCAGCGCCGACAGCGACGACGGTCGCCGACCTGGCGCAGCAGTTCAACCTTTCGGGCGGGTACCGGCTTGTGGTGACAACGCCGGACGGTACGGAAGTAACTGATGACGGGGCGATCGGCACAGGCATGACAGCTACGCTGTACGCGCCGGACGGTACGACGATCGTCGATACGAAGACAGTGGTCATCAAGGGTGACCTTGTGGCAGGTACCAGCCAGATAGGCGACGGCATCGTGCGCACGGACGACGTGCAGAAATTGTTCCGGTCCGCGCTGGCGAATCCGTCTGAAACTTTAAACGACGCGCAAAAAGTGGCGGGCGATGTGTTTGCGGGCGCTTCGGCAGGCATCAACATGGGCGACGCGCAGAAGCTTTTCCGGGTGGCCCGCGCCAGAGAGACTCTTTGACCGGCGCGGCGGGTGCGGTCGATTTACGGTTCCTTTTCCGGGTAGTGCGCGGCACACAAAATCTGGCATAGGTAACCGGCAACCGAAATGATACGAATTTTTCATGAGAGTTGTTGCTTTCGGGCAGCAACTCTTATATATTTATACTATGATATCAACTGGGGCACGAGGAGAACATCCGTATGAGCAAAAAAGTGATTGTAGTCGGCGGCGGCATAGCGGGGCTTACGGCGGGTATCTACGCGCAGCGGTGTGGTTTTGAAACAACTGTACTGGAAAGCCACGCTATCGCGGGCGGCAACTGCACTTCGTGGAAACGCGGCGGCTATCTGTTTGAGGGCGGTATGCACTGGCTGACAGGTTCCGCTGAAAACACGATGCTGCATAAAGTGTGGCGCGCGGTGGGCGCGCTTTCCCCCGGCGTGGCGGTTCGGACGGATGAACCGTATTTAACTTATGCCTGCGGCGATGTGCCCATTCGGCTTTATCGGGATATCGACGCCACCGAGCGGCATTTTTTGGAGCTTTCGCCCGGGGACGCGGCGGAGATCAAAAAGCTGTGCGGCAATGTGCGTAAAGTCAGGAACCTTACTATGCCGGTCGCCGACCTGCGTGGCGTGAGAGTAACAAAAAAGGCGCGTGTGCCGTTTTCGTTGCTCACTTCCGCGCTTTCCGCGTTTCGTATGATGAAAACGCTTTCCAAAATCCCCCGCGAGCGGTATCTGAACCGCTTTAAGCATGAAGGGCTGCGCGATTTACTGCGCGCGTGCACCACCGAACAGTCCGGCATAACGCCGTTTTGCTTTACGATGGGGATTTTGGCGCAAGGCGACGGCGGTTTCCCCGAAGGCGGGTCGCTGCCGTTTGTCGGGCGGATCGCAAAAAAACTTCAGGCGATGGGCGGCAAACTGCTTTGTGATACCCGTGTAGACCGCGTGGCCGTGAAGGATGGTAAGGCGGCGGGTGTTTTGGTGCGCGGTAAGCGCCTTCCGGCGGACGCCGTGATCATCGCTACGGACACTATGCTTGCGGGCGATTTGTTCGACCCGCCACTTCATGCGCCGTGGCTCGCCCGGATGCGCAAAGTAACGAAGCCGACGATGGCGACGTTTGTTTCACTGGGGGTAGACGCGGATCTTACCGGGTATGCGCATGGCCTTATCTTTAAATTAAGCGCGCCTGTGGCCATTGGAGCGCAGGCGCATGAATACCTTACGGTAAACAACTACGCCGCCGACCCGGATTTCTCACCGGAGGGCAAGTCCGCCATCACGGTCATATTGGACGGCGACACGTATGATTTCTGGAAGCAGGCCAAATTGGACGGCGCTTACGCGCGGGAAAAACAGGCGCTTGCCGGCCGGGTGATAGAGGCGCTCGCGGCGCATATCCCCGAAATGCGTGGCAAGGTGGAGGTATCCGATGTGGCGACGCCGCTCACCTATGAGCGGTATTGCGGAACATGGAAAGGTTCGTGGATGACGGAGATGGCGCCCAATATGAACATGAAAAGGTACCCCTGCACAGTTGAGGGTATTTCCGGCGTCTATTTCGCGGGGCAGCGGATCATGCCGCCGGGCGGGCTGCCTGTCGCGCTTATGACGGGAAGGACGGCGGTGCAGCATCTGTGCCGGGACACTGATACAGTGTTCATAAGCGAAGAGTAGCGGATGCCCTAAAAAAACGTTGTATGCTTTTTAGCGCGCATAAAGTTTGTAAATATTATTTAACAACTTTCTTTGATACGCTCAAAGAATAGCGCAATATAGCCGAATATATTGCCCGTAATATTGCGGGATATCAGAACGCGGCACTAAACGAATCCAGAAAAAGCAGCAACTTTACCCAACGCCCACCGCAATATGGTACAGGATTATTTTCTGTTTTTTTGTATAATTGTATACTAGAGGCTCAAACGAAAGTGGATAGTGCCGCCCAGGGTTGGGGGCGGCAAAACAGTACTAACCTCATTTCAGAGATGCTGTAATCAATAGAAAAAAAGAAAGAGGGACAAGAAAAATGATAGAGTATCTTGATCATTACAGAAAGACCGTGCCGATTGACATAAACGATGTGCTGCCCAAGGAAAGCAAGGGTTATGCGCGCTGCCAGCGCCTAAAGAACCAGGTGATCGGCCACAAACAGCGGCTGCTGTGCGACCGCGCGCGCATTATCACGCAGTCGTACAGGGAAACGGAAGGGCAGCCCATATTGATCCGCAGGGCGATGGCGCTGCGCGACCTGCTTGAAAAGATGCGGGTATATATTTTACCGGATGAGATTATCGTGGGGCAAACAGCTTCGCAGCCAAGGAGCGCGGAGATCTTCCCGGAATACGGCGTGCAGTGGATCAAAGACGAGATCGACCTTTTCGAGACGCGCGACATGGATTCGTTTTCCGTATCAAAAGAAGTAAAGGAAGAGTTTTTAAACGATATCTATCCCTACTGGGTGGGGCGGACACTGAATGACCGCATCCACGCGGTGTACGACGATGAAATCAAATTGCAGTCTTACGACGCCAAGCTGTTCACGATCGGCCTGCACGAAACAGGCGGCCTCGGGCATGTGGCGCTTGACTATGAGCTTGTATTGCAAAAAGGCTTTGCGGGTTTGCGCAGAGATATAGAGGAAAAGAACGCCGCCCTTAAAATGAGCGACCCTTCTTCTATGAAGAAGCGCCAGTTTTACGAGGCGTGCCTCATCGTCATTGAAGGGGTTATCACATTCGCGCGCCGCTACGCGGATGAAGCGCGCCGCATGGCGGAAAAAGAAACCGACGCGGAACGCAAGGCGGAACTTCTGCTGATTGCGGAAGTATGCGGCAAAGTGCCCGAGAACCCGGCAACGTCGTTCCACGAGGCGCTGCAATCTTTCATGATCGTGCAATGCATCCCGTTCATAAACGACAACGCGACCTCGTACACGCCCGGGCGCATGGATCAATACATGTTCCCGTACTACGAAAAGGACATCCTTTCGGGAAAGATCACAAAAGCGCAGGCGCAGGAACTGTGGGAGGCGCTTTGGATCAAATTCTCGGAGAGCGTAAAAATCTACAACGCGGTAGACGCCGCTTCCACAGGCGGCCAGCCCACGGGCAACAACGTGGCGATAAGCGGCGTGACCCCGGATGGGCTGGACGCTACAAACGACCTTTCCTACCGCTGCCTGGAAGCGCACTGCCACATCCTTTTGGGGCAGCCCAACTTCACGGTGCGTATGCACAAAAAGACGCCGCACGAGTTTTTGATCCGTACGTGCGAAGCGATCCGCATGGGCAACGGTATGCCGCAGGTTTCCAATGACGAAATATTCATCAATTCCATGTTGCTTTACGGCGTAACGCTGGAGGAAGCGCGGGATTACGCGACGGTCGGCTGCCTTGAGACCATGCCCCGGAACACATGGGGCCGGGCAAACGGCGGTTATTTTAGCTTGATCAAGGTTCTTGAGCTTGTGCTTTCAAACGGCGTATGCCGCATCACCGGCAAACAGGTCGGCCCCAAAACGGGCGACCCCAGGGAGTTCAAGACATTTGACGACGTGCTGGCCGCCTATGAAAAACAGTTAAACTATTCCGTGGAGCATATGGTACTCGCGAACAACCTGATCGATATGACGCACGAGGAGCTTTCCCCCGTGCCGTATGTATCCATGTTGGTGGGCGACTGCATTTCGGCGGGTAAGGATGTGACTGCCGGCGGCGCGCGCTACAACTGGACAGGCCCGCTTGGCATAGGCATAGCCAACGCCGCCGATTCGTTCGTGGCCATAAAAAAAGCCGTGTTTGACGACAAGATCATCAACATGGCGGAGCTTGTGGACGCGCTGGATACGAATTTTGAAGGGCGCGAAGACCTGCGGCTGCAACTGAAAAACAGGATGCCTAAATACGGCAACGACATCGCGGAGGCGGACATGTTTGCCAAATACGTGACAGACGCTTTCTTTAAGGAACTGAAGCCGCATGTGACATACCGCGGCGGCCCGTTCAACCCGGCGCTTATGCCCGTTTCCTCATACGTGGCGTTTGGCCTTGCCACAGGCGCGACACCGGACGGCAGGAAGAGCGGCGAACCCCTTGCGGACGGTGTTTCCCCGCAGAACGGTTTGGATAAAAACGGCCCGACATCCGTGTTTAAATCGGTGAGCTGCCTCGACCATGTGCGCTGCGGCAACGGTGTGATATTCAACCAGAAGATGAGCCCCGGCCCTTTGTTTGCGGAGGGCGGCCTTGAGAAGTTCAGTTCGCTCATACGTTCCTACCTCGACCTAGGCGGCTCGCATGTGCAGTTTAACGTCGTCTCGGCGGATACGCTGAAAGAGGCGCAGAAAAACCCGGAGGAATACGCCAGCCTTGTGGTGCGCGTTGCGGGTTACAGCGCGTTCTTCAACGAGATATCAAAAGAGGTGCAGGACAGTATCATCATGCGCACCGAGCAGCAGATTTAGGGAGACTACCTGTACGTGGAGAAAAAAGGCGTAGTTTTTAACATACAAAAATATAGCGTGAACGACGGAAGCGGCGTGCGCACCGTGGTGTTTTTAAAAGGATGCCCGCTTTCGTGCGCGTGGTGTTCCAACCCGGAATCGCAACGCATGGAGCGCCAGTTGCTGCATACGCCGGAAAAGTGCATCGGGTGCGGCAAATGCAGCGACGTTTGCCCGAACGGTTTTAAGGCGTGCAGTGCGTGCGGCGCGTGCGCAGACGTCTGCTATGCCGGTGCAAGGGAGATTTCCGGCACGGAAATGACTGTGAGCGAAGTGCTTGCCGAGGTGGAAAAAGACAGGGTATTTTATAAAAACTCGGGCGGCGGCGTGACGCTTTCGGGCGGTGAAGCGCTGATGCAGTGGGAATTTGCGGCGGCGCTCGCGGAGGGTTTGAAGAAAAAGCATCTTAACGTGGCCATTGAAACAACGGGCTTCGCGCCATATGAGAAAGCCCGCGCGGTGCTTAAACATTGCGATACGGTACTGTATGACTTAAAGCATATGGACGATGGGCAGCACAGGAAATTTACCGGCGTATCGAACAAGCTGATTCTGGAAAACGCCCGGCGGTTCGCGGCGGACGGCACAAACCTCATCTACCGCGTCCCCCTTTTGGGCGGCATCAACGACGATGCGCAAAATATACGCGCGGTGATAGACTTTGCCCTTGAGACGGGCGTGCCGGAGGTACATCTGCTGCCCTACCACGAGCTTGGAATCGCAAAATACACTAAGATTGGAAGAGAATATGACTGTGGCGCGCATACGCCTACGGACGCCGATGTGGAACGAATCAAAAACAGTATGGCGGAACACGGGCTGCGCGTAAAAGTTGGAGGATAAAACAGTATGGGCATGACAAGGGAAGAAGCGCGCTTAAAAGCGATCGAGTATTTTGATAAAGCGCACATTTACCTAAACGATGAAGAAAAGAAAAACCTTGAGATTGCGGATATGGGCCTTGGCCGGTTGGATGAATTCGGTATAGAAATACATATCTATATCAATACGGAGCGGTATGCCGCGAAGGAGATGGTGCTGTTTCCCGGCCAGATCTGCCCGGAGCAGATACATCCGCCGTTTGAAGGCGATATAGGCAAGGAGGAAACCTTCCGTGTGCGCATGGGCACGCTGTATGTCTATACGGAGGGCGGCGGCGCGATTACGGATATCAAAGCGAAAATCCCCGAGGACAAAAGAGACGCATTCCATGTGTTCAACGAAACCGTGCTGAACGTGGGCGACCAATGCACGCTCAAGCCCGGTGTTATGCACTGGATCTGCGGCGGGCCGGAAGGCTGCGTGGTGAGCGAATTTTCCAGCAGGAACATGGACGAATACGATATCTACGCCGACCCGGAGGTCGTAAGAATGCACGGTGTATGACGGTGTAGTGTGCGTTTTTCCAGGTGACCGCTGCTCCTTGCAGGCCGCGCGTCTTTTTGACCTTAGTGCGGCGGCAGTTTAGCAGGGTTTGTCTATGCTTCAGTTAGGCATGTCCATCCGAATACGAACCCGTATTTTATTGTGCAAATAGCTTGCGTTTGCTTTTGGGTATTCCTATTGGGTCAAGGTATCCCTACGGGATGAATAAAATACCTCCGGCGGCTCAAGGACGCTGCGCTCCTTGAGAATCCTCGCTTTAAACCCGTTTCCAGTAAGACTCTCGCCCTTTAGGAAGTTTTTAGAAGGACTCCCTTTCATCAACAGCGCAGGAACGAGTTCACATCCTGCTTTCATAACTGTAACATAGACAAACCTCGCTAAACTGCCGACCACAAAAAGGCCGCAAATCTAACTGCGATTTAATCAACGCTTACCTATATGACATTGACATCAGCCGCACACAGGCGGCTGGTTGTGCTTGGATACGCTGTCTTGTTCGGTGTCGTCCGCTACGATCTGCGGGACTCTGCTCACGCCCAGCCTGTCCGCGCCGGCACGCAGCATTTTGTACGCGGCCGCGCGGTTATCTACCCCGCCGGATGCTTTTACAAACATGCCTTCGCCCACGGCTTCTTTCATCAACCGCACGTCCTCTTCCGTAGCGCCGCCCGTGCCCATGCCGGTCGATGTCTTTACAAAAGCCGCGCCTGCTTGCTTGCTTAGCGCACAAGCCTTTATCTTCTGTTCCTTCGTAAGATAGCATGTCTCGATGATAACTTTTACGGCGGCGCGCCCCGCCGCTTGCACAACCGCTTTGATATCCTCCAGCACATACGCGTAATCGCCTTCCCGAAGGGCGCCGATATTGATCACCATATCTATTTCATCCGCGCCGTCGCGGACGGCTTCCCGTGTTTCAAAGGCTTTTGTGGAAGTCTTATTCGCGCCCAGGGGGAACCCCACGACGACGGATGTTTTTATACCTGTGCCCATCAGGTGTTTTTTGACAAGCGCCACATGCACCGGGTTCACACAAATGGCCGCCGCGCCATATCTTATGCCTTCTTCGCAAAACTTCTCCACAACATCGCTTGTCGTGTATGCGCGCAGCACTGTGTGGTCGCAATATTTCGCATATTCAGGGTGTGCGCCGTGTTCCGGCAAATTCTCTTTTGTCATCAGTTTTTCTCCTCAGTATTATATAGTTTGCATAGCCGTCCGCGATATGATCTCATTCTGTATGTCCACGTCGAGGTCTGTGAAAAACGCACTATAACCGGCCACACGCACCACAAGGTTCCGGTGCTCCGCCGGCCGCGCCTGCGCCTGCCGCAGCATTTCGTCCGACAGGATATTGAACTGCACGTGCATCCCCCCCGCAGCGAAATAGCCCCGTATCATCTGGGCAAGCTTTAAGCGGTCCGCGTCTGTCCTTGCCAAACCCGGCAAGAGCTTCATGTTCAGGTCCACGCCGTTTGTCACGATCGATAAATTCAACTTGGACGCGGAAAGGAAGACCGCCGTAGGCCCGTTTCTATCCATGCCCTGCTTGGGGGAGAT
>QMCD01009107.1_pt1 | contig 10117 bp, 7 predicted proteins | sample 1821841 | NCBI WGS metagenome assembly QMCD01 (sample SAMN01991225, study PRJNA193472) | Termite gut metagenome, whole genome shotgun sequencing project. | isolation source: worker | host: Macrotermes natalensis
GACGGAAAAGAAATACCCGCCGGATATGAAATTATAGAAACTCCCGTGCAAAAAGTCATCTGTATGACAACACTGCAAATTTCCAACTTCATAAAGCTGAAAGCAATAGATAAAATTGTGGGAATGACCAGCACGCGCTTCCTGTTTAACGAGCAGTTGAAGCGGCAGTTGAAAGAAGGCACCACCGGCAGAATCGGCATTGAAGGCGAATTTGACACAGAACTTATTCTCGCCCTGAATCCGGATATTATTCTCGTTTCCCCTTTTAAGCGGGGAGGATTCGAAACGATTCGCAACCTGGAAATTCCGCTAGTCAGCTTCTTGGGCTATAAGGAAAGCACTCCGCTCGGACAGTCCGAATGGATAAAATTTACAGCTATGCTGCTGGGTATTGAGGAGCAAGCAAACAGGCAGTTTGCTGAGATAGAAAAAAGATACACGGAGCTTCTGGCTTTGACAGAATCCTTAGAAGACAAGCCTACCGTTATGAGCGGAGAGCTGCATTCGGGAAACTGGTATGTAGTGGGAGGAGACAGCTATCTGGCTCAACTGTTCAGGGATGCCGGAGCCGTTTATTTTATGAAGAAGGATAATGAGTCGGGCGGGTTTTATGTCGATTTCGAGACCGTCTATTCGCAGGGAGCAAACGCCGACTACTGGCGGATAGCAAACAGCCATAACGGAACATTTACCTACGAGGTGCTGAAACAGAGCGATGCCCGCTATGCCGATTTCAAAGCATTCAAGGAAAAGAAGCTGATATACTGTAATTTAAGGGAAAAGCCTTTTTACGAAAATACTCCGGTAGAGCCGGAAGTGGTATTGGCAGACCTGATAAAAATATTCTATCCCTCATTGTTGCCTGAGCATACGCCGGTATATTACGAACTGTTGAAGTAAATGAAACGATACACATTTTTATTTGTCCTGATTTTCCTGTCCATCATCCTGTTCTTTATCCTGAATCTGGTGCTGGGCACCATCTCTATACCGTTTTCTTCTATCTGGAATATTTTATGCGGATTGGGCGATGAGCCGGACATCTGGCAAAATATTATCTGGAAATCCCGCTTTCCTCAAACCGTAACCGCACTTGTTGCCGGTGCGGGTTTGTCTATCAGCGGGCTGCAGATGCAGACGGTATTCCGCAATCCCTTAGCCGGTCCGTCCGAATTGGGAATCAGCTCCGGAGCAAGTCTGGGAGTGGCGTTTATCATCCTGCTCTCCGGCAGTATCGGAGGAATGGCATTAAGCAGGCTGGGACTGTTCGGAGAAGTAGCGCTCTCCATCGCGGCAATTGCAGGAGCAATGACCGTAATGTCAGTCATCATTGCGATTTCGCAACGGGTAAAGGGGAATGTTATCCTGCTCATAATCGGCGTAATGATCGGCTATATTGCTACCGCTATTATCGGAGTGCTCAAATTTTTCAGTAACGAAGAAGACGTGAGAACGTATGTAATATGGGGCCTGGGCAGCTTTTCCAAAGTTTCTGGCAATCAGGTATATACCTTTGTATGTATTATGATTGTGTTAATACCCCTTTCCTTTCTGCTGATAAAGACATTGAACCTGATGCTGCTGGGCGAAGGCTATGCCCGCAACCTGGGACTGAACATCCGAAAAACGCGCCTGTATGTGATAACCTGCTCCTGCATTATAACGGCAATGGTAACTGCCTACTGCGGGCCTATTGTTTTTCTCGGGCTGGCGGTTCCTCATTTATGCCGGACGCTGTTCGTCTCTTCCGACCACCGCATACTGATGCCGGCGGTTACGCTTACGGGGGCCTCCTTAGCCTTGCTTTGCAACCTGATAGCCCGGATGCCCGGATTTGAAGGCGCTTTGCCTATAAACTCGGTTACGGCGCTTATCGGTGCGCCTGTTGTGATTTCTGTTTTATTCGGTAAACGTAAAAGTGAACTCAGTTAATTTATGGAACGGAAACAGCGTGTAATTGAAATAAAAGACCTGTCGATAGGCTATTCCGTGAAAAAGAATACCAAAGTAGTTGCCGGGCATATCACATCCACCATATTCAGCGGCGAGCTGACCTGCCTGCTCGGCGCCAATGGTATCGGAAAATCAACCCTGCTGAAAACGCTTACGGCTTCCCTGCCCGAACTGTCGGGAGAGATATTCATCCGCGGACAGGAAATCGGTACATATTCCGAAAAGGAGCTGGCTACACTCGTCGGGGTTGTATTGACGGAAAAGCCGGATATAAAGAATATGACCGTCCGCGAGCTGATCGGGTTGGGGCGTAGTCCCTACACCGGGTTTTGGGGAACGCTGACTAAGGAAGATGAGAAAATTGTCGATAATGCCGTTTCCCTGGTGAAAATCGCCCACCTTACTCAGCGGATGATACATACGCTGAGCGACGGAGAACTTCAGAAAGCGATGATAGCCAAGGCGCTTGCACAGGAAACGTCCATCATTCTGCTGGACGAGCCGACTGCGTTTCTCGACTTTCCGAGCAAGGTGGAAATTATGCAGTTGCTGCACCGGTTATCCCGCCAGACGAATAAAACCATATTCCTCTCTACCCACGATTTGGAACTCGCCCTGCAGATAGCCGATAAGATATGGCTGATGGATCACGAAAACGGCATACGCACAGGCACTCCCGAAGACTTGGCGCTGAACGGAAGCCTGAGTAATTTTTTCGCCCGCAAGGGAATTCTTTTTGATCAGGATACCGGGTTGTTCCGTGTCGAGAACGAATTTAACCGGCAAGTATGCCTGACCGGACACGGGCAAAAATATGCAATGATACGCAAAGCGCTCTCAAGAAACGGCATTACCTCTTCCCGGCAAGCCGGTCAGGATATTCTTATCGAAGTTGCAGACGCGGGAATCGTTGTCTCCGGACAGCTCTCCTTTACTGCAACTACTATTGAAGAACTTTTGGAAGGGCTGGGGCTATGATACTTGTTTTCGGAGGCACAACAGAAGGGAGAAAAGCCGCCGCAGTATGCGACGAGGCCGGAAAGCCGTTCTACTATTCGACCAAGAGCAGCAGTCAAAAGATCAGTACTGCCAACGGAATACATATCACAGGAGGTATGGACGCGCATCAGATGCTCTCCTTTTGCCGCGAAAAAGATATCCGGCTTATCGTAAACGCATCGCATCCATTTGCCGAAGCCCTGCACCGCAACATCGCGGCAGCATCGGAAAAGCTGAATATTCCGGTTATAAGATACGAGCGCAATTACGCTCGGCGAAGTAAAAATCAGCTGTGGCTCGAGTCGTATAATGAGGCTGCCGACTTTCTGAAGAAAAGCGGGATAAGCAGCCTGCTTGCCCTGACGGGCGTCAATACGGTCGCCAGGCTGAAACCTTACTGGACGGAACATACCTGCTGGTTCAGGATTTTAGACCGCGACGAATCGCGGGAGAAGATAAGCGAAGAAGGCTTTCCTGCCGGTCGGGTGCTTTACTATGGCGAGGATGAAGATGATATTTCTCTTTTTAAGAGATTAAAGCCCGGAGCAATCCTCCTCAAGGAAAGCGGAGAAAGCGGCGGGGTTAATGAAAAGGCAGAAGCCGCCAACGCTTTGGGCATACCGGTACTGGTGATTAAGCGCCCTGTTTTATCCCCCCTGTTTATTCCCGTTTACGGCGAGAACGGCTTACGGAAAAAGATAGAATCTATCTATCCCGGCTTCTTTGAATTAAGGACGGGATATACAACCGGAACCTGCGCAACGGCTGCTACGAAAGCCGCTTTTATTGCCTTATTAACAGGAAAGGAGCAAAAATCAGCCGATATTACTTTGCCGTCAGGCGAATTAGTCAATATCCCTGTTTTCTCAACCACCTTTGAAGGAGATAAAGCCAGTTGCTCGGTCTTGAAAGATGCAGGAGATGACCCGGATGTAACAAACGGACAGGAGATCGTCTCTACCGTGCAGCTGAATGCCAATCACACGGATATCTGTTTCCTGCAGGGGAAAGGAGTCGGAGTTGTTACGCTGCCGGGGCTGGGGCTTGACATAGGCGAGCCGGCTATTAATGAGACTCCCCGGAGAATGATAACGCAGGAAATAACCGCTATGTTACACCATTTTCAGGATGAGCTGCCCGGGCAAAGTGCCGTAACCGGCGTGGATGTAACCATCTCTGTCCCGAACGGCGAAGAAATATCCCGGAAGACATTCAATCCCAAGCTCGGCATCGTGGGAGGTATTTCTATTATTGGGACGTCCGGCATTGTAACGCCTTTTTCTTCAGATGCCTTTATTGCTTCCATTCGCCGTGAGATGCAAGTCGCCAAAGCGTTAGGCTGCGAGCATATCGTGATTAATTCTGGAGCAAAAAGCGAAAGATTTGTCAGGCAGCAATACCCGGTGCTGCGTGACCAGGCGTTTATTCACTACGGCAACTTTATAGGAGAAACGATTCAAATAGCCTCGGAACTCGGCTTTAAGCAGCTGACAATGGGCATTATGATAGGCAAGGCGGTCAAGCTGGCAGAAGGCTCATTGGATACGCACAGCAAGAAGGTGGTAATGAATAAGAATTTTCTTGTTGAAATTGCCCGCAATTGCCCGGAAAAGACGGTTGATGCAATCTCCGGGATAACTATGGCAAGACAGCTATGGGACATTATTCCGGAACCGGAGTATGCTTATTTTTTCCAAATAGTAAAAATGTGCCGTGAGGCTTGCAGGGCATTATTTACAAATGGAAATCTGGAAGTTTTTCTAATTAATGAGGAGGGGGGGATTTTGTTTTAAATTCGTTCACATAAAAATCAATACGGAAATGTATTATTCGACCACACGCTAACGCAACGATTGGTAAATGGTCCCGCTTTGAAAATCACGAACAACAGTTTTAGACTATATTCGGCAATCAAAGTTATTCAATACGTTTTGAAAAGTATATCGGAAAATAGAGCTAAAGATATGGAAAGCGAAATCAATAAACTTTTTGGAGAATTTTCTAACAATAAAACTATACATTTTGCACTCTAAAATGAGAAAGAAACTCGGAACTTTATAAGTCTTCGAGTTTCGTCTTTTTTATGTAGTAGTCCCGTTCACCTGCTGTATTCATAAATTCCTTATCCCAATCTCTCAAAAACCGACAATCAGAAAAAGATTGTTAAGAATTCTTTTCTGATTGCGGTGAAGCTATAAAATGGGAACAAAAATATTTTATAGAAAATTGGATTTTGCTGTATTCGCTTCGCTTACATCACACCCTTACGGCGCAGGATTGTTAAGTTATTTTATATTTCTTTTGTTTTCAAATAGTTGCATCTAATCCCGTAGGGATTTACGCTCGGTAGAAAGCGGTTTTGCACGGTTGCGCAAGCCGTAGGTTTGCGACCTGATTTTGGAGGCATACCTGATAGCATGCCAGCCGTTTTCTAATCGGTTTTCTACCGAGAGGAGGCTGTCTAAAAAGTCCACGAATTACACGAATTAACACAAATTGTTTGATTAAAAAATACAAATAACCGATAATCAAAACATTAATTTTGTGCTAATTCGTGTAATTCGTGGATAAATATCTTTTGAGACAACCTCTCGTAGTAATATGGCGGAAAATCAGTTATTTTTTACAACAATCTTCTTTTGCTGATTTCCTAAAATTCTATCTTATAGCTGATATTTGGAATGGAGACAGCACTGCGATTCTCTTCAATTCCACCGGTACGGGAATTGTAAAAATACCTGCCAAACTCCTCGCTGCCTGTTACGTTTATCATTTTCAGGCTGAATTCGTGTGCCAGCTTGTTGCGGTTTATTTTGTAACCGACTGAGAAATGAGCTATAAACTCCGGCGAGTGCTGCAGTTCGTAAGCCTGAGAATAGTCATATACAACGCGCTGCTCCAGGACGGATGCCGCTTTGTTTACCGGAATGTAGCGTTCGCCGCCCTGCATTGTGAGGCGAAGGCTGACATTCAACATATTCTGCTTCTGTTTTCCCATTCGCCACTCTTTTCCACCTAAGGCATTCACAACATAATTACGATCCAGCCGGGTATTCCGCCACGCGCCGTCGCCTCCTGTGTAGCGCGATTTGAACAGCGATCCGGTCAGCAAGTAATAGTAACCGTTTTGAAGGTATCGTTCGAGAGTAACATCTATTCCGTAATTTTTTCCCTTTCCGTCGTTGACAAGCGGAGTCATCATATAAAATTCGCGGTAATTGATGATTGATATGGTGCTGTTTTCCTCCACCGGAATATCATACAGGTATTGGAAATACGGTTCCACTTTCAAGTGCAGGTTTTCGGAAATCGACCAGTCGTAGGAAAGTATCAGATGGTGCGCTTTAGCAAAATCCAGGTGTTTGTTAGCCGGTTTACCGCTTCCCGGAGGGGTTTCCACGAAATAGTAATCCAGGTTTTCGCGGCGGCTGTGCTTGCCGTAAGCCAATCCGAAAGTATGTCTTGGAAAAGCCCGCCAGCGAACGCTTGCCCGTGGTTCGATGACCGCTTTTCCGTTCAGCCGGAAATACATGCCGTGCAAGCCGATGTTGGCAGTCAGTGTGTTAGTCAACCGGAAAGCAGACTGGGAAAAAGCGGAAAACATGGTCGAATTGCCATTGCCTTTCGCAAAATTAACCATCTCGCCGGGCGGCACCTGGCTAAGATCGGGAATCATCCAGTAGTTCAAATTGTAAAACATGCCGGTGACGTTAATTCCTGTCCGGTTTGTGTGCACAGCATTGAATTTCGTATTCAGATAGGTATCGAAAATCAGGTTCCAGTTCGTATTTTTCATGTCGCCGATAGTTTTCGGATCTTGATCTGTCATCGTAATACAGTCCGCTTTTGTCCGGTTTTGTGTATAATTTCCGGCTAATGCGCTTTTCAGATAAGACTTTTCATTGAGTAAAATCTTATGTCCTATTCCGCCGACAAATTTATTTTGCTTAAAGTCAGAATTGTTTCCATAGTCATCATCCCAATCTGCCGTATCTTTTGGAGCATCTTCTATATAATGGTCGATAATTCCAACTCCCCAAACAGAAAAAGCACCCGCTCGCTTAGTCGGAAAGTTCATTTTGAACGATAAATCCTGATAACGCATACCGGCAGCCGGACCTGCCAAATCGGGAAACAAGTCGCCTACAAGCGCCATAGATGAATAGCGGTAATTGAACAGGTAAGAAGCCGGCTTCCCTTTTCGGAACGGACCTTCGGAAGCAATTTCAACACCCAGTGTTCCGATTTGCACCGCGTGTTCGTAGTTTTGATTGTTCCCGTTGCGCAACTGCATATCAAAAACGCCCGAAAGCGCGTTGCCATATTCTGCCGGAAAAGCGCCCGTCAAAAAATCGGAATTACCCAGTACCTGCGAACTTAATGCGGTAAGAATACCTCCACCGATGCCCGTAATATCGGAAAAATGGGTCGGATTAACCGCTTCAACACCCTCTAACCGCCATTGCAGGAATTGAGGCGAGTTGCCGCGTATGGCAATACCGTTGCTGTTCATACTGCCCGAAACGCCGGCAAAAGCCGTAACCAGACGGGCGGGGTCATCCATTCCACCGGCGTAGCGGCTCGACTCTTCTACGCTGAGCATACGCGCGCCTGTCAGTGCCATTGTGTTGAGCGGCGCCTCCTTATTTACCCGCGCATAAACCACTACTTCATCTAACTCCTGCATATTTTCCCGCATGGTAATCTCCAGAAAAACCTCTTTCCCGGAAGTAACCATAACTTCCTTGAAAACAGCCGGTTCATAGCCTATAAAACGGGCTTGAATGTCGTAACGTCCTACCGGCAGGCTGTCTATCCGGAAATGTCCCGTCTCATCCGTAGTTGCTCCGGCTGGAGGATTTGCGTTAAGCACAGCAACCGTAACATAAGGTAAAGCCTGTCCCGAAGCGCCATCGGTAACAACGCCGCGAATATTCCCCAAAGGTTGCGCCAAGACACACAGGGATTGCATAAGAACGAACAGCGCAATAATAATTTTTCTTACTTCTCTCATTTTTTTTATTTTTTGAATTTACATTACTATGACAATCTGCTTTGCCTGTCCCTGTATTCAAAAAATTAAATAATTATCCGCTATATTCTTATTTAACTAAAACGATAATTATAACACATTTAAAATAAGTAAATTACGATAACTTTCGCTGTTTTTTAGAAGCTGTTTGAGTTAATTATGCGCATCAGGAGTTGAAGAGTACGCCCAAGTCCGGAATGCGACCGATACTCTCGGTAGAAAACCGATTAGAAAACGGCCGGCATGTCATCAGGTATGCCTCCAAAATCAGGTCGCAAACCTACGGCTTGCGCAAAACCGTGCAAAACCGCTTTCTACCGAGCGTAAATCCCTACGGGATTAGATGGCAACTATTTGAAAACAAAAGAAATATAAAATAACTTAACAATCCTGCCTTACGGCGGGCGTTATTTACAAATGGGAATTTTGAGTTTTTTCTAATTGATGAGGGTGGCGGGTTTTTCAGGTAATAGTTGTCGTCATAAGAAACTAAACAGATTGTTTATTCTATTGTTTCACTTAATATCTTTTCAAAAAGTTCCTTGTATTGTTTACGTGTTTTGTGTGCTTGATATAATGTATAAATTAAGTCTAAATATTCTTTTTGATATAACCTGCACACCAATTTCAGATTCGTTACGTTTGCAATGATTTCCATTTCTTTCCATTCTTCAAAACCATAATCCGGAACAATTGTAGTATCCAATGGAAATGAGAATTTAAGTTTACCGCAAGGCTGCATACCAATTGGAATATCCTGTTTGAAAAGATAAGACATTACTCTTCCGGAGTCATCTGTATTTTTACCATGTTTCGGAAATCTTACTCCAGTTCGTGGTTGTGAAGTTGTAAACATTGTTAGAATCAGTAGTTTTCATCTTTGTGCAGAACAATTACATATTTATCTTTCGGACCATTCTTGAATTGAAACAGACCATGAAGAATATTCCCAGGTGTAAACATATTTTAGGAAGCTTTCATTTGCGCTCTAAACCAGGCAATTTCTTCCGCTTCCCGATAAACGGCTAATTTTTCACTGTCATTTTTCACTAATTGAGATAAATCAAGCACATAGTCAGTGTCTGTTTCCGGAGGTATATTATTCTCTTTTACAGCAATATACCAGGGAGAACCTTCCTTGTGAGTGATGTCAACCAACTTTTTAAAGCTTTTTGTTCCAAAGTCTTCAATCACTCTATTAATTATCTCCATATCATACCTACTAAATTCACCCTCATCAAATACAGTAGAAGCAACTAAAATATTAGTACTGTCAATGTTTTTCTTTACACTAACATATTTGGAGAATATATTTTTATCAGCATCTTTGATATCAAATATTTCAGGAGCTACAGGTCCAAACCTCCAAGCTTTATATTCAAGCCCTGTAACAGGAATTCCTCCGTCTTTTATTGCGGATTCATCAATTAAGTACAAAAGCTTTGTCAATTTCTTATGTTCCAAATTGCTTAGATGGGAAACCATATACACGATTAGATTTCCTATTTTATTCTTATACGCAGAAGAAATAGATTTCATGTTATAATATTATCATCAAGATAGGTAAATAATTCATGATCAAGAACATTTGCCTTCTCAAGCCCTTCTTTCAGTTTCTTCACATTTTCATGACAGTCCGTAAACGGTCCTCGCTTGTCATCTTCTATATGTACAACCCCGGTATCCCCATCTAAAAGTTTGTTACGCGAGAATACTGATACATGGATTTCATTGCTTGGGGTTTGATCCCGGTTCATGTACTCTCCGACAATACCGATTTGGGTATTCGTGTTCACTTCTATATGAAAATCCATGTTTACAGGATGAAAATGCGCCATGGCGCTTTCCAGTCGGTCTTTTTCGTTATCTATATCATCTTGATATAACAACTCAATCAGTTCTTTCACCATTGCCTTTAATCCATCGTCCCATTTCTCGTTTTTGTCTACTTTAAATCTGTTATCCTCACGTGACGGAGTCCATGCAAGAAGGGTGTTTTTAAGACGCGCGCATTTTTCTATTATTTCATCACATAGTATGCTTTTGTTATTTGCCAAGCTGTCCGCTGATGAAGATGTATTTTTTATTGCTGTGATTCCGGCTTTATAATATTCTATTATTTTTCGTGCAGTA
>QMCD01002532.1_pt1 | contig 10111 bp, 14 predicted proteins | sample 1821841 | NCBI WGS metagenome assembly QMCD01 (sample SAMN01991225, study PRJNA193472) | Termite gut metagenome, whole genome shotgun sequencing project. | isolation source: worker | host: Macrotermes natalensis
TTCCCGTTCTTTAGAGATGATCGATTTAACAACCATGCTCTATGCCGCTTTTCATGTTAACAAGCTCATTACTATAGCTATTTAATTAACACTCCCGACACAGTAAACGCGTGTCCAACGGAGTCCACGCTCGGACGCTTTGACAGAGGTCGTATAATATGGATTGGGGTAAAAGTCAATAGCTGAGCGAATCTTCTAAGCCTAAGGTCGCAAGTTCGAATCTTGCTGGCGCTACCAAAAGTTATATCTGTTAACCGCCCTAAAGTGGGCGATTGTGTTTTTAGCAAACTATTTTGTAATCATATTTGACAGCCATTTTGACAGCAGTTGTAGTGTCTGACAGCAACGCTCCCCGTCCGAATACGAACGGGGAGTAACTGTGTGCTGCCTGTTAGGTTAAGCGCCTTGCGGCAGTAACTTACGGCTAAGCAGACGCTCTTCCATAGCAGAGATAGCGGCGCGGTGGGTTTCGAGTGTGCCGTGCTGGTAGATGTTGAGGGTGGTGGAAATATTAGAGTGCCCAAGGATCAGCTGGGCGTCCTTAACTGGGATATTTAAGTCCTTTAATGCAGTAGCCGCAGTATGTCGCATCGCGTGGATGGTAATGCGTGGCAAGCCACATCGCGCTAAAAGTAGATTGAAACAACGTGTGAGGTTACGCGGCTCTAATGGCGTACCAACAACACTCGTGACAACCGTGCCACTGGTGGATGTTCCGGCAGACGGGTCAAACGGCGGCAGAGCAACAGCATTTTTCGTTGCGTGATTTAATAATGCGTTTCGAACATGCGCCATCAGCGGAAGAGCGCGGCGGCTATTCTCAGTCTTAACATCGCGCGCCATTATCTTACCATCGATACGGTCTATCTGCTGGCGGATGTGGATGAGGTTATTGTCGAAGTCGATGTCGATCCAGCGTAAACCTAAAACTTCACCTCGGCGCAAGCCGTAGGTCAGGAAGAGCAAAAAAGCAATATAATGCGGGTGGTCTTCGATAGCAGCCAAGAAAGTTGCCGCTTCTGCTGCCGACCAAATATGAATTTGCTTGGGGACATGCTTAGGCTTCTCTGCAATCTGTGCGACATTGCGGAAGATTAGCTCCTCACGCATTGCACAGTTGAGGCAAGCGGAGAGGATTTGGAGGCACTTCTGCACCGTGCGCCCTGAACAGCCTTTGGCTTGTAGCGACTCAATGGCTACCCGTATATCGTGGACGCTAAGCGTCTTTAACTTATGCCCGCCGAGGGTCGGCTTGATGTGGCAACGCAACATGGTCGAGTAAGACGACATGGTGGTTTCGCGGATACGGTTCCGCTGCACACCCTCCAACCAATAATCAAGATACTCGCCCACCGTCCAATCCCTCTCCACGAACGGGATGTTGCGGTGCTCTTTGTCCAGGGCTTCTCTGAGTTTGGTTTTTACGGTATTGTGGTCGCGGGCGGTGATGCAGATACGCTTCATAGTGCCGTTGGGTAGGGTAACGTAAGCTTGAGCAGACCAACGCCCATCCTTACGTTTGAATAATGTACCCTCTCCGTTCGACCTACGCCCCATATCGCTCCTGCCCCGTGATAAACTCATCAATCGCTCGGCTGCTGATTAGCCGCCGTTTGCCGATTTTAACCGTCTTCAAGGCGTGTTGGTGGATGAGTTGGTAGACAGCCCAATGGCCGATACCTAACCTGCTACCAGCCTCCTTGACGCTAAGTAGCCGCACCTCGTTGTTGATATTGTTGCTTTGCTCCATTTTCCCCTTTCTTCTTGCGCCAGTAAAGGACGGTCTGGCTGTATACACATAGGTGCATAAGCACTTCTGCTACCAAACCGCCCTTCACTGGGCAGAATAAACCGCCTATGCAATTTTCCTATATGTATACTTTTACAATATATCACATATTGGCATGATTTACCAGGGCCGCAAAATCTACCCGTCATTGCGACACTTTCGTTTCCCATAGCGTTTAGCTTGTAAAGTAGTTAATTCCATTAAAGCACGTTCAGGATCCTTTTGGTAGTGGTCCTGGAATTGAAGAGGTGTCATGCATTGTGGCAGTCCCATATGCCAGCGCCGCGTGATAAACCATTCGGTGTAATCATTCGCCATCCGCTGCAGTTCAGCTATGCTGAGATTACCATAGTCTGCCCCTGGGAAACACTCGCTTCTTAAGGATCTATTAAAGTTCTCGATATGAGATTGTTCGTTCTTTTTATATGGGCGTGAGTAGCGATGTCTGCTCTTTTCTCCATCCAATCCCTCGCTTGCTAATACTGCCTTCACAAAATCACTTTGGAACTCGCTACCATTATCACTCTGGTGAGTGGCTACGGGCCCATAGAAGGCCTTCTGCTGTAAGAAAGCCTGCGTTCCTGTCTGCATCGTGAGGTCGGTTGCGATAACAACACATGGTTCTTTAGTGAAGACGTCGATACTAGTGTAGGCATACCTATTGCCACCAAGGTCTACTGTATCGTGTTCCACTACTTCTCTTGGTTTGAAAGACTTAACTATGGGCTGATGTTTCTGGTATTGTTTTACTCCCACAGCACGTCTAGTGAAGCGCTCATGGAGGATCCTGTAGATAGTGGCAAGAGATAATCTAACTCCGTGAATCTCCTGTAACTCCTTCTGAATCTTGAAACCACAATAGCCCCATTGGTTCCTGATATCTACTACTTTTTGTGCGATGTATTCAGGGGTTCGAGATTGAGGACGGCGATGACGCTTGGCCTTCTTGTCTCGGAGGAACTTCTGAATACCGGATTGCTTGATACCTTTTAGCCACCTATATATAGTGGCACGGTTATAGCCCAAAGTAGCAGCAATCTGGTTAATACTGATGTTTTGTCGCCGCATCCTATAGGCGGCTTCATAGCATGTTATACTATGCATGCGATACTCCTTGTTTTAGCTGGTGTTACAACTACTATTCTACAAGGTGTGTCGCATTTTTAGTGAGAATTGAACGGGGCGATATAATTTGTGGCGTGTCACAGTCTACACGGACTAATTAGCAGAGTCAAAGCTCATTTGTGATAATCTGTAGCTATCTTTTTTTCGCTGATCGTTAGGATTCTTTCCCGTCGCCTTTCCCGCCGCGCGTTCTTCTTGGTTTTCAGCTACGGCGTATTCTTGGCAGAGTAAGCGCAACAAGGGGAATGACTCTATATTGCATATACCATATAGTTTTACCTGTGCGAAAGGTTGCCTCATTGCCCTCCCAGCCATGTCGCATCGCGTGTCGCGTCGCACGTCGCTTCGTGTCGGTGGAGCAAGTCTTGAAAGCCGCATGAACATAGGAAAGATGGAGTGATTTTAGATATGAATATATAGGGGTGTACCCCCATATATATTTCTCTCACATGGGGCGGCAGCTTACCGAAACGCTGAGTAGCCTATTTAGCAGAGCGACAGAGCGGAACACAATTCCTGTAAAGAGCCAAGTGACGAGCCTCGAAGAGCCTACACACAAGACACTTCCGCTGACCAACCGCCTGACCACCAGCGGTGACTACTTGCGGCTAAGTGGTCGCATGCTATGGGTTTGGGCAGGAAATATTCGGAAACGACTCTATATGTATTTCTTCTATCATTTTTACGTATGTGCGGCGGACGAGGTAGCCGGCGGTTGTGGTTTGATAAGCACTAGCAGCGGAACAGACCACGAGCTTATTGTAAGTGAGAGAGGGTAGTGGAAGAGCTAGATTCGGGGTTCTATGTTCTGCTAGCTTATAGAGATAAGCGTGATCCGGCAAGGCCGGGGCACCCTGAGTATCACGCTCTACGGGCATAGGCTGGCGCAGGAGGCGCACCGTGGGGCATTTAAAGCGTTTTGCTGGCGGGCTGTGAGGAGAACTGGCTGCCTTATGCCATCATACCCTCGCAATCACCCGCTATTGCCAAATGTTGGCATTCGACAAAAAGCACGAAAACTATAAACGACAGCTATAGCGTGTGCTATAATAGACAGGAGAAGAACTGTGAGGTGCCTATTATGGAGTTTCATGAAAAAGTAAAATACGCGCGGGAAGAGCTCGGCATAAGCCAAGAGGAGCTGGCCCGCGCCTTGAATTTTAGCTTCACATCTGTAAATAGGTGGGAGAATGGCAGAGCGAAGCCTATCAGGATAATGCAGGCGGCGTTTGAGGCATATTGCAAAAGCTGTGGGATAGAGTTTAATAGTAGCAAGGAGACAACCAAAGATGATAGATAACCGTAAAGAGCAGGAGCGCGCCGAGCTGCACCGCACGATATGGGGCATCGCCAACGATTTGCGCGGCAGTGTGGACGGCTGGGACTTTAAGCAGTACGTCCTTGGCATGTTGTTCTACCGCTACATATCCGAGAACCTTTCGTCTTACATAAATGAGGGTGAACATGCCTCCGGAGATACGGCTTTCAATTATGCCGAACTGGCCGACAGTGAGGCGGAGGAGGCCCGCGATGACCTGGTTAAGACGAAGGGCTTCTTTATTCTGCCGTCAGAACTGTTTGAGAACGTGCTGAAGCGTTCTGCCGCTGACGAGAATCTCAACGAGACTTTGGAAAGTGTCTTTAAGAACGTCGAAGCTTCCGCGCAAGGCACCGACAGCGAGGCTAATTTCAAGGGCTTGTTTGATGATATAGATGTTAATAGCAACAAGCTCGGCGGCACGGTGGCCCGACGAAATGAGCGGTTGGTAAAGCTGATGAGCGGCGTCGCGGCTATGAAGCTGGGCGATTATAAAGACAACACTATTGACGCTTTCGGTGATGCTTACGAGTTCCTTATGGGCATGTACGCCAGCAATGCGGGCAAGAGCGGCGGCGAATACTACACGCCGCAGGAGGTTTCTGAGCTGCTGACCCGCATCGCGCTTGTGGGCAAAAAAGAAGTCAATAAAGTTTACGAAATAATCACTCCGAGATTGATACAATTTGACGGTTGCCAAATTCGCCTGTCAGGGGGTATGCAAAATCCTTTGAGGGGTGTGCATTTTCGGGAGAGGGTGTGCAAACCACTCTCAAAGCCCCAGAAATACAGGAAACCCGCAAGAGCAATGGTTATCGCTCCTGCGGGTTTTAGATTTTGGGCTTATTTATCCAACGCTTTTTCAGCCAATCCCTTGACCGCTCCGACTGCCATCTCCCAAGTAACGTCGGCGGCGTAGCTGTACTTCTTTTGATACCGCTGCCAAAGGTCAAGCATAATCGGGTTGTCGGCCACGGTCTGGATTACATCAGTCATATCGCCCATCTGCTCGGACGTGCCGCGCTTTTTGACCGTCTTTTGAAGAGCCGCCCTGAACGTATCTGAATTGAATTGTTGCGTTGTGGTCAGGATATAGATATCGTAAAAATCCCTCATGCGAGTGTTGGTTACGCTTCGAGTGACTACGGTCTCAAACTTCTCAGCGAGGACGGTTTCCAAGTTGTACGCCATAATGCTGATTGTCCTGTCCTCGAACATCAGCTTGAAGCTGTACTCGATTTCCTGCGGCGTGACGAAATCCCCGGTCGTAATATCGATTTTGAGGGTTTGCTTCGTTTTATCGAGAACCGCGCCGATGGACACTCTATAGCCCGGATAGTCGGCTTCCTCTCGGATTTCCTCAATGCCGCGCATGGAGAATTCCACGCCGTCGTCAACTGGGGTGGCGAGAATATCCTCAATGATGGCGGTAATTTCAGGGGCTGTCAGCGTTTGCCCTTTGATGGTCGCGTCCATGTCCATCGTGGTTCGGGTGTCAATGCCGACCATTGCCGCGATGAGCATGCCGCCTTTGAGAATGAAGTTGTGTTTGTATTTTGAAGCGGCGATGCGTTCCAAGAACCGCTCCAGCATGAAGTTCCGCAGAAGGATTTCGGCTTCCACGTTGGACTTCTTGGATAGGTTGCGAACGAGCGCCTTTAGCTGTGTCGATGTTTTCATAGAAGTACCTCCATATAGCTTCTGAGCGGCTTCTCGACGCGGAACGTCTCCGCCAACTTCATTAGTGTGTTTAAGTTTTTATCTTTTCGCTTGGCGTAGCGTTTGATTGCGTCGGTCAGGACGGCAATGTCCATTTTGTTTCGGTTTCTCAGACAGTCGCAGATGGTACGCTCCAAACCGTAGACTCTCACGGTATGCCCGAACATTGTCTCCACTTCGGTAACGCCGACTTCGTGCAATTCACGTTTGATGGTGTAGACCGTGAAACCGTCCTCACGAAGCCTTACCGCGCTGTAACCAGTCGGAACCGTTACTGAGTAGCCGATAGGGTCTCGGTCGGTTAGGTCATGCAGGAACAGCGCCGTTTCATGGGAATAGATGATTTTCGGGCGGCGTTGCTGGGCAGCATACATTTTATCGACGAACTCATCCGGCAAAACATATACGCCAAAATGAGGTCGCTCCAACTCGCCTGACTTGACGAGCAGACGCAGGCGTTCGTTGGAAACGCCGACTTCATTCGCTTGGGCGGTCGTGAACATACCTCCGTTTTGTGTTAAGATTGGTCTGAGTTCTTCGGGAACAGACACGCCGCTCACCTCCATTTGATTTTTGTGCTTATATTATATTACTAACTCGCACGAAAATCAAGAGGAAATTTGATTTTCGTGCGAGCGTGGTGAAAAATACTTGCATAAAAGTCAAAACCCACAAAGGCAATCCGCCCCTGTGGGTTTTATTTTTGGTATGGATTCATCGGCTACGCCTGTATTTCAGCACCATTCTTGAAGGTAAACCGCACGTCGCTTTCGTTATAAACGGTGGCAAAGCCCACGAGGCTATACCAGAGCCACTCGTCGAAGTCGGCAATAGAGGAGCGGCTGACCGGGACCCTGTCTCGTGTTGAAGATAGGGACATAGGTCGAACCGACCGAATAAGTAGTCGGGTTAATCCAGCCGCCCACGGCGATTTTGCCGCCGAGGTTCGAGAAAAACGTGCCGTCGTTGACCGCTTGGAGATGCGAATCACCTCCTTTCATTGGCTACCCTGTATGTATTAGGAAGCCTTTATTTCGGACTTCTCATTACAGGGAACAGATACAAAGTTTCCACATTGCGGACATTTGAGCGTTACCTCGATTTCCTCTTTTGGAAGTTTCGATATATCAAAGGCTCTGCGAGCGCATTTAGGACATTTCATTTTCTTTTTCTGCATAGACATCCTCCTAAATTGTTAATAACGCTTCTCCGCTGATTAGCGAAGTCATACGGTAAAAAATATGCCGCAAAGCAGCTATTCGAGATTTTCATCCTGTAAAATGCTATGCTTTTACAGGATTTCCAACTCGCTTAAACGGATTGCGGCTGACTGTTTGGACACAAGGTAGAAGTCACTCAACCTTTGTACAACCCAGCGTTTTTGCGGTATCGTCGTTACAGGAAACGCCGAATACTCTTCCATAAACCTCTCGGCCATAACTGTAAATGTCTGAATGGGCATCAGTATCCTCGGAGCGAGGTTAACTGCTTGCCATTCCATCCAGTTCTCATCAGTCCATACGTCTTGTTTCCCTTCGTCAAGCTCGGCATTGGGACATTTATAAACCTTGGACAGACGCTTGTCGATAACGGATTGCAGTATGTGGTAATCGCGGTGTTTCCACCAGTGAACCGTTTCATGCGCAATCGTGTTATTCATACACCCGATATTTCTCTTGGTAAGAGTATCCGGGTCTATAATCATCGTACCCCAACGAACACGTATTTCCTTATATTCCTCATTTTCTGGGTCGTAAATCTCAGCTACGCCGTTCGTAAAACACATCTGTCCATAAACACTCAAGTCCTCGGTCAAGTGGCGCTCAAAAACTTTCAGACCAAGTTTTTTTCTCGCAATATCACGTATTGGAACGGGCATAGGCTCTTCTAAAGCCTGCGGATAAAACTCCGTAAGGAATTCTGTCGCCACAGCTTCTAAATCGAATTTAGAATACCTTGGCACAAGGGTGTTTGATATTTTCACTGCCATTAGCTATCCTCATTGTCCTCCATTTCATCGACGACCTTTTTCCAGAACTCATCACCCAGTTTTTTGCTGTTCGCTCGGCGCAAAGCAATGCGAACGTGCGGAATATCCTCGTTCATAATGTATTCCGGCAAATCTGGAGCGGCCTCCTCGCGCTCTCGCCCTGCAAGGTCAAGCAGTTCGTTGCGTTCAGGCTCGGTTAACATAAGTGCCTCAGCTATCCTCTCAAGCAACTTCATATCAGGAGGGTTACGCCTTCCTTTTATAATGTCCGATAGATATGTTGCCGTTACGCCCATAGCCTTAGCTATGTCCTTTAGCATAATGTCAGTGCCGCCGGGGCCTCTGCCTCTGCGTATTTGGTCGATGTAACGACCGAATTCACCTGCCATAATGTCCTCCTTTCTATCCGTCAATCAGCGACTTCGCTGATTAGCTTATTCATATGATACACCTTTTAACGAGGCTTGTCAATAGTGTTCATAAAAAATTTACATCTGCCCTGAATGCCGTCAGAGAGGGGATTGTGACCAAAAATCCAGACATCGCAATCTTTGTTATTGTAAAAAGCACATTTTTATGCTATAATAGAGAGCAAAGACGTCGAAAGGAGCGATTGTATGGCTATCACCTATAAAAAGCTGTGGAAACTGCTTATCGATAAAGATTTAAAAAAGAAGGACTTACGGCAGCTTGCTGGGATAAGTGCCTCGTCAATCACGAAACTCGGTAAGAACGAAAACGTTAATACCGAGATACTCGAACGAATATGCAAAGCCCTTGATTGTGACATCTCCGAGATTATGGAGATTACGCCCGACCGCTGAATATAAAAATACGCCAATCTATGGAGGAAATCATATATGGATTCTAAATATACTCCGCAGCAGAAGCGATACTTTGCGGAACAACTAACGCTTACGCGCCCTGCGCGTGAACTCGAAGCCCTTACATCCTCAATGTCAGGCGTAAAGGTAGACTTAAACCCACATCAAGTAGATGCTGCGTTCTTTGCTTTAAAATCGCCGCTTTCAAACGGAACCTTGCTCGCCGATGAAGTCGGTCTTGGCAAAACAATTGAAGCGGGTCTTGTTCTGGCACAATTCTGGGCTGAACGTAAACAGGCTATACTTCTTATCCTGCCTGCTTCTTTGCGTATTCAATGGAGGGCAGAACTGGATGAGAAGTTCAATATACCGTCGGTCATTATCGAACGTCCCAAGAAGCGTAAGGGCATAGACCCTGACGCAGACTTGTTTTCACAGGCAGTTAAGGATAAGAAGGTGGCTATTTGTTCATATGAGTATGCTGCCAAGTGCAAAAACCGTATTTCCTCCATTCCGTGGGATTTGGTAGTTATTGACGAGGCTCACCGACTCCGCAATGTTTACAAAACATCGGGAAATATGCGAGCGGTTAATATCAGGGATGCCCTGATTGGCAGGAAAAAGCTAATGCTCACTGCAACTCCCTTGCAGAACAACATCCGGGAGTTATATGGGCTTGCTTCTATTATAGATGACCACATTTTTGGGGACATTGGTGCGGTTACGAGCGGCAATTCTGCTGAGTTGCGCCAAAGGCTCTCCACCTTTTGCAAGCGGACACTACGCCGCAACGTAGCTGAACTTGGGTACGTCAAGTTTACCGAGCGGCAGGTCATCACTCGAACCTATACTCCAAAGCCCGAAGAGCAGGAACTCTATGAAAAAGTTTCTGATTATTTGCGGCAAGACCATGTCCGTGCTCTCCCTGATAACGGTCGCCAGCTTGTGACTATGGTCATTCGCAAATTGCTGGCTTCGTCTTCGGCGGCCATATCCAAGACACTCCAGTCGCTGATTGACAGGCTGGAAGCATTGCTTGAGGGATACGACGATAATTTGGAGACCGCTCTCACCGAAGATTTCGATGCCTTTGAAGAATACAGCGAAGAATATCAGGATGACGATGATGAGGACGTTGACGCTACCTTTGTTCAAGGGCGGCTGAATGATAAGAAGGAGATACAAGACGAGAAAGCATTGCTTGAAAGCATCAATGACGAAATTCCGACAATGGACAATGGCGAACTTGTACCAAGCTGGTGTGCAAGTTTGCAAACAGAAATTGAGCAGGCTGTAAGCAGCAATATGGCGGGTAATTTGGGAACAAATCCCCCCGATGCGAACGA
>QMCD01003650.1_pt1 | contig 10111 bp, 7 predicted proteins | sample 1821841 | NCBI WGS metagenome assembly QMCD01 (sample SAMN01991225, study PRJNA193472) | Termite gut metagenome, whole genome shotgun sequencing project. | isolation source: worker | host: Macrotermes natalensis
TGTGCGTCGTCGAGGCCGCCGCCCGTTCGCAGCCACGCCATTGCGCGCGACGATGCGTTATATTCGACCGGCAGCGTTATGATCGCGAAAAGCGCCGCCACGGCTACCATCAGGATACCTATCCAGTATACCGTATACGAGTTCGACAAGTTGATGATCAGTATCCCGATAATAACCACCCAAATCGCGAATTGGGAGGTGAACGATACGACGGGCACCAGGGCCGAGCGCATGCGTAGCGGTGCGTACTCCGTCGCGTCCTGTATGGCGTGCCCCGTCTCATGTGCCGCAACGGCCGCCGCCGCCACCGAATTACTGCCGTAGACGCTCTCGCTGAGATTGATGGTCTTCGTCTTCGGGTTATAATTGTCCGTCAGGTTGCCGCGCGTGGGCACTACTTTCACGTCGTGGATGCCGTTGTCGCGCAGCATTTTCTCCGCAATATCCCTGCCCGTAAGTCCGCCGGGGTACATCACACGCGAATATTTGCCGAAGACCGCCTGCAAGCGCCCCTGCACGATCATTCCCACCACCGCCAACACGATCAGCAGCCACCACTCGATTGTCAGTCCGAATATCGGATACATAATAATATAGATTTAAACGTTATTTTCTTACCATAATACAAATAGCGCACCATTTTGGCTTAGAGCTTGTTTTGAAATTTCCAAACAAGCTCTTACTCTTCCGCCGGCCTGCGGAAAGTATAATAGGCATTGGCCTGCTGGACGGGCGTGAGCACCACCTCGTCGATGTTCACGTGTTCGGGAAGGCTCGTCACCCACAATATCGCGTCGGCAATGTCGTCGCCCGAAAGCGGCGTGACCCCGTCATAAACCTTATCCGCACGCTCCTGGTCGCCATGGAAGCGCACCAGCGAGAATTCGGTCTCGACCATTCCAGGCCGGATCTCCGTCACCTTGACCCCATGCTTGAGAAAGTCCATGCGCATCCCCTGGCTCAGCGCGTGGACGGCGTGTTTCGTCGCACTGTACACCGCGCCGTTCTCATAACATTGCGTCCCGGCGATCGAACCTATATTGACGATATGCCCGTACCCCCTCTCGATCATCCCGCGCGAAATGTGGCGGGTCACATAGAGCAACCCCTTTATATTGGTGTCGATCATAGCGTCCCAGTCGTTAGGGTCGCCCTCGTCGATATGTTCCAAACCCGCGGCGAGACCCGCATTGTTGACAAGTATATCCACCGTGCCTGTCTCCGTAGGGAGCGATTCGAGTGCCGCCTCACACTGCTTGCTGTCGCGCACGTCGAACACCAGCACCGTGACCTCGACCCCGTGCTCGCTTTCGATCTCCTTTTTCAGGCTTTTGAGGCGCGAAGCCCGGCGCCCCGTTATGATAAGGTTGTCACCCTCCTCGGCGAATGCCCATGCGGCTGCCTCCCCGATTCCCGATGTCGCACCGGTAATAAAAACCATCCTTGCCATATGCGTTCTGTTTTTCGTGTTCTCTACGAACAAAGGTAAAGAAAAAATGTAGAGCTTGTTTGGATTTTTCCGCCGAAGCTGTTTTTTAGTCATTTTCGCCTCATTTTGCGCTGCGCATCAGGCAAAAACATAAGCGGAACCTCGATTGGGGCTCCGCTCACACTTCATCCGATTTTCAATATACCGCTACTTCAGTTTGGCATGGAGTTCCGCGCCGGGCCTGAACTTGCACACCGATTTGGGAGCGATCTTGATAGATGCGCCGGTGCGGGGATTGCGGCCTGTGCGTCCGGGTTTTTTGGCCACCGAGAAAGATCCGAAGCCTACCAAAGAGAGCTTATCACCTTCGGCAAGTGCTTTCCCGGTCACTTTAATGAAAGCGTCGAGTGCTTTTTTAGCGTCTACCTTGGTGATTTTAGCCTCCTCGGCCATTGCGACAATTAGTTGAGTTTTGTTCATAATGATGAGTTTTAGAAATTAATGTTAAGGAATTCATTTTCAAACTTGTTAACATGGCTGATCTTTACAAATATATATAATTAATACGCGATTAAATCAATAGGGGATAAATTTTTTATTGAAATGGCTTAAAACAGGTTATTAACGGGTGAATTTTCGAGTTTAATTTTGGAAAATGCTTTGGGAAACACAGAATTCGTTATACTTTTGCACCCGGAGAGATGGCAGAGTGGTCGATTGCGGCGGTCTTGAAAACCGTTGAGGTGAGAGCCTCCGGGGGTTCGAATCCCCGAATCCCTCTCTCTCCGCAGTATAGGCTGATTGTCAATTAGTTATGAAGTCGAAGGACTAAAACAGGGACTAATTTAGGCTGGTTCCTGTTTTTTTATTCCCCGAAATAGTCCCCCTCGACCCCCCAGTGTACGGCGGCATTAAAAAGTAGATCGTATCAACACCCGAAGTCCCCGCTATTATATACTGATAAGTTTTAATAGTTAATACTCAGAGTTTTGCTACTATATAACGGATTTTTGTCCGAAATGCTTGTTTTTAGCCCGTTGAGGCACTAACTAAATCCAACGTAGCCGACCTCCTTGAAAGTTTTTGAATCTCCTTAATATCGAATCCAATTGCAATCCCTTTATCTTCTCCCTGATGTGGGGGTGCGGAAATTGCGCCTGTGAGCAACCCGTCGGGGCATTTCGATTTCGGCAACGTGGGCAAAGACCTTATCCAAATGTCGAACGGCTATTATGCGGGCGACAGTTATGCCAGGTACTGTTTCTTCAGGAACCCCACAGACGACGGCAAGCGCTATCCCTACGTATTTCTGGTCAACACCTCGGCGGCCACCGGTTACACTACGAAGTGCGCGATGGACATCAGCGCGTGCCCCGAGATCGCCTCGGCGCAGTATTTCGCCACGGGCGAACGCGGCCCCGTCCTCTTCTACGCCACAGGCTCGGAGGTCTACCGCATGACATACAGCGTCGACGACGCGACATCCGACGCAACGGAGGTGTGGGCCCCCGGCGCGGGCGAAACGATCACCCGCCTCAAACTCTTCAAGAACGCCGGCCTCAACCTCGCGAGCAGCGCCAGCGACAAGTACCTGCTCATCGCCACCCACAACCAGTCGACAGGCAAGGGTAAGGTCTATGTCATCGAATCCGATATTTCGAGCGGCGTACTGGGCGCAGAACCGGCCGCAACCTACGAATTAGACGGCCGCGTTGCCGATTTCGACTTTATTTCACAGTAAAACATTAACGTGCCGGCCGGCACGCAACCGACCGGCACGTTTACAATAAAAATACGAAATGAAAAAACTTACATTACTGCTGCTGCTCGTCGCAACGGCATGCACCGCACATAACAAGACCACGACCATCACCGTAAAAATAGAGTCGCTGCCGGATGGCAACACGGTGAAATTATACAACCATGCCACATATATCCGCGGAGCAGGGGGTGCGGTGGCCGAGGCACAGGTAACGGACGGGCAGTTCGTCTTCTCGCTCGACATCGACGAGCCGCGGCAATTCGCCGTCGAAGCGGGACCGCAATACGGCAACTACACTGTTATCGCCACCCCCGGCGAGGCTATTACCCTAACAGGCCCGTCGTTCCGCGGGGTTGAAATGACCGGCTCCCAATGGCAGCAGAAATTCAACGACCTGACGGCAAAACCGTGGCGCGAATACTCCGCGAAGGTGAAAGATCTCTCGGACGAGGAACGCGCGCCACTGCTCGAAGAACACCTGAAGTACCTGCAACGGCTCATAGCCGAGAATTCCGACTCGTTCCTCGCGCCGCTTATGATCTACCAGTTCTCGGGCAATATCAAACCAACGGAGGAGATGTACGACGCATTGGCCGAAGACGTTAAGAACAGTTTCCACGGCAAGCACCTGCGCGCCTATCTCGACACGTTCCTGATCGGCGATCCCGCCCCGGCGTTCACGGCCAAAGACCGCGACGGGAAGGAATACAGCCTCGCCGACCTGCTGAAAGGTAACAAATATCTGATCGTCGACTTCTGGGCGTCGTGGTGCGCACCGTGCCGTGCCGGAATACCAAAGATGAAGGAGTTTGCCGTCAAATACGCCGGAGAGGGACTCGCACTCGTGAATATCTTCACCGACAAAGACCGCGACGCATGGCTCCAGGCGCTCGACGAGGAGCAGATGCCGTGGACGAACCTGCACGATGCCGACGGCACGATCAAAACGGCCTATGGCGTTAACGGCATCCCGTCCGTGTTCCTCATCGGGGTCGACGGCGTCGTGATATTCGAAAAGCTCTGGGGCGATGCGATAGAAAAAGAGCTCAAGGCAACCTTCGGATATTGATCTATATCCAAGATGCCTGTGTCGCAGCCGCAGTCGCAGTCGCGCCATAAAATAACCGTCCCGAAACGAGCGTTTCGGGACGGTTATTTTATGGCGTGTTAACACGCCCCGGCACACAACCTCTAATAGTTCTGCGTAAGGTTGGCGTTGAAACTGGTCGCACTCTGCGGGAACGGGAATATCCACAGGTCGGAGTCCGGAGAGAGGGTGCACGTTTTGCCCGCAAGCTCGCGGTGCAGCGTGGCGGCGTATTCCGGCTCTGCGTTCCAGCGTTTCAGGTCTATGAAGTCCTTGACGGTATAGAAATTTTCACATCGCGAGAGTTGCTTGAGCAGGGCGAACACTTCTTCTTTGGTGGAGGCCGTGGAGAGAGTGTAGCTGTCGGTGAGGATACGGTTGCGGCGGATCAGTTCGAGTTTCTGCATTGCCGGGCCGGTCTGGCCGCCGCGCATAAGGCACTCGGCTTCGGCCAGATGCATATCCACCGTCGTCAGGCCGCAGCCGCTGACGCTGTAAATGGTTGGGGGAGTATAATAGAAGAACGGCAGGCCGGGTACGCCGTACGCGGCGCTGTTCGACGATCCGAGTATACGCACGTCGTCGGGCGGGTAGACTTTGAATACGGCGTCGGGTTCGAACATGGCGAACATCTCCGCGGAGATTATAACATAGGAGAAATCGGTGTAGGTATATAAGAGGTCTTCGGCGCTGGAGATCTGCGGACGTGTCATGTAGACATCGTTCACGTAGCTACCGGCGGCGTACATGGTGTTGTGGTCGTCGATATGGTCGGTGACGGCGAGCGAGTTGCGGGCGGCGGTCAGGGCATCGTCATAGCGGCGCACGGACATGAGCGCCTTGGCCTGTACGGCATAGGCGAACGCCTTGTTGACACGCTGCCGGTTGATGTTCTCGTCGGGCAGGGCGTCGAGTTTCAACGCCGCGTCTATATCGGCAAGGATAAGCTCGTAGACCTGGGCCACCGTGTACTTTTTCAGCGGCTGCGACATGACGTCGGTGTGCAGCAGGTAGGGTATGCCCCCGTCGGTGGCAGCAGTTGCCGGATCATAAGCCTTGGCGAAGAAATTGACGGCTATGTAGTGGAACCACGCACGCAGGACGTAAGCCTCGGCCTTGAGTTTGTCGATCAGTGCGCGGTCGCCAGAGGCTGTTTCGGCGCGGGACAGCACAGGGTTGCATTTCGTCGCCACTATTTTGTATACCTCCTCGTAAATGGCGTCGTTCGCGGTCAGCTCCGCGCGATTTACTTCTTCATCCCAGAAAGCCCACGAATATGCCAACGTTTTCGGGTTTTGGTTTACGAGCGTCGTGACATTCTGCATATAGGGAATTATGGCTCCGGTAAGGCTCGCATGCCTCAGCGTGCTGTATCCACGATAGTCGTAGTTGAGAAGCAGGTCGAGGTCTTCGCCCGAGCTCAGCAGGTTCTTCCCCTTGGGCTCTATCTCGGTGAACTCGGCGCAGCCGGCAAAGACCGCGGCAAATATTATGGTTAAGAATATCTTGTTTTTCATTTTCATCATTTTTTAGAATCTGAAGTTAAGCCCGAAAATGACCGATGTCGGACGGCGCAGCCCCAGCGTTTCGGGGTCTACATCCACGTCGTTCTTTGTCCACAGCGGAGCCGGATTGTCTATCTGTAAACGGAGCGAAAGGTTGTCCATGCCGATCCGCGAAACCAGGCGGCGGGGCAGGTCGTAGCCGAACACAATGTTGCGTACCTTCAGGAAGTCGGCCGGCTGGACGAAGATATCGGCGTTATTCTGTACAGCAGACTGTGTGCCGCTCGTGTGGTTATGCTCGCCGATGCCCGGAACGATCGTTTCCGTGTTCGTAGGCGTCCATGCGTCGGCATAGTAGTCGCCTATCGCCATCGGGTAAGGATTGCCGACCATCGGCTGGATCTGCCGCACCCTCATCTTGTGGCCGCCGTAGTAGACCATCATCACGTTCAGGCTGAAGCCCTTCCACGACAGATGGTTCTCCATTGCATAGGTGTGTTTGGGGTCGGCCTGCCCGCTGAAGACAACCACCTCGGGTTTTGCACTCTGTATGCCCGTACCAACGACTATGGCGTATTCGCCCGTTTCGGGGTCTTTGATGCCGCGCCACGACTGCACGCCGTCCTCGCTCAGACCGTCGAAGACATAGGAGAAGAGCGAGCTGACCGGATAGCCCTCACGGTAGCCGATGTTGAGCATTTCGGCCGCCGTTTTGGCCTGTATCTCGACGAAAGTGACCTCATTTTTGTTCCACGAGGCCGTCAGGGAGGTCGTCCACGAGAACCCGCCCGGCTCTGCGGGACGCAGCCAGTCCCATGCGAGCGAAAGTTCGAAGCCGCGGTTCTTCATGTCGGCCATATTGATGACCTGGCTGGGGAATCCCCATGTCGATTCGAGTGTTTTGGTCGAGAAGAGTTTGAAATTCTTCTTGTCGTACCAGTCGATGGTACCCCTCAGCCGGCGCTCGAACATCGAGAAATCGACGCCGAAGTTCAGCGTGTTGGTCATCTCCCACGACAATTCGGGATTGCCCGGGCTGTCGATAGTGGCCATCGGCAGGCCGGTCAGGCCGTTGCGGCCGCGGGTATTGGCGGTCATGTAGCTCGTAGCCCCCGAGTAGATGTTGCCCGTGCGCCCGTAACTCACCCTAAATTTCAGCGTGTTCACCTGCTCGATGTCCTGCATGAACTCTTCGCGGTCGATATTCCAGCTCGCACCGGCCGACAGGAACGGTGCCCCGCGGAACTTGGTCGCCAGACCGTAAACGTCGGCAAAGTCTTTCCTTATGGAGCCGAAAAAGTTGTAGCGGCCCTTATATGTGTAGGTGAGGTTGGCGTAGGCCGAAGCGTTGCGGTGGCGAACCTCCTGAGTGGGCGAGATCGCGTTGCGGATGTAGGGTTGGTAGGCGTACGTGTGGGAGAGCAGGCCCGGCAGGAAGTAGGTGGTCCTCCAATTCTCCAGGTCGGGGTAGCTGACCAGCGTGGTAGCCTGTGACTGCAACTGGTCGTCCCATCCGAGGTATATATTGCTGCCTCCTTCGGATAGCGCCTCGCGGAACTCGACGCCCGCGAGGAAATCTATCGAATGGTCGCGTTTGAGCGTGCGGTTGAAGTTAACCTGCGCACGGCCCGTCCAGGCGTTGCTCCTGTTGTTCCGGCTCACGAGCTTGCCGCCGTGCTCGGGGATCAGATAGGTGAACTGGCCGGTGGTGGCATTCCGCTCGGTATATATGTTGCGCATCCAGCGCATGATGAAACTTTCGGCCTCGGAATAGCTCTCCGACGAAGTGCGGTTGGTCTCGTAGATGAACTGGGTGTTGAAAGTAAGTCCGTCGATCACCTTGAAGAGCAACTCTCCATGATAACGAAGGTTCTGGCGTTCGGTCTTGGTCTGGTCTAAAGCCAGCTCCTCGACATGGTTGAAACGCATGCTGCGCAACCCCTCGCTATCCTCGGCAAAAGTGCTGTAATCGTTATAGAAAGTAGCCGAGGGAATATGCGACGCGTAGCTTCCGTCGGCTTCCAGGAGGTTGTAGTAGGCCGGGACGTTGAACGGGTCGGAGGCCCACCGGCTGTTGCTTTCTTTCCCGCTGTTCAGGATGGTGTTGAGGCTGAAGTTGATCGTCATCCACCGGGTCATGTTGTAGCTGCCCTTGTAGAATATGTTCAACTGGTTCTCGTTGGCATGTATTATGCCCATATTGTCGCGCCGGTAGTTGAACACGAGGTTCGACTGGAAGTTGTCGGTGCGATTGCGCACGGCGACGTTGTACTGCTGCAACATGCGGTTGCGCAGCGCGCGGTCTGCGAAATCGGCGGCAAAGTTCTGCGTCCGGTATTGTGTCAGGCGGCTGTTGAGCTCGGTCTCGTTAATCGCCCCGTTGGCCAATTGCCAGTAGGCGTACTGCACGGGAGTGATAGCTTCACTGCTCGTCGTACCGGCGATCATGTTGCCCGTCGCGGTCAGATTGGCGGCCGCCCCCGGAGCGTCGTTGTAATACCAGCGGTAGTAATTGCTTTCGAGGTCCACCTGCTGCGCAGGGGTGAGGTAGAAGTTGTCGGCATAATCGACGTTCCTCTTCTGGAAGACGGTCACGTTGGCCGATACGTCCACGTCGATCTTGTCGCGCTCGCTCGCCTTTTTGGTGGCGATGACGATAATGCCGTTCGATGCGCGCGCACCGTAAATGGCGGCGGCAGCGGCATCTTTAAGTACCGTGATGCTCTCTATATCGTAGGGGTTGAGGTCTTCGAGCGCACCCTCGGTAGGAAGGCCGTCGATCACCAGCAGCGGTCTGGTCTCGGCAAACAGGCTGCTCGTACCGCGGATGGTCAGCTTGCCGCCGTAGTTCACAAGCCCCGCTACCCTGCCCTCCAGATTGTCGAGGATGTTGGTGGTATAGCGTTCCGCCAACTCGTCCGAGGTGATCGTCGCCGTAGCGCCGGTCACCTTCTCGCGGGCAATGGTCTGATAACCGGTCACCACCACCTCGCCTATGTCGCTAACCGCATCTTCCATCCTGACCGTCACCGTGGCCTGCCCCGTGTAGGGTATGTCGACGTTCAGCTTGCCCACGAAGGAGAAGCGCATCACCGCGCCGTCTCTCTGCGGGAAGCGCAGTGTGAACTGTCCGTCGGCATCCGTAGCCACGCCGTAGGAAGTGCCCGGCAGGGTCACCGAAACGCCCGGCAGCGGATTGCCGCCCTGATCGAGCACGACACCCGTAACCGTCACCTGTTCAGGCTGCTGTGCCGCCTTGTCGGGGGCCGGGATGACGAGCACCCTCTGTCCGTCGATCATGTAGGCGAATGGCAGTTCACTCAACAGCACGTCGAGGGCGCGGCCCAGGTCGGCGTCCTTTATTTGCGCCGAAACGCGGACCTTGTCGGCATGCACCTTGTCGGCGCTGTAAATAATCATATGCCCTGTCTGGTCTTCGATGGTGCGGAACACCGTACTCAGTTCCACATCCCGGACATCAAGGTTCACGGTCTGGGGCATGACGCTCACATTGGCCGAAGCTGCCATAGCGGCGAAAAACATCAGTGAGAATGATAGTTTCATGATCAGAAGAAATCGGCTGCCGGCAGTTTTACGCGGCAAGCAGCGGCATAGTCGCTTTTTTTTCATAGATTTGTATGTTTAAGGGTTTTGTTTTTCCCGGCGCGGCCCCGCTAAAGTCCTCGACCGGGAAGTTGAAAATTTTACTCTTGGCGCCGGGGGTATGCTGCAAACATATCCCCGGTTTTTATATCGTGTTTGGGTTTTCTTGCCAAAACTCTATCTTTTAGGCGAGACTACCACCCTGCCGCCGTCGAAACGGAACGACACGTTGGTGATCTGTTCGATGCTTGCCAGAAAATCTTCCAGCGGGACATACTTCCTCGTTCCACCGGTGAACCTCTCGCTGCCGCTGTCGCCCTCGAATGTGAAATCTACGTCGTACCACTTCGACAGGCGCGCGCATATATCGGCGAGCGGCATTTTGTCGAACTTGAAGACTCCCTGTGTCCACGATGAATAAAGGGTCGCGTCCACCTTATTTACGGCGATCCCGTCAATGACCGTGCTCCTGACGGCGGCGGTAAGGTGCGCGGTGTGGATGCTGTTTATGGCGTCCTGACTGCCGCCGTTTATCGCAGCGTAATGCATTGGAGTTTCGCCGGTCTTGTCCCTGGCATGTACATCGGCGCCATTCGATTTGAGCCATTCCATGGCGGCAACACCATTGTAGGATTCAGCAGCGCAATGCATTGGAGTCCTGCCCTCATTATCTTTGCAATTGACATTCGCACCATTCGCTTTGAGCCATTCCATGGCGGCAACAC
>QMCD01004073.1_pt1 | contig 10111 bp, 4 predicted proteins | sample 1821841 | NCBI WGS metagenome assembly QMCD01 (sample SAMN01991225, study PRJNA193472) | Termite gut metagenome, whole genome shotgun sequencing project. | isolation source: worker | host: Macrotermes natalensis
AGCAAATACATTCTTGATGAAATTTGTTTCTCCTGTTAAATTTTGCAAGAGATTTTGATTATATATTGATGAACCAGGCGAAGTTTTGTGAAACATAAAAAATGCACTCGCACTTTTTAATGTTAAACACCACGCAAAGACTCAAAGAAATATTGAATCGAGAGATACGTTTTAGTTACTATTTCTTGAAAAACATATTTCCAAATTATAGATAAACGAAGAGACAAAGAAGTAAAACCGTAAAAAATTGAGTTTTTTATTGGTTACAATATTTTGCCGTTGCTTTTTTTTCTACTTTTCAAACACTTTTCATTCGTAAAGTGTTTTTATTAGAATTACGGTTGTAATTTCTTGTAAACAGTTTATTTTTGTGTAATTTTATTGGAGCTGAAAAGTGAAAAAAATTCGCAATATCATTTTTATCGTATTAGGAGTTATCTTGGCTCTTAACATGCTGATGGTTGTTTTGTTGAATATTCCTTTTATTCAGCAGAAAGTACTTCACATTGCAGTATCCGAATTACAAAAAAAGGTTGACAGCGAACTTTCGATTGGGCATATCCGGCTGGATTTGCTGAGGGGCATTTCGTTGGATAATATTTTTATTGCCGACCAAAAGGGAGATACGTTATTTTACGCCGGTTCACTCACAGCTAATACATCCCTTTTTCATGTTTACCAAAACAACACGTTGCGGATAGATGAGCTATTGTTAGAAAATTTCAAGGTGTATTTATCCAAAGACTCGGCAAATGTACCGTTTAATTTTCAGTTTTTAATCGACTCTTTTTCGTCGAAAGATACCTTGCCGAAAGATACCACCCCCACCCTATTCGACTTAACCATTCAGAATATCGAATTGCGAAACGGAGAATTCCGGTATGATATATTTCCGGTGGAAGAAACACCGGGAGTATTTAATGCCTCACGCATCCATGTTCAACATCTGAACGGACAATTATCTTTAGAATCCATTCAACCTGATCATTTTGCGGCAAAAGTTCACCGATTGTCTGCGCAGGAAAAATCGGGAATAGACCTCCAAAATCTGAAGGCACAGATTCATAAGGACAATGAATTTATCCGCCTGCAGGGTTTTCGCCTGGATTTGCCGGATAGCCGTTTAAAGTTGCCGAACGTCTGGCTTAACTACCAACACGTAGCTCCGGATGATTCTTCATTTATGAAAAACGGCATTTATTATATTCAGATAGAAAAATCGGAGATTGTGCCGAAGGATTTGAAAGCGTTTTATCCTCCTCTTGCAGAACTTCCGGAACCGCTCATATTAGAAGGAATTTTGAATGGCAGCATTCCTTCGCTGGAGATAAAAAAGTTAGCTATTTCATATCAAAACGATATAGCTTTATCGCTTACCAATACTTCGATGAGCGATTGGGGCGATTACCAAAGGAGCGATTACGCGGTTGACGTTTCACAACTGTTTCTCTCTCCCAAAGGGGTGCAAACTATCTTGCAAATATCCTCGCCCGAAACCAAGCTTCCCGAAATCGCCGGCAAACTGGGAAAGCTGCAATCGCGCTTAACGCTAAACGGAAAGCTGGAACGCTTGCAAGTAAACGGCAATTTCTCGGCTGCTCCGGGTACAATTTCCTTAAATGGAAATATTGGGTATAATACAGAAAATGGAAATTTCTCAACAAACACGGCAATTTCAAGCAACTCTTTTGACTTTTCCACGCTATTAGACCCTTCGTTGCAAATCGGGAAATCCGGTTTTGATTTACAGGCAAATATTGCTGTTTCCGAAGGAAAGGAACCCAACATCCAAGTTTCCGGAATACTGCCGTTTTTTACTTATCAAAACTATATTTACCGGCAAATTGAATTGAACGGAACTTATCAAGGTATCAGCGACATAACTGCCCGGATCCGGTTAAACGACAGTAATCTCATGCTCAATCTGGAGGGAGAAGTACGGCAAGCAAGAAATAATGTGCCGGAATACAGGTTACACGGTTCGATCCGGAATTTCAGTCCGCATAACTTACATCTAACATCCAACTTTAAGGAGAATATCGTTGAAACTGATATTAATATAAATATACAAGGCAACAAGCCGGAAAGTATGCTTGGAAAAGTGCAGTTGGATAATTTGTCGGTAGTGTTAAATGACAGTACTGAGATTCAAATAGATTCCGTTCTTCTGAAAGTGGATAAAACGGCAAATAACGAAAATTTGCTTCGTTTTATTTCACCTTATCTGAATGTTGAGGTAGAAGGCATTTATAATCCGCTGACCATTGCACAGACGGCTCAAAATATTCTGCACGGTTATTTACCGGCTTTCTTCAATTATACCGGATTGCCGGGCAATGCCGCAGTAAATAATTTTTCCTATTCCGTTACGCTAAAAAATATTGAGCCGTTTCTAACACTTTTTCATTCACCTGTAACGTTCAACCAACTATCTTCGATACGGGGTAAATTTCGAGAAGATTCGGGCGAAATTACGCTACAAGCCGAATTTCCCGAACTTTTTTACGGAAAAATACCGGTAGAAAAAACGAATGTTCATGTAAGAAAAGAGGAGAATGCTTACCTTATTGAGATACATTCAGGCATCAATACACTTAATCCGTTACGTGCGGAAGTATTAGCCGAAATAGCTAATGACACGGTTATGGTCCGGTTGAAATACGACAACACTCCTGCCGAGTTCTCTTTTTCGGGAGAGATAAAATCGGCTCTTTCATTCAAAAGGGAAACCCCTCAAAATGATTTGATATTGACTGCAAATTTTTTCCCTTCAGACATTACGATGAATAACCTTCACGTAGGTTTCAAGCCGTCTGTGATTACAGTAAAGCCGGGGAAGATAACTGTGAAAGATTTCGGGCTGGTTTCGGAAAATCAACCTTTTCTCGGGATTGACGGAGTAGTTTCGGATTCGGCGACCGATACGCTGCAAGTTTTTTTCAAAAGGGCATCCATTGCCGATTTGCTGGGAGGGTTTGATATGTCGGCTATTGCGTTAAACGGTTACTTGGACGGCACGATCTACTTTTTACAATTACTCGAAAAACCCCGATTCTACACCAAAGCGTTCAGAGTGGATGATATAACCTATTCGACCGATACAATAGGTTCGCTTGTGCTGAACAGCCGTTGGAACGACCGTTGGAACGGAATGAGCGTGGGCTTGTCGTTGCAGAACAACGGCGAAGAGAAAATTGCCGCCGGTGGTTTTATTTCGCCTATAGATGATTTGATACGGCTTAATGTAAACCTGCATTTGTTGCCAATCGAAATTGCGCAGCCTTTTTTAACGGGTATTTTGCATAACTTAAACGGTTACTGCGGCGCAGAATTAAAAATAGACGGAAATTTATCTTCTCCCGGTATTTTGGGGTATATTTATTTGCAAGATGTTTCGGCTACTGTCGATTATACGGACGTTACCTACCACCTTTCAGACACTATCCACTTTACTCCGGCTACAATGAACATTAAGGATATGATAATCTACGACAATAAAAAGCATTCAGCCCGCTTGAATTGCTCTGTGAAGCACAACCGGTTTTCGGATATAACTTATTCCGGTTCGCTTCAAATGAACAATTTTTTATTATTGAACAATCCGCATAAAATAGACAGTCTTTTCTACGGAACATTCTACGCAAACGGAAATCTCACAGCAAGGGGAGACTTGAAAGAGACTACCGTAAGCGGAAACCTGAAAAACGGAAACAAATCAAGCCTGAAAATCAGACTGCCCGAATCAGCATCGCAGGCAAATACCTACCGGAGTATTGTTTATGTAAATACGGATACAACAATAGCCGGAAACAAGTCAAGCCTGCGCGAAAACAATTTTTCGATTAAAGCCAAAGTTGCCGTTGAACTGACAAAAGAGGCTGAATTTGGGGTGTTAATTAACGCAGTTACGGGCGATGAACTGTCTATACGCGGTGATGGAAATATTACGGCGGATTATGACTCGGATATGCCCGGCGTCCGCCTCTTCGGTCAATATACTGTTGACAACGGTCATTTGAGAATGAAGTTAAGTCAATTTCCTTCCAAATTATTTACTATCCAGCAAGGAAGCAGGGTAAACCTGAACGGGGACCCGATGATGAGCACGTTTGATATTACGGCATCATACCGGTTAAGAACCGATTTAAACTCGCTGGATGCCTCTTTTGCAACACTGGGACTTGTACAAACGAGAGTAGTGGTTGATTGTATCTTGCGTATCCAGGGAAATTTGAACAAGCTTGACTTAGCTTACGAAATCGTATTGCCGGATACCAGCGATGACATCAACCGGATGGTAAGCAACATTATCAATACGGACGATATGCGCATCAAGCAATTTGCCTATTTGGTTGCATTCGGATCGTTTTTTCCTCCAAACAGCCAGCAATCGACCGGCGACAACAATATTATGACTTCGCTGGCAGCATCATCCCTTTCATCGGTGCTGAATAACTCACTGAGCGGGATATTGGGGAATAACTGGTCGGTAGGTACGGATTTTAGTTCGACACAAGGCGATTTATCCGATTTGGAAATGAATGTTTATGTTTCTACGCAACTATTCAATGAGAGGCTGACTTTGAACACCAATCTTGGTTACCGGAATGAAAATACGTTGAACGAATCGTCATGGATCGGAGATTTTGATTTGGAATACAAGCTGACAAAATCAGGGTCAATCCGGGCGAAAGCCTATAGCCATACCAATAATGAGATTTTCCGCTCATCAAACACGATTCAAGGAGTCGGAATGGTATTTTCTAAGGAAGGGCGGAAATTCAAAGACTTGTTCAGATTCCAAAAACGAAAAGAACCGGAACAGCCAATAGAGAATGACCAGAGTGGAGTTTTGAGGCGAAGCGATGAAGAAGAGCTTAATAACAACAATGACAGTAGCAACAAGTAAATATATAATATTATGCCTATTAAACACTACATACTATTTTTTCTGCTGCTGCCACTATTTTTTTCGTGCAGCACCACCAAATTTGTTCCCGGAAATCAATACTTACTAAATAAGGTAACAATTAAGACGGATACCAAAAACATATCTGCGGGCAGTTTGGAAAGCTATGTGCAGCAAATGCCCAATAAAAACTTTCTCTTTATAAAAAAGCCGGGGTTAAAGATTTACTCTTTGTCGGGCAGAGATACGACCAAATGGCGCAACCGCTTTATCCGCCGGCTGGGCAATCCGCCGGTCATTTTTAGTGTCCGGTCGATGAAAGAGACGGAGAAACAACTTGCTCAACGGGTACAGAATTTAGGCTATTTAAGAGCCGAGGTAACTTCCGATACGATATTTAAACGAAAAAAAGCAAATGTAATCTATCATATCCGGTCAAATGAAGCCTATACAATACGGAATTATAACGTGGGAATTACCGATACAACCATCCTCAAATCTCTTGCCTATCCGCGTGTAAAGCGGATACTGAATATTCAACCCGGTGCACGTTTTATACCGGAAGAGCTTGACCGGGGATTGCAAACGCTGGTCAATGTGATGAGAAACCAAGGCTTTTACAATCTTTCCAAAGATAACTTCTTTTTTAAAGTCGATTCTGCACTTAATTCCAACCAGGTGAATGTTGAATTGAGGATTCGCGACACATGGGATAACCGGGAAGACAGTATGCGTTATAATGCCGCTTTCAACCGGTATCGCCTTAATAAAGTTTCCATTATCAGCGGTTACGATCAGTTTGACACAGAAAGCCGGAATAACTTTCTCCGTACCGATACGGTCAGGTACAAAGGAATGAAGATTATCTACGGTTCGCGCCGTTTTCTTCGCAGGGATGTGCTGTATTTCAACAATTTTCTCCGTCCCGGAAATTATTACAGCGACCTTGCACTGGAAAACACTTATTCATCGCTCAATTCCATGGGGGCGGTAAAACAGACCAACATCTATTTCAGGGATGTCAGCCGTCCGGATACTTTTCTGTTAAATACATTTATAACGCTTGCCCCTTCCAACATTTTTTACTGGGAAACAGGTGTTGACGGAACCAACTCTGCCGGCGACCTCGGCGTAGCCGGATACGTTACCTTCCAGCATAAAAATATATTCAACGGATCAGAGACATTCCGTATCAAGCTGAACGGCGGATTTGAGTCGATTACCTCATCGGGGATAAATTTACTGTCGAATAACTTTTTTCAATACGGAGTTGATGTTTCTTTGACATTTCCTCGCTTTTTAGTTCCATTTATTGCTAAAAGGATCAGGGAGCAACCCAACTCGAGAACCATCTTCACGTCGGGTATCAACTGGAAAAACCGTCCGGAATACAACCAGCGTTTTTTCAATATTGACTGGACATTCCGGTGGTCGGCATCACGCAACCGGCTAAACCATATATTCAGCCTATATAACGTTAACTACATTGCCACGCCGTGGATGTCGGATGTATTTCAAAACTACATGAACCGTCCTGAAAATGCCGTGCTAAAAGAAAGTTACAATGGCTTGTTTATCACTCGCAGCAGCTATTCGAATGTGTATACAAGTTTCCGCTCATCCGGCAACCAGGAAGCGGGATATTCCATCCGTCCAAGTATAGAAATAGCAGGAACGCTGCCTTACCTCATTTCTATCCTGTCGAAAAGTAAAGGAGAAGACGGTACCTACACCATGTTCAATATTCCGTTTGCACAGTATTTCAAAGTTGGTGCCGATTTTGCCCGCTTTTTCCTATTAGATTCAAAAAATATCGTTGCATTTCATGCCGGGATTGGAATCGCGTCTCCTTTCCTGAATTCTACACTGATTCCTTACGAACAGCGGTATTTTGCAGGCGGTCCCAACTCGGTCAGAGGTTGGAATACCCGCACGCTTGGTCCCGGAAGTTACCGGTCGAAAGGAAGAAATGATTTTGTCAACCAAAACGGAGACATTCGTCTGTTGCTCAACCTGGAGTACCGGTTGAAAACAAAAACATTTTTGGAATACGCTGCATTTATTGATGCCGGAAATGTTTGGACAATTCGTGAATACGACTACCAGCCTGGCGGATTTTTCAAATGGGATTCGTTCTGGAAAGAGATGGGATTGTCGTGGGGAATCGGTATTCGCCCAAACTTCGGATTTATCCTGATCCGGCTCGATGTCGGAATGAAGATATACAGCCCTGCACCGCTTAACGGTATGCACTGGGTTATTGCGAAGCCTGATCTTGGACGGGATTTTGCTCTTCATTTTGCAATTGGGTATCCATTTTAATGTATAGAATAAGTTAAAACACAACGTTTACTTTCCCATTTTTTGAAAACTTAACCGGTTCAACTAAGGAGACGGAATACAGGCACCATTGGATTTGTTTTTCTACCGGGAAATATTATAATTCTCTGGAAACTAACTAAGTATGTCTTCTTAATTAGTTTATATTTAGAAAAAAGATAGATGTTTCCCACAAAGACACAAAGCCCACAAAAAACTTAGTGTTCTTTGTGTCTTTACTTAGTGTTCTTTGTGTCTTTGTGGGAAATAATTAGCTAATATTCCGGCTCAAGTGCCGCATATGAGATAATAATTTCCTCCGAAACCCGGGTACAATAAAAGGGTCAATATAAATATTCCAAATACCCATAAAATATTTTTGGTGGTTAAATATTTATTGTCAATACTTTTTTTATCATCATATTATTTTTTGTTTAGTTACTTGTCCAATAGCAGTTGTTTTAGGACACATTTGTTTGTTTTTCATTTTTCTGCTTGTCTGACGACTTCATAGAGCAAGTTTAGTTCATTCATTGCTTTTTCTTCTACGTTAAAATCGCCTAAAATTACATTTTCTATTCGTTCTCTGAAAATTTTACTTACTTTTTTACTCTCAATCCAATTTGCTAATATTTCACTTAATTGTTCGTCTGCGAAAGAATTGGAAAGTTTTGTTTTTCTCGTGTTAAAGCCATCAATATACAAATCTTTAAAATGCAAAATGCTTTCCAATGTGTCCGTTTCTTCCCAAATTTCCAAAAGTGAGTTTATATCGAAATCTGCTCCGTAAAACATTATCAAAATCGCGTCAATTTGGTTGTTAAATGACGGAATTGGATAAACCGAAAGAGTATGTTTGAAAAATTCCTTTGTGAATGTGTTTAAAATTTCAAGTTCTGTCTCAGTCCATTCGTTTCTATCAAAAGGGGAAAGTCTCGATAATGAAAGTTCCGCTGAATGAGCCGGAAAATTAAATTCTGAAATTAGTTCTAAATATCTCGGTAAAAAATGTTTGATTTCTTCAATAGTTGTTTTTGCAGGTTTGGCTCCATCGTTATATTCACTTAATAATTCAAGAGGAATTTGTTTAACAGGCAAACTCGCAAGTCTTGCTTCATCTTCAATTTTCATACAACAATCAGTACAAACATCAAGCGGTCTGTTTGCTCGATATTTTGAAAACACTTCATACGCACTATCAATTATTTCTTTCAACATCTTTTTTCTTTTTGTTTGTTTTGTTGCCCGACCGCTCTGCTTTGTCCATCGCTTGCCACTAACGAGCCGGCGGCTCCGTGTTCGGGCGGAGTTCACTGTGGTTCGCACGGGCAGAAAAACTTCCAAAGTTACGCAAAAGTTTCCGCGAGCGTTGCCCTGACTGACACTGAAACCGTTCGTTGTAGGCAGCTCATTAACACATTTGTATTTGTTTTTTCTGTCTCATTATCCGACTTAGTCTCATTTACGCAAATGCTCACTCCGTAAATATTCTCGCACAACTTCAAATTCTCCTTGCGTTAAAACCTCTATTGATTTTAAATACTTTATATTGTCGAGTTGTTCGTCAAAACTCATATCGGGGTCAAAAGTCGTTAAATCCTCTTTCAGTTTGCTCTTTTTCTTGTCTCTGATTATTTCTATAAAATTCTTTACAGTTTCCTCATTAGGTGAGTTTATAAAAAATGTCAAAGTTTTGTTACCGCCACTCAAGATAAAATAAGATGAAAAATATTTTTGAACACTCCACCATAAACAAATAAACCATAAAAAACTCATTAACGAAAATAGAACCGCAATTTTAATATCAGAGCCGTCAAAAAATGCTTTAAATGACATAAAACCTGTAAGAACTAAAAGTCCGCCAAATAAAATCGAATTTGCCAATCCTTCTTTCGATTTGAATTTAATAAGGTCTAATCCAATTTGGTCATATCGAGCCTCCCATTCCATGGTATCAAAAATGGATTTCTCTTTAATTAAAACTTTGTTTTCTAAAAGATTGAATGTTTTTGTCGATAAAAAATATCGTTGTTTTAATGTTGTCATTTTAGTGAACTTTATTTATTTCTGTTTTGCTGTCTGGCTGTTCTAAATTGTCAGCTTACATTATTCTTGTCCGCCCGTAAAAAAAGCGCATCAGTATTCGCGAGTTGCCGACAACTCATAAATATACACAATACTACAACTTTTTTACCACATCAACAATAAAAATTACAAGCTTTGTGTAAAAGGAAGATTTTAGATGAAACAAAAGAGCATTTAACGCTGTACAAAAATCCCGGTAGGGATTCAAGCCCGGTAGAAAAGAATGGTAATGTGAAATCGCAAGCCGTAGGTTTGCAACCTTAACAGGCGATGTTGCGTACCTGACGGCACGCTGTCCGGCAGGGGCATTTATTTTCTACCGGACTCAAATGCCTAACGGCATTAAAAAAATCTCTATATTTTTTATTAGCTGCTGATTGCATATAATATAAATTAATTTTGATGACGTGCTCATTATTTCTGTTTTACAAAACCTTTATTCATAAGTATTTGTAGAACTCAATAGTATAAACTAATTTTGCAGAGGTACTTAATGCTAAAAAACTTTGCGTCTTCGCGAACTTTGCGACTTTGCGTTTAACCCAAAAAGCGCAAGCGCATTCATTTATTTTAATGCGAAGCCACAAAGTTCGCGAAGAAGCAAAAAATTTCTGATTTTCCGAAGAGGTCTATTAACTCCCAGGGCAACCGCACGAAATTTTTTCCTGTTTTGTAATTACTTAAAAACTAAATAAGTACGTCACCTAAATTAGTTTATACTATTTAATTCCAACAAGCTCTATGAACAAAGGATTTGTAAAATAGGAATAATATAAACTAATTTTGATGATGTACTTA
>QMCD01002919.1_pt1 | contig 10110 bp, 10 predicted proteins | sample 1821841 | NCBI WGS metagenome assembly QMCD01 (sample SAMN01991225, study PRJNA193472) | Termite gut metagenome, whole genome shotgun sequencing project. | isolation source: worker | host: Macrotermes natalensis
GTACCAAGTTTTGGGCCGGTTTCTCTTGGTCGAGCGACCTGAACTTTTGGGCGACATTTTGCGGCAGATGGCCCTTTGGGAACATGCGAACGACAAAAAAGTTCCACGGCGGAAACGGTTTGACGAGGCATGGAAAATGGCCGTCGGCGACAACCCGGTGACTGTGGAAGAAGGGGGACGCTGGCTCCAGAAAAATCAGTTGCCGTTTCAGTGGGCCTTCGGCGACTGGCTGGATCAGGGCGAATCCATTGCGGGCAAGGCAAAACCGGGTACGATGTGTCTGCTGGCTCTGAGTCATCCGAAGGCCGTGCCCAGTTTTACGGTTTATCCCAAGGTGACGCCGGATTTTCAGGTGGGCGTGGTGCTCAATTACATCGACGAAAAAAATTTCGGCGTCTTGGCCGTGGACGCGGACGGAGACGTGTTCGTCAAAGGCAAGACCGACGGCAAGTGGAACAGTCGCCCCACGAAAACACTGGGCAAAGTGCGACCGGTCATGGAACGCGATCATCCTTACGGCACCGGGCCTGCGTTTCGGTTTCAATTACGACGGCAGGGAAACATGATTGCCGTCCAAATTAACGGGACAGCGTTCGGAGCCTACCCGACCAGTCCCAAAGGCTGCTGTGGCTTTTTTCTTGGCAACACGGAAGGCGTGTTCGGTTATTGAACTTTCATTTCGGGGCGGCGATTGGCGATGGCAGGGCTTCTAATGGTTGTCGAATTTCCAGCGGCAATTTCTGGGCGGTGTCGGGCATGAGATCATCAAGTCGCAGTGCCTCATCACGCTGTTTCAGCATTTCGAAATTTTTCGGATCGGTTTTCCCTAGAAACAACGCAAACGCCGCCCGATACCGAGCATTGTTCGGATAACGCTCAATGGCTTCTCGATACAGAATCGTCGCCCGATCACGGAGCGCGGCATCGCCGGTTTTGTCGTACATCATCTCAAGTCGCTGGGCAAACGTGAACCGCAAGACTGCCGAACGTGAATCCAAACGCAGCGCGGCGTCCTGAGCATGGAGCATGTCCGTGTTCCGTTGTTGATTGCTTGGCTGGGCCAGCCGCTGGCGAAACATCTCCGTGGCCAAGGCTTCGCGCTGCGAGGCGGAAAACGGGTCTTTGTCGGCAGCCATCGCGCGTTCTTGCAAAGCGAACCATGGTTCGGAGTCGGCGCGGGCGGCGTGTGTTTTCGCCAGCAGCACGGGCCTCATGCCGGTGAAATAAACGAACAACAGGAGAACGACAAGACCGATACAAGTGAGGATCGTCGTTTTGCGGTTCACACCGATTTGTCGTTGAAACATTGCATCACGGTTGGCCAACAGTGCTGCGAGCAGCAAAAAAATAATGGCGAACTCAATTCATGGCAAAAACACCGCCCCTTTATTCACCGCAGTGGAAATCGAAACCATAAACCGCTGTAACGGAAGTTGCTCTTTCTGCCCGGTCAACAGACATCTTGATAAACGTGAATTTAAAAAGATGACTGATCAATTATTCAACAAAATCATTGACGAGCTGTATGAGCTGGAGTATGACGGCACATTGAGTCTCTTTTCCAACAATGAACCTTTCTTGGATAAGCGCCTAGAGGGTTTTGCAGAAATTGCAAGACATCGTTTGCCTCATGCGAGAATGGTCTTGTATACCAATGGCACCCTCTTATCTTTAGAAAGGTTTAGAACCGTTATCACATTTTTGGATGAGTTGATTATAGACAACTATAACAATCACCTGCGCCTCAACGAACCGGTTAAAGCAATACACGAGTATTGCAAGCAAAATTCCGAGCTCAACAAAAAGGTAAAGATTTTTATTCGCAAAGATAATGAAATCTTGTCTTCCAGAGGCGGCCAGGCCCCAAATAAAGCAAATACCCAGACTATACCCTTAATTTGCTTACAACCATTTAGGCAATTTATCGTTCGGCCGGACGGTAGAATTAGCCTATGTTGCAATGACCCCCTCGGTAAATATACCCTTGGCGATATTTCAACGCAGACAATGCAAGAGGTTTGGCATTCGCAGAGGTATTTGGAAATTAGAGACATCCTGTCTTCTGACAACGGCAGGGAAAAGCTTGAATTGTGCAGAAACTGCGATGTATGGTATGTTTGATAGGTTTTTGTACAACTGAGGGAGTGAAAATAATTGCGTGATGCGGAAGCCTTTGAACTTGACTTAAAAGAAATATTCAGCGTCCTCTTGAAACGCATATGGATAATCGCTATAGCGTCAGTGTTAGGCTTTGTCGCCGCGTTTGTGGTTTCCAAATACATAGTTGCGCCCAAGTACACATCTTCGGTTTCGCTTTATGTAAATAATACGAGCGAAGCGCAGCCGATGAATTCCGTGAATATAAACGATATTACCGCTTCGCAGAAGCTTGTCAATACATATATCGTAATATTACAGGACGATGAAGTGCTTGATCTAGTGGGGAAAAGGCTGTTGCTTGAGTACACCCCTGAGTGGCTGGGATATTATTTATCTTTGGATGAGAAAGCTACAGAACCGCAGTTAGACATTGAAGCCTTACGCGATACGCTCACAATGAATTCTGTTAATGACACGGAGGTTCTGAAGATTGAGGCGGAGACAAAACACGCGCAGCTTTCCGCGAGTATATGCACGATAATGACCGAAATTGCCCCTGATGTACTCATGCGAGTGGTGAAAGCAGGCTCGGTTGAAGTGATAGGCTCCGCGAAACCCGCAGATGAACAATCCTCGCCGAAAGTGTTACTCAACAGCGCTATTGGGTTCGTGGCGGGAATTGCACTGGCAGTCGTCGTGGTGTTGCTGATTCATATCCTTGACAACACGGTCAAGAACGAGGAGGGCTTAAAACAGCGGTTTAATATACCCATACTGGGCGAAATTCCTGATTTCAGCGCACCGCAGAAAGGGGGATACTCCCACTATGGCAAGCATTAAGGTGGACAAAAGAGTATTGCAGGCTGGCAGAGAGACTGCTATTGAGACAACAAGGCTTTCAGAGAATACCCCTTTTCAGGTGACAGAAGCGTACAAGACATTACGGACGAATCTGCTGTTCGCGCTGGCCGCAGGAAAAAGCAAAGCGGTTGTCATTTCAAGCGCAATGCCTTCTGAGGGGAAAAGCGCCACCTGCGCAAACCTTGCGATAGCCATGTCTCAGACAGGGACTAGGGTTCTGCTGATAGACGCAGACCTTAGAAGGCCCACCCAATATCAAATATTTCAGACAGATAACAGTAAGGGCCTTACGACCATACTTGCAGGTTTTAATGAAGTGAGAGACGTCATAAAGAAGAAAATTGGCGAAAACCTTGATTTATTGACATCCGGCCCTGCTCCCCCAAATCCCTCGGAATTGCTTGGCTCTCGGCGCATGAAGGATTTATTATTCATGCTGGAGGATCACTATGATTATTTCTTCATTGATACGCCGCCTATAAACGTGGTGACAGACGCCTTGGTGTTCGCGGGCAGTACCGCTGGTTTGCTTTTGATTGCGCGGCAGAACCAGACGACCTACGACAATCTGACAAGGGCCGTATCAAGCATAGAGTTTTCAGGGGTGAATATATTGGGGCTTGTTATAAACGGTGTAAACGAAAAGGTTGGGGGATATGGTAACTACAAATATAACAAATATGCATATGGCAAAAAGTAAGGGATATGCTAGTTGAACTGCACAGCCACTTCCTCCCACAAATGGACGACGGGCCGGAGCACGCGGCTGTGTCGATAGAAATGCTTGCCATATGGCGGATGCAGGGCGTGGAAAAGGTTGCGGCTACCCCGCACTACATACCCCACAGGGAGCCTGTTAATCACTTTTTGACACGAAGAAGCGAGGCCCTAGTAGCTATGGCCGGAGTGGCCCCATTAGAGATGGAGATACTGCTGGGCGCGGAGGTTCTTATTGAGAAAGGTCTGAGCGAAACCGAAGACCTGCAACTGCTCGCCATAGGCAATAGCAAGCACATCTTGTTGGAGCTGCCCTATTTCCCCTTTAAGGAATGGATGCTTGAAGAAATCTACGGCATAATACACCGTTTTGGCCTAAACCCCTTACTGGCGCATTTGGAAAGATACACAAAATGGTACAACGACACTGATCTGGCGCGGGTGCTTTCAATAAGAGGGGCGACTTTTCAAATCAACAACGACGCACTGTTCAAGATGTCAACGCGCAGATTCGCGTTGGAGCTGGTACGCGGGGGATTCCCAGTGGTTTTCGCCAGCGACGCCCACAATACAGACACACGCCCGCCTAACACAAAGGCAGCGGACAAAATATTAGCATCAAAGCTAAAGACGGCGGAATGGCAGGCCTTGACAGAAAGGAATGAGGATATGTTAGGAGTGTAGTTTTGCATGGATACCGGAACAAAGCTTCTGGTAGAAGATATACTTGCGCAACGGGAAAACGTGGGTTTTGCGTTTAAAACAGAGGCGATTTACAAACCAAAGCCTGTGTATGATTTTTTTAAAAGGTTATTTGATGTAGTCTGTTCGCTCCTTGCGCTGAGTGTTTTATGGCCGTTTTTGCTGATAATCATGCTGTTGATATACCTAAGCGACGGCGGTAATCCTATCTTTGCGCAAGAGCGCCCCGGAAAAGGCGGCAAGCTGTTTAAGATTTACAAGTTGAGGACGATGGTTGTAGGTGCGGAAATGAAAAGACAGGAAGTTGTAAATTCCAATGGCTCTCATGTAACAGTGATGTATAAATCCGAGGACGACCCGAGAATTACCAAGTTTGGTGCGTTTTTAAGAAAAACATCCATTGATGAATTGGTGCAATGTGTCAATGTGCTTAAAGGTGACATGAGCGTTATTGGGCCTAGACCAATGCCGTTGTCAGATTATGTGAAGGTTATCGGATATTTTGACAGAAGCGTGGTAAAGCCCGGACTCTCCTGTTACACGGTATTGGATAAGCATTGCCGAGACAGTTATGAAAACTGGGTCAACTTAGATATTAAGTACATACGGGAGCGGTCTTTCGGTACAGATTTGAAGATTATTTTCAAAACAATAGCTGCGATGGTTTTGTGCAGGAACCTATAATTCGCAGTTGATTAGAGAACGGAAAAATCCACTTAAAGGAAAAATGTAATGCAAGTAAATCAAGAAGTAAAACTATTCGTACCGGGTCGGCTATGTATTTTCGGTGAACATTCGGATTGGGCGGGAAGATACGCCGACATGAATGCCGAGGTGCCTCCGGGCCTTGCAATCGTAACGGGTATAGATTTGGGAATACATGCTGTGGCATGGGAAAGCAATCACTTTTCATTTTCCTCTATGAATGAAAACGGCGAGGAACTGAATTTTTCTTGCGACATGGATTTAAAAACGCTAAAGGCGCAAGCGAAGGAAAATCACTTTTTCTGCTATGCTTGCGGTGTTGCGGCATATATGTCGGAGCATTATCAGGTGGGCGGAGTTTCTATCCAAGTTTCAGAGGTCACGCTCCCCATCAAAAAAGGGCTTTCTTCAAGTGCCGCAGTTTGTGTGCTCGTAGCACGGGCATTTAACGAGATATACCAGTTAAAAATGAGTACGAGCGGCGAAATGCAGGCAGCCTATAGGGGTGAGTTGCTTACATCATCAAGATGCGGACGGCTGGATCAAGCCTGTGCCTATGGTGTCCGCACAATACTTATGGAGTTTGTCGGTAATGATATTTCAACCGAAAAGCTTAAAATAGGCCAGAACCTTTACTGGGTATTTGCCGACCTCAACGGGGAGAAAGATACAAAGAAAATTCTTTCTGATTTGAACAGAGCTTATCCCTTTGCTCAGACAGAGCAGGACAAATTAATTCACAGTGCCTTGGGGCGGGATAATCATGAGATTATACATATTGCGTCAAAGCTTTTTGCGGAGGGTGACGCTGAGAAGCTCGGTGCGCTTATGACAAAAGCACAGTGCCTTTTTGATGAAAAAGTTGCGCCGGCATGTTCGGAGCTTACAGCGCCGAAGCTACACGCGATGCTTGAAGACGAGGTTATCAAGACCTACGTTTACGGCGGCAAGGGTGTCGGCTCCCAAGGAGATGGCTCTATACAATTTATTGCGAAGAACAAGCAATGTCAGGAAAAGCTTGTCGCCTACTTGAATGAAGCGCTGGGGCTTCAGGCGTTCCCATTTACACTTCGCGCCAGCGACAGAGTGCGAAAGGCCATTATCCCCCTTGCGGGCTTTGGCACAAGGATGTACCCGGCTACGAGATTCGTAAAAAAGGAACTGCTCCCGATTGTGGATGAAAACGGTGTTGTAAAGCCAGTCCTTATGTATTTGCTGGAGGAGTTGGATAGTTCCGGTATTGAGGAGATAATCCTCGTGGTCGGACCAGACGAACTCGTTTTCTTTCAGCAGATATTTAACACGCCTCTTACAGACGAACGCGTAAACAAGTTGCCCGGTCGTGTGCGCGAATATGAAGAGTTGATTCTAAGGCTTGGCAGAAAAATAAAATACGCCGTACAGGAAACCCGCAGAGGTTTTGGCCATGCTGTGTATCAGGCCGCTAGGTATCTCGAAAAAGAGCCTGTGCTTCTGCTGCTCGGTGATTTTGTATACAAAAGCAATCTGAACAAATCCTGTGCGCGGCAGACAATTGACGCTTACAGAAAATCTGGCGGGCAACCCACAATTGCCATAAAAGAGATACCGATTGAGAAAGTGGTTCATTATGGAACACTCACGGGCACTTTTAATGGAGATGGCGGGATTTTAATGAATGTGTCTGACATGATAGAAAAACCGACGATGGAATACGCCAGAGACTTTTTGGCTGTAAAGAAAACGAACGGCGAAAAAGGTTATTACGCCACATTCGGGCAATATGTGCTAACGCCTGAGGTCTTCGATTTCTTGCGTGAGGATATAGAATTGCACGAGGCCAACTGGGACAATAGCGAAATACAGTTAACAAGCGCACTGCAAAAGGTACTAGATATAAAGGGAATGACCGGTGTGTTGGTAGATGGGGTGAGCTTCGACGTAGGGATTCCAGAAGCTTATCATAAAACGGCCGTCAGCTACGGGGGAAGGTAATGGCAATATTGATTTGCGGCGGCGCGGGGTATATCGGCAGTCATGTAAACAAGCTTTTTGCTCAGAACGGTTATGCCACCGTTGTGTATGACAACCTCTCCCGAGGAAACCGCGAGGCCGTAAAATGGGGAAGCTTTATAAAAGCTGATCTGGCGGACACTGACACCTTGGATAAGGTGTTTGAGGAAACCAATATCGAAGCAGTCGTACATCTTGCGGCATACGCCTATGTTGGCGAAAGCGTTACTGAACCCGCGAAATACTATATCAATAACATTTCGAACACCCTAAATCTTTTGGAAGCAATGCGCAGACATAATTGCGATAAAATCATTTTTTCGTCCACATGCGCCACCTATGGCATACCTGAAATACTGCCAATCACCGAAGATATGCCGCAAAACCCCATAAACCCTTACGGTGCCTCAAAGCTGATGGTAGAGAGAATCTTCAAGGATTATGCTAGAGCTTACGGTTTAAAGTTCGTTGTGTTCAGGTATTTTAACGCGGCGGGCGCAGACCCTGACGGCGAAATCGGCGAAAACCATGACCCCGAAACCCATTTGATTCCGCTGATACTGGAAGCTGCCAGCGGCAAACGCCCAGATATAAAGGTATTCGGAACTGACTATCCTACGCCGGATGGCTCGTGCATAAGGGATTACATACACGTTACTGACATTGCTAAAGCACACCTGTTAGCCCTGGAATACCTTAACAGCGATGGCAAAAGCGAGTTTTTCAATTTAGGCAACGAACGCGGGGCTTCTGTATTTGAGGTAATAGAAGCTGTTGCGTGGATAACGGGCAAGGCTTTTGCCGTAACAGCAAAAGCCCGGCGCGACGGCGACCCGCCAGTGCTTGTTGGAAGCCCCGAAAAGGCTTACAGAGTTTTGGGGTGGAAACCAAGGTATTCGGCGATTGATGATATGGTGAGCCATGCGTGGCAGTGGTATTGCAAACAGGAGCATAGAGGTGCGTTCGTTTGATGAAAAAGGTTGATTTTCTTATTGTTGGTGCAGGTTTGTTCGGTTCCGTATTCGCGCATGAAGCCATTTCACGCGGCAAATCATGCCTTATTGTAGAAAAGCGCAATCACGTTGGCGGGAATGTATATACCGATCAGATAGAGGGTATCCACGTACATACCTACGGCCCTCACATTTTTCATACGAGCAACAGCCGCGTATGGGAATTTATGAACCGCTTTGCGACCTTCAGCCGCTTTACGCTGAACACACTTGCAAATTATAAAGGGGAAATTTACAATCTGCCGTTTAACATGAACACTTTTAACAGAATGTGGGGCGTGATAACACCCGACGAAGCATTGCGAAAAATTGAGGAACAAAGGGAATCCCACAAGACAGATACTCCGAAAAACCTAGAGGAACAGGCAATCAATCTTGTTGGCACGGATATATACGAAAAGCTAATAAAAGGGTATACCGAGAAGCAATGGGGCCGCCCATGCAAAGTGCTTCCCGCATTTATCATAAAGCGCCTGCCGGTGAGATTCACCTATGACAATAATTATTTTAACGACCCATATCAGGGAATACCCATTGGCGGGTATACTCAGATAATCAAAAAGCTGTTAAGCGGCGTTCAATTTATGTTGAACACTGACTATCTCATGGATAAAGAACGCTTTGATTCTATAGCGGAAAAGGTAATCTATACAGGGCCAATTGACGCGTATTTTGAGTATCGGTTTGGCGAGCTGGAATACAGGAGTATCAGGCTGGAAACCCAAACATTGAACTGTACAAATTATCAAGGCAACGCGGTCATAAATTACACAGACCGGGAAACACCCTATACCCGCATAATTGAACATAAGCATTTTGAACCCGGCACACAATCCAAAACGGTTATTTCAAGGGAATACCCCGCCGAATGGAAAAAGGGAGACGAGCCTTTTTACCCTGTGAATGATGAGCGGAATCAAGCGTTGTACAAAAAATACGCGGCGCTTGCCAGAGCAGAGACGAATGTTATTTTTGGCGGTCGGTTGGGAGAGTTCAAATATTATGACATGGATAAAGTGGTGGAAAGTGCGCTGCTTACAGCGGAAAAGGTTTTAGGGTAAATGGATATTAAAATTTTAGTCGCAACTCACAAGGCATATCAAATGCCTAAAGAAGAAAGATTCTTGAATAAGTGCGTTTGTAGTTTAATAAATCAAACCTACAAAGATATCGAAATCATTCTTATAAATGATGGCTCGCCAGATAATTGCCCGTCCATGTGCGACGAGTATCAACGGCAACATCCGAATATTATAAAAGTTATACATAAATCGAGTAGGAGGGGGTGACTAACCCCCGTCCTCTCACACCACCGTACGTACGGTTCCGTATACGGCGGTTCGGCTATAAACAGGGAGATTCCTCTCACGCCGTCCAGACCTGCTTACTCAGCACTCCTGACCTCTACTTTCGAGTTCCACTCTATCCTCTGTCAGGCAGTCCCTTACGGGTTGGCAGCTATCACTGCAAGCATTGCCCTTTCGGTCTATCTGTTTATTAACCGTCTGCCCCTTCCCTTGCCTATCCTTTCGGTAGGTTCAAGCGGTACTATGGGCAGAACTGACTTCTGCGGGTTCAGCCATACCTTGCGATATGGGTTACTCCTGTGGGTCGGCTTTGCGTCCCTCTTGTCGGGAGCATACCCCGCAGACCTCCCCGGGTAAGAACGATAACCTTCATCCCATGTAACCGCCGCATTTACACCACGGGGTTCGGGCAGTATTGGACTTTGTTTTGCCTTGCAAACTCGTCCGCCCCGCAAATGCCTTATATGCGATTTCTGTCCGTCGGTTCGGGACTTTGCCTCCGGCTTCATTCAGATTCCCCCTCGCGGCGGACACCCTTGCCTTTGGCTAACAGTTCCTACTGCCAAGTCTGTAGTGGACTTTCACCACCAAGTTATCGCCCATGCCGGGCTCACTAGAAAGCGCGTCCTTTAGCTGTTCCGCCAAGTCCGCACCCTCTATCGGGTTACAAGTGGTTTCCTTTTTATCGCCGTACATCCTATCGTCATAGACCA
>QMCD01002534.1_pt1 | contig 10103 bp, 6 predicted proteins | sample 1821841 | NCBI WGS metagenome assembly QMCD01 (sample SAMN01991225, study PRJNA193472) | Termite gut metagenome, whole genome shotgun sequencing project. | isolation source: worker | host: Macrotermes natalensis
GGGATAGCTTTGGCCTTGGTGCTCTTTGGCGATAAGGTGGACTATGCGGTCACCAAAGCATCAACAGAGAGTGCGATTTCGGCCCTCGGAGATTTCACGGGAGCATGGAGCTCAGTGACATCTAACGTACAGAGCTTGAATAGTACAATTAGCCTGCAAGATCATGTGTCAGAGGCGCAATCCGCCTATTCAAGGTTTCAGACTGCGTATAACAAAATCCAGAACGATGAAGCCATGGCTAAGAATAAGGACGTTAAGGCTAAGTTTGATACGCTCAAACCGGTATACCAGACATTCAATGGTCGCGCCCAAGCTTCACTTGGTAGGGTGGCAATGCTATCGGCAACCTTTACGAATATCGAGAATTCTGAAAGCATAACCCAGGAAGTGACCGGCGGAGGTGGAAGCATTGACGATGTAGTCACAAGGACGTTTTTGCCAATTACTGACGGCGGAGATACGGAGTTTACGACGGCTATGCAACCAGTGGTGGAGTCGTATCGAACGATGGTGCAAGAGATGCACGACAAGATAACCTCACACCTTTCGAATCAAGAGGTTCCAAGTTGCGAAGGCATAACCGACGAGAGGGAAATGCAGACTTGCCTAGAGACTGCTGCCAGTATGGCGATGGGTGCGATAAGCGGCGAAGATCTAGCTAGCTTAGTCCAGAAATCGCAAGACTTGATAGTGCAAATTAGTCAAATTGTCAGTAGCATGCTGATGAGTCCGAACGATGTGACGCCAGTGACTGACGCTTTGAATGGCTTACTGAGCGTATTGAACACGAAGGCAAAATAGCACAAAAAGTCTTGCATGCAGTATATCATATGTGATATACTGCATGCATGGAAATACACGAAAACTACAAAGCGAAAGTTGGGCGGGCAGTTAGCAAGGTACGGCAGGAAAAAGGATGGACGCAAGCGGAGTTGGCGGCGAAGCTAGGCAGTAGTCAGAGTGCGGTCAACAGGATCGAGAATGGTCGGCAGAACATAAGTTTGGATATGATTGACGACCTGAATAGGGCGCTGGATTGCAGTATTGTTTCTGTGAACAGTGGCCAGACTTTGAGCTTCAGGGTAAACGGCGGACGTAAGCTGAGAGGGAGTGTAAAAGTAAATACCAGCAAGAATGCTGCGGTAGGCTTACTTTGCGCTTCGCTTTTGAATCATGGTCGTACGGTTTTGAAAAGATTGGCACGAATCGAAGAGGTATTCCGGATAATCGAAGTTCTGAATAGTATCGGCGTAAAAACTAAATGGTTGAATGGTGGTCGAGATCTAGAAATTATACCACCAGGCGAATTAAAACTAGAAGAAATGGACCTAGTCGCGGCACGCAAGACTCGTAGCGTAATTATGTTGATGGGACCGCTTTTGCATAAGTATGCCGAGTTCAAACTGCCATTTGCCGGTGGATGCAATCTGGGGGCTAGAACGGTGAACCCGCACTTGCAGGCGTTAAAGCATTTTGGACTTGCAGTAGATGAGAGATGTGCGAGCGGGTTTTATACTTGCACGGTAGGAGAGGTCTCGGAGGGCGACAAGCAAGTGGTTTTGATAGAACGTGGCGATACAGTGACGGAAAATGCCTTGATGGCGGCAGCGCTATACCCCGGCAAAACGGTGATCCGCAATGCTAGTAATAACTATATGGTACAGGACGTATGCTTTTACCTGGAAGAATTGGGTGTGAGGATTGAGGGGGTTGGTAGCACGACATTGACCATACATGGACTGAGAAAAATTGGTAAGGATATTGAGTACTATCCGAGCGAAGACCCAATTGAGGCTATGAGTTTCTTGGCTGCCGGGATTGTGACGGGGTCGGAAATCACAGTAGAGAGAGTGCCAATTGAGTTCTTGGAAATCGAGCTGGAAACGCTGCGTGAAATGAATTTGCAATTTGAATTGGCGTCAGAATATCTGGCGGACAACCGGCGAACGCGGCTGACGGATATTCATATTTTTGAAAGTGAACTGGTGGCGCCACTGGATAAGATTCACCCAATGCCGTTCCCGGGGCTGAACATCGATAACTTGCCGTTCTTTGCGGTAATCGCGGCTTCGGCTACCGGCCGTACGCTCTTGCATGACTGGGTGTTCGAAAACCGGGCGATTTATTTTACTGAACTGTCAATTCTGAATGCGCAGGTGCAGCTACTGGATGCGCACCGGATATACATCGAGGGTCCGACGCATTGGAAACCGGCCGAAATGGTAGCGCCGCCAGCGCTCCGTCCGGCGGTGGTCTTGCTGCTTGCCATGTTGGCCGCTCCGGGTGAGTCGATATTGCGCAATGTGTATTCGATCAACCGCGGGTATCAGGATTTTGCGGAGAGGTTGTCTAAATTGGGCGCAGATATTGAAGTTGTTAAGGCTTAATGGTAGAATAAGGTCATGAGAAAAGGTTTTACGATTCTGGAATTGATGCTGGTGATTGTGGTGGCTGGGGTAGCAACTGCGGTGTTTTTTGCGCAAAAGCTGCAAGCGGATCAAATCGCTCGGGATGGCCAGCGCAAGGTGGCGATAAATGCGATGTATTACAATCTAGAGGAAGTATTTTATGCCAAAAACAAATATTACCCGGAGACAATTAGCGAAGAAAATCTGCCAGCCATGGACCCGCAGCTGTTTACTGATCCATTTGGCGTAAATGTGGGTGGCGGGGAATCGGATTATCGCTACGAGGCGACTGATTGCACCGATGCTAAGTGCAAGCATTATACTCTGCGGGCAGAGATGGAGAAAGAAGCCGAGTTTATCAAGGGTTCGCGGAATTAGCGAGTTTTCCACAAGCTGGCTCTTGACACCCCCATCCCTCTCATGCTAATATGCCACTAGCTATTAGGTATATATTGGGAGGTATTAAATCAAATGCAACTCGGCTCAACTAGGTATGGCAAGAACAGTTTTCAGACTCGTCGTGGCCTTTCCCGCAACCCCATGGTCATCCAGCCGCTCTACCTACGCATCCTTCCCAAGCTGCCGTTTGCTCTCCCTGGAGCTTTTTTAACGCTTCTTTTCGTTCTCTTGGCTTTTGTTTCCAATTCTGCTCTGTCTTCCGCTTCAGCAAGTGAAGACAGCATTTCTGTGGGCTACACTGCTCCTTCTATCTCCATTGTGGCTTCTGGTAATGATGGCGCTAATCTTAACCTCTACATCACTCCTGACGGTACCGGAAGAATCTCTTCCGGTACCGTCAGTGCGTCGGTGACGGCCACTGGAGCGGTCTCGGGCTACAACCTGAGCATTCTCACTTCTGCTATGAACGGCGGCACGTCCGGCAACTTGACCAACAATGTTCGCCCTACTTCCGCTCTAATTCCCACTTCCGGTACCATCGCTTCACCTACCGTCTTTTCCGCTTCCAACTGCAACCGTTGGGGGTTCGCCATTAACAACAAGCAAGATAATCGCTACTTAGGCGTTCCTTCAGGTTGGGGCAATGCTTATTCTGTTCAGAATAACATTGCCACAACAGATTCTGGCAACACTCAAACCTACGCAGCTGTTCCCACTACTAATACGGTGATCAAGAACACCACTAGCGATACCCCCGGATTTTCCGACACCACCAACCTGTACTTTGCGGCCTGCGCCGGAGGCGCTGGCGGCAACCCAGCCACTGGTAAGTACCAAGCCAAAGTGACTCTAACCGCCACTGCTAACGTCCTAGACGACTACGTAGACGACAATGTCATTGTGGACATGGATCCTAACCTGATCCCCATCTACTTTTCCGACCCACCCGGCGAAGGAGCCGCCAATCCTGAGGAACCACCCAAGATCTACAAAGCCGACATCACCAACAAGAACCAAAACTGGTACTCCTACTCCCAAAAGAAGTGGGCCAATGCCGCCACCATCAAGGCGGATAAACTCCCCGCTTACAAGCAAGCTCCTATAGGTAGCGAAATATCCAATGACGATGTCATGGGATATTTCGTCTATATCCCCCGGTACCAATACCAAACCCAAACTCTATCCTATAGCACCACCAACTACCCCAAAGCCTTCCGGATCCAGCTGCAAACCGTTGAGGACACCAAGAGCAGAAGGGAAGATGTGAGGAAAGCTGGAGACTGGGTGACCCCACCCGCTTTCACCTTCGGCAGCAAAGAACTCAATGGCATCTGGGTAGCCAAACACGAAGCCGGACAAGACACCGAAAACATCACCAATACCCTAGACTACAACGTCACCTTCAAACCCGATCAAGCCAGTCGTAGAGGGCAGAACGTATCTAACCAACTAAAGAGCAGCCTAGGCCTCATTACTACCCATAACCTCTCCACCACAACAACTGGCTTTCCTAGCAACACAGAAACCACTAACTACGGCCTGATGGACTCCCATATGATGAACGGAGATGCCTGGGGAGCTACCGCCATGTTCTCCCAATCCCTCTACGGAGTCTGTACTAACGCTAACTGCACCATAGACAACACGGCAGCAACGGGCAGGGCCAACGCCAAAGCACAGAAAGTCTGGAATAACGCTTACTCCAACGCTAACACTACCGCCGTGGCTAACGGCGGCACTGGTAGCAAACGCACTGGTTGTGGTAGATACAACGGTGGAGATAGCTACCTGGACAACAACAGCCCAGAATACACCTCCGGAGCTGCCCCTTGTGTGCAGTGGTATACGGCGGAAGGCCAACTCTCTTCTACCACCAATTCCGTTGAAGGCACTTCAACGGGAATTGGTGGCCTAAAAACACCAGCCGGTACCAGAAACCATGCCTACTACGGCCTCTACGACTTGGCCGGCGGAGCTTTCGAATACACCCTTGCCAACTACAACTGCGTCCCCGGTACCTCTGGCTTTACCCAAGCCGAGCTAGGAACCACCGGCAGCCCTTGCAACCCCAGCACCGGAGCTTACACCAAGTACATCACCACCTATCTAGCTCCACCGCTCACGGGATCAAACGACGTCACCGGCGGTCGCCACAACTTTACCCCGGGCAGCCCAAATACCTACCACAGCCTAACCAACGCTCTGCAAGAGACCGGTGGTTGGAATAGCGACTACACAGCCGGTACTACATCCTCCAACCCCTGGTTTCAACGCGGAGGCAATGCTAGAAACGAAGAACTAGCCGGCGTCTTTGACTCCAACGCCTATACCGGCGGACCATCCACGACCAGCCTCGGCTACCGAACAGTACTCACCCACACCGACCAGGCCCAACCCGAGCAACCAGCAGCCGGAGCCATCCAAAGCTTTAGCCTGCTACAATGTGCAGCCATGCAACCCGGAGAAACCAAGAAACTCTACGACGAACGAGACAAGAAAGAATACAGAGTAAGAAAGATGCCCGACGAAAAGTGTTGGATGATGGACAATCTAGCCTACGCTGGGGGAACAGCAAACGGCGGAACTAACTACTTTGGGGATGAGCATGCCCTAACCTTTGCCACAGCCACAGACACCTCCTCCTGGACAACCTCCACCGGCATCACCACCCGCTACGTGACGACCAACAACTACACTGGCTCGGACCAAAACAGCGCTGGTGGCCAACTGATCCAGAATACAACGGGTACTCTATATAGCGGCACCCAATGCACCAATAGCGTGACAGGTAATCCACCCATGGATAGTAAGTGCCTATCCTACCTCTACAACTTCTGCTCTGCAGCAGGTTTAGACAGCACTACTACACCAACTTGTGCAGCAGCCGTCAACACCGGCTCCGGAACTGGCTATGCTACAAACGGAGTTATTGGTAAACAAGGCGGTAAGGGTGGTGAGTCCAAAGGCAATACCAACGCGGGCAACCCGAGCAACGTTAACTCCACCACGAACGGAACTATCTGTCCAGCAGGTTGGAGATTACCGCAAGGCAGAGACAACTCTTCCGGAACAAACGATACCAACAACGAATGGGCTATCCTGAACGGCTCTATGAACACCGGAACTCTGTCCGCAACGAACACAGGAACAGGCTCTGGCTATTACCAAAACTGGCAACCCAACGCAACAACTGGTGGCAACGACGCTTGGCGCTCTTCCTTTGGCACCGTTTCTTCTGGGTACTTCGGCCCGGGCAACGGGTTGGGCAATCAGTCCACGTACGCCTACTGGTGGTCGTCGTCGCTGTACAGCAGCACCTACGCTTACCGCGCGTACGTCCGTAGCTCCGCCGTCAGCCCTGGCACGAGCTACAGCGTTAAGTACAGCGGGTTTGCAGTTAGGTGCGCTTTCCCATAGAATTGAAGGCCGCTGAACCTTCGTGGCAGCTACCGGCGTCTATTGGAGTATGATATAATGCGGTGTAGAAAGAAGGGAGTGACTATGGACGGAAATCAGATTAGGGATAGGTTTTTGAATTTTATGAAAAAACGAGGGCATGCGGCGGTTGCGCCGGCGCCGTTGGTGCTGGAAAATGACCCGACCACTCTGTTCACTGGCTCGGGCATGCAGCCTTTACTGCCGTATCTGCTCGGTAAAGAACACGAGGCTGGGGTGCGGTTGACTGATGTGCAAATGTGTGTGCGAGTGCAAGACATTGAAGACGTGGGCGATAACCGGCACGATACTTACTTTGAAATGTTGGGCAACTGGAGTTTGGGTGATTATTTTAAGGAAGAGCAAATTCGGCAGTTTTTTGAGTTTTTGGTGGACGAGGTTGGGTTGGACCCGGGACGAATCTACGCGACCTGCTTTATTGGTGACGAAGAAAATGGCATACCGCGCGATACGGAATCGGCAGAGATTTGGCAGAAGTTGTTTGCGGAAAAGGGAATTGAAGCTAAGATCGCCGAGATTGGCGATGCGAAGGCTGGCGACAGGCGGGGGATGAAACCGGGCGAACGGATATTTTTTTACAATGACAAAGAGAATTGGTGGAGTCGGTGTGGTGGAATCAAAACTACACCGATTGGTGACCCGTGTGGGCCAGATTCAGAAGTGTTCTATGACTTTGGCGAGGCAGCGCATCAGCCGGGGTTTGGATTGGCGCATCCGGCTTCTGATTCCGGGCGGTTTATAGAGATTGGCAACCAAGTGTTTATGGAATACCGCCGCAAAGAGGACGGTTCGTTTGAACCGCTGTCTGCCAAGAATGTGGATTTTGGTGGGGGTCTGGAGCGGATTGCGGCTGCGGCTATTGATACGCCGGACATTTTTGAAACGAGCTTGTTTAGGCCGATCATCACCGAACTGGAGAGGATTAGTGGCAAGGAATATGCAGGGAATCAGGCGGAGATGCGAGTGGTTGCTGACCATTTGCGCACGAGCGTTTGTTTGGCTGCGGCTGGCCTAGTTCCCAGTAACAAAGAGCAGGGGTATGTGATGCGCCGACTGGTGCGAAGAGCGGTTCTGAAGGCACTGAGTTTGGGCATTGAACAGAACTTGATTGAGGCGACTGTGCCCGCGATTGTGGGTATATATCGTGATTCTTACCCAACTTACGCTAAGCAACAAGATATGATAGTTCAAGTTTTGCAAAAAGAGGAAAAAGCGTTTAGACAGACACTCAAACGAGGACTGCGGGAGCTAGATAAACTCGGACGGGTGGGAGATGGTGCAAAGGTCAAGATTTCTGGCGAAGATTTGTTTATGCTGCAAGATACGTTTGGCTTTCCTTTGGAACTTTCGGTTGAGGAAGTTGCGATGCGGGGGATGGAATTGTCGAAAGGCCACAGAGCCGAGTTTGATGTGAAGCTAGCCGAGCAGCGCGAGCGTTCGCGGACGGCAACTAAAGGCGTATTTAAGGGTGGATTGAGCGACCACTCGGACAAAGACGTGCAGTACCATACGGCGGCACACTTGTTGATGGCGGCTTTGCGCCAGGTATTGGGCGACTCAGTGGCGCAAAAAGGGAGTAATATTACCGCAGAACGAATTCGCCTAGACTATTCTTGGGACGAGAAGTTGACGGATGGGCAAAAAGCGGAAATTGAAAAACTGGTGAATGATGCGATATACGCAGACATGCCAGTGGTGTGCTCGGAGCATGATACCGACTATGCTTTAGGCGAGCTGGGTGCGACCGGCGCATTTCGCGACAGGTATGGTGATAAGGTCAAAGTTTATACTGTTGGGTCTGAACAGAAACCGGTTTCGCGGGAGGTCTGCGGCGGTCCACATGTGGAAAATACCCGAGAGCTACATAAGAACGGCGAAAAGTTTAAGATAATTAAAGAGGAATCGTCTTCGGCTGGGGTGCGGAGAGTGAAGGCGGTTTTGGCCTGAAATTACTGTTGCATTAGCGCTGGCGATGCCATATAATGGGAGTATCTGACCGACATGGAAGATGTTGGATAAGGAGGTACATTCCAAGAAAATGTTGGATAAGGAGGTACATTTCAATGGGAAAAAGTGTGGCGGAACTTAAGTTTAACTTCGGGCCAATGGGCTGTGGGAAAACAATAGATTTACTTCGAGCCGCGTACAGCTACGAAGAAAAAGGACTTGAAGTGGCTATAATGAAACCGGCCGTGGACACGAAGGCTAACCAGAACATCCAGAGCCGGATTGACGGCTTTGAACGGTCAGTGAACTACTTAATTTGCCCCGGATGTAATATATTGGAGGTAATTCGGCGCAAGTTTAGTAAGGTGAGTTGCGTGATTATTGACGAGGCGCAGTTTTTGTCGGCGGAACAGATTGACCAGTTGCGCGCAGTCACGTTGCGGCTGGGAATTCCAGTCACGTGCTATGGGTTGCGCACGGACCGCTTTGGTGAACTGTTTCCGGGCTCGACTCGGCTACTGGCGATTGCAGATCGACTGGTGGAAATGGACACGATTTGTGAGTGCGGCAGTAAAGCGACCATGACCGGGTGCTTTGTTGACGGCAAATTCACGACGAAGGGCGCGAATGGCGCTGGTCAGGTTCTGATTGACGGCGCGACCGAGGCGCGATATGTAGCGCTGTGCCCGAGGTGTCACGCAGATTACACTAACGGTGTATACGGTAAGGAGGTGTTGTAGAAATGAATGGACGGTATATTGTCCTTGAAGGCCAGGATGCGACTGGTAAGTCAACACTGGCTAATAGGCTGGCGGAGCACTATCGCAGGCAGGGGCGAAAAGTGGTCGTGATGCACGAACCGGACGGCGACCTGCCGAGCGCCAAAGTCTTGCGAACACTGCTTAAGAAAAAGGCGTATGATCTTGACCCCCATTCCTTAGTGTTGCTGTTCACGGCCGCCCGCAATGAACTGTGGCGAAAGCTAGCGGAGCCTTGCTTGGCCAAAGACGGGGTGGTGATTTCGGCCCGGAATTGGTGGTCAACTTTAGCTTATCAGGGCTATGGGTTCGGCATCGACTTGGGTTTTATTGAGGAGTTGACGAGAAAGTGCCTGCCGGAAAGATATGTTAGCCCGGATTGGGGCGTGATTTTGGTGCTGGATGATGCCGAAAGAGATAAACGACGGTTCGGTAGGGAATATGATTCCTCCAAAGATACGTATGAATCGCAATGCGATGACTTCCAGCGAGCCGTCACTAATTCTTACTACAAAATCGCCAAGAAGTACCGAGTGCCGGTGATGGATGCTTCGCCACCGCCGGACGAGCTGTTTAGAAATGTCTTAAAGCTCTTTATGCAAAACGCCCCCGATTAATACAGGGGGTGTTCCTTTATTTGTCAAAATGTGGTAAGATGGGCCGATATGGAAATGGCAAGAATTAGAAATGTGGCGATCATCGCGCACGTTGACCACGGCAAGACTACGCTGGTGGACGGGCTGTTGAAGCAGTCAAAAACCTTTCGGGAGAATCAGGCGGAGATGTCGCAGACGCTGATTATGGATTCTGGCGACCAGGAGCATGAGCGGGGAATCACCATTACGGCCAAAACTACGGCAGTGCGATGGGACTCTGGCGACGGCGATTATAAAATCAACATTATTGACACGCCGGGGCATGCTGATTTTTCGGGCGAAGTTGAAAGAACTTTGAATATGGCGGATGGCGTGCTATTGGTAGTAGATGCGCAGGAGGGGCCGATGCCGCAGACTAAGTTTGTTCTGCGTAAGGCATTGGAACTTGGCTTGAAGCCGATCGTGGTGATAAACAAAATTGACAAGCCGGCCGCAAGGATTTCGGAAGTTTTGGATGAAGTTTCAGATTTGTTTCTGGA
>QMCD01006876.1_pt1 | contig 10103 bp, 10 predicted proteins | sample 1821841 | NCBI WGS metagenome assembly QMCD01 (sample SAMN01991225, study PRJNA193472) | Termite gut metagenome, whole genome shotgun sequencing project. | isolation source: worker | host: Macrotermes natalensis
CATGGCCGGCTTGGATTCCGGCTTCGCGACGTTCTTCACCGCTTTGACGGCGGGTTTCTTGGGTGCCGGTTTGGTGGCCTTCTTTGCCGGCGCGGCGGTTTTCTTGACTGCCTTGGGTTTTTCTGATTTTGCCATAATGTCCCCTTTGTGAAAGTATCCTCTGATTGGTTTATCGGCAGTCTTCGCAACCGGATGCAGGGAAGTTGATGAGAACCGTAAGGCCCCGCATGTGACGATTGAGAAAATTCAAGTCAAACCTCTCTATTAAACCCTGTGTAACATAATGAAAAACAAGGAGTTAATTGCTATTTTTCTGTTTTTTTAGTGGCTTAAGCAGACATGTCAAGTATACTATAAGTATATCAATAACAATAACTTAAAAAGAAAGGGGGTGTTTGCCCAAATATTTCCAGCCGGCGCTTCCGGGCATGACCGCTCGAATTGCCCTCCGGAAGCGCAAGGAAACGAAAAAAGCCCCGGCGGCAACCGGGGCGATAACCCAACCGAGGGCGGCGAGGTGCCGGGCAAGCCGACAGTCGCCCTCTATGACAAAGGCATTGTATCCCCCGCAGTGCCTCAGCGCAAGGAAAAGGCAATGCAACGCCGGAAGAAATGCACACCTAAGCAGAGCAGGAAAGGCCGCGTCAATAAGTCCAAGGCGCGGCGGGCTGCGCCCCGTCGCCACCAGAGCAAATACTGCAATTAATCTCATGAGCAACTGCTTGGCCTGAACATCGCCCAAACTCATTTGGCCGGAGCACAAACTGCGTACATTCAAGAGGAGAAATCATGGCACATGAACTGAGCAACGTGAGCGGTCAGTACGAAGCGGCCTTCGTGGTCAACGGCAAACTTCAGCCGCCGTGGCACGGCCTGGGGACTTACTGCGATTCCCATATGACGCCCCACGAGGCTCTGCGGGAAGCGCACATGGAATGGGATGTTGGCACCGTCCCGATGCGGTACACCTTCAAGGATGAGATCATCACAGTCTCCGACAAGCGGGCGGTGATCCGGATGGACACGGGCTTGCAGCTCGGCGTTGTTGGCAACTCCTACGTCGCCATGCAGAACAAGGAGCAGGCTGAATTCATCGAAGCGCTGGTCGGCGAGGGATTGGGCTGCGTGGAATGCGTCGGTGCTCTGTTCTCCGGAAGGAAGACGTTCTGGACGATTCGGGTGCCGGGCAATATGGTTGTCGGCGGCAGCGACAGCAAGGACTTCGTGGAGAAGTATCTCATCGTCTCCAATAGCAACGACGCCAGCATGACCTTCCGCGCCTTCTGGTCGCCGATCCGCGTGGTCTGCAACAACACCCTCAAGGCGGCGCTGCACCGCCGGTCAGTCAAGGATTCTGTGTCGATATACCACACCACCAACATGAAAGCCAAAATCGACGAAGCCCGGAAGATCCTGAATCTCGCCTCGGCCTACTACCGGGAAATCAACGACGTATACAACCAGATGCGGGACACGCCCGTCCATGACGGCATGATCCAGCAATTTCTCGACGCGGTTTTCCCAAAGCCCGAGAAGGAAGAGAGTATCCGCGCCGCCACCATCTGCGCACAGAACCGGCAGCAGGTCATGGCGCTCTTCCAAGACAGAAGCGTTCCCGGCGTCACAATGTCCGGCAGAACGGTTTGGGGCCTGTACAACTCCATCACCCACCGGACGAGTCATCTCGGGAACGACTACGTGCAATCCGAGGCTCCGCAGGACAAGGCGTCCGCCAGAATGAACTCCCTCATGTTTGGCGGGACGCGGGAGAAGCTGAACCAGACGGCGTTCGATTCCTGCCTTGCGCTGATGGGGGCGAACTGAGGGTGTTGGACAATTCGGCGGGAAGCGGAGGGGTTCCCCTCCGCTTCACTGCTGCGGAAAGGACGGTTATGTCAAAACATACGCCGGGGCCGTGGTGTGCTGTGAATGAGAATGAAATACACGACAGGAAGGCGGAGTTTGATGACGACGGAGCAGTGGTTGGAGATAGACCCAATTTAATCGCAAAAGCAGAATACCACCCCGGCGGATGGACTACCGAAGCGGGATACGAAATAATGAAGGCAAATGCCCGTCTCATCGCCGCCGCGCCCGAAATGCTCACCGCTCTTGAACTGGCGATGCGGGCGCTGAACACAGCACCGCGAATCCGCATCGGCGAGACGGACAGCTACAAGATTGCGGCGACAGTGTCCGCCGTCATAAAAAAAGCGAAAGGCGAGTAAGATGGCGACGAACATTCTCACGATAATGCCGGATACCCTGCGAGCCTCGACCTTCATCATCGACGACGCACTCATGAAAGCCAAGGGATGGTATCACGGCTGGCATGAATCGTTCGAACGCGAGGATTGGTATGTGGATGTATTTGAGGATGACAGTAAAGCGGAAAAATACCTGAGCGAAGTTCGCGCAGGAAACATCGAAAGGCGGAAATCATGAAACTTTATACGGTCGGCTACATGGGCTGGAAGCTCGACGAACTGGTCGAGCGAATCAACTCCTTGGGAGGCGATCCCAAGGTGTACGACGTTCGGTACAGTCCCTACTCCCGGAACAGGGATTTCACGCGGACGTCGTTCTCCGATAAACTCGGTAGTGCCTACGTCCACGCCAAGGGGCTCGGGAACATCAACTACCGGGGCGGGCCGATCAAGTTGGCGGATCCTGAACCCTGGTATATGATCGTGAAGCGCGATCTGGATGCCGGCCACCCCGTCATCCTCATGTGCGCGTGCTGGAATCTCGCCGAGTGTCATCGGTTGGTCATCGCCAACGAAATAGCGAAACGTTACAGCATAGAAGTAGAGCATCTTACGAGAAAGAAGACAGAAACGACAGAAAAAGCGGACCGGAAGGTACTTTTTTAGAAGAAAAATAGAAATTTCGAAGAAAGTTGTTGACAACTATTTTTCCTTTGTGTAATTGGAGGGGGTAGGGGGTGGGTGAAACAAAGAACGAAGTGCGAAGCGCTTCGTAAAGTCCTTTCTCCTGAAAGTATTCGCCTGCGAATGTCGCCCAGTTGGCCGGGCATCTGCCTTCCAAGCAGATCAACGCCAGTTCGAGTCTGGCCATTCGCTCCACAATTTGGTAGCCAGGGCGTCGGCGGGAGTCATGACCCGCTGCCAGCCTGACGGCAGGAACTTCAAGACGCGCTGACGGGGCCGATCCCTCGTCGCGCGTCTTTTTTGTTTCGCCCTGGCCGCAGGTATAAGGGGGCGTTGCGCGCCATGTTCACCGGGTCGATTCAAGCATTCACCAGAAGCCGTATCTCCGAAATGTCCGCGAACTGGACAGGGCGGAAGGTGTACGTAGCCTGCTCCGGGAACTTCACAGTCGAGCGCCTCCTTTCCCTTCAACCCGGCATTGCCGCTATCCACAGCAATGACGTGTCGATCTACAGCTGCGCCCTTGGTGCCTGCCTTACCGGGAAGCTCTTCCCGATTCAGGTGAAGTCCAGCGACCCGAAGTATGCCTTCCTCCAAGGCTACCTGGGCGACGCGCTCTCCGTCACGGCAACCCTCATGTTATGCACAGACTGGCTCAAAATCTCGGACAAGCAGGGCGCGTATTTCGACCGGATGAATGCAAACTTTCTTCGCAGCTGGAAGGCCCGCCACACCGAGACGATGGAGCGCATCAAGAAGGCAACCGAGGGAACCAGGGTGTCAAGCTACTTCGCCGGCGACTGCGTGGAGTTCCTGGAGCAGGCCGACAAGGACAGCGTTGCGATCTCATTCCCCCCCACCTACAAGGGCGGGTACGAGCGACTGTACAGGAAATTCGAGGAAGTCTTTGCATGGCAACAGCCTTCCTATGAGATTTTTACGCAAGAGCGGTTTGACAGATTCGAAAAGGCACTGTTCGCGTTCCGCACATGGATGACGCTAACCGACTATGACCGGGAGACATTGCGCGGGTATTGCGTCGGTGTCAATCAGACATCTCTACGCAGCAAGCCAGTTTACACGTATTGCAACGAGGGTGCGGGCAAGATTGCTTTCCCGCACCAGCGCGTCGGCCAGCTCCCCCGGCCCATCTGTTCGGAGGAAGTCAGCTGCTCCGGTATCCTCGCAATCTCGGCCATCAAACCGGACGTAATGAACGCGCTCCGGAGCCTGTTTCTCGACCCCTACATCGCCCCGGCCCTGCCGCAGTACAACTTCGCCGTGCTGTATGAGGGGAAGATCGTCGGCGCTGTCGGCGTGTCCAGTCCCACCATGCTCGGCAACTTCTGCGACGTGTACATCATGAGCGACTTTGCCGTGCGTCCTAATCCGCACAAGCGCCTGTCCAAGCTCATCCTCGCGGCCATCCTGAGCACGGATTTCAAGGAATGGCTGGAGCAGCTTATGGGCCGGCGCCTGTCGGTGATCGGCACCACTGCCTTCACCAACAACGCCGTCAGTATGAAGTACCGGGGGTTGTTCGATCTGTACAGCCGTAAAGAGGGCAAGCAAGGCGAAAAGAACAAGCTGAACTACACCGCCGAAATGGGCCGGTGGAGCCTGAAGGAAGGGTTTGACTGGTGGCTCGAAAAGCACGCGAAACACAGATTGAGCGCCTGAATTATCGTCTGGGAGAGTCCGGGTACGCGCTCGCCATCGTGCCGGTGGCGGAACTGCGCCTGTTGGACAAGAACGCCCGGTATATGCCGAACGAGCAGTTCCGGATCCTCGTCTCCAACATCAAGGCCGATGGCGCGCTCACCAGTGTCCCCCTCTGCGTGAAGGAGGCTGACGGCGGGTACTCCGTCCTCTCCGGCAATCACCGCGTCATGGCGGCGAAAGAGGCCGGCTTGAGGAGATCCCCGTCCTCTACACCGACCGCCCCATGGACAGGCAGCAGCGCATCGCGGTGCAGCTCTCGCACAACGCCCTCGCCGGCAAGGATGACGGGCGTATTCTGAAGGAGCTATTTGATGAGATCGAGGATGTCGGCCTGAAGTTCTATTCCGGCATTGACGACTCGATTCTGGACAACATCATGAAGATCAGTCTGCCGCCGCTCTCCGAAGCCCCCCAAGACTACCGCCAGCTCTCCTTCGTGTTCCTCCCTGAAGAGGAAGAGCGCCTTGAAATCGCATTCCGGGAGGCGTTCGACGCGGCCCGGGGCGAGAAGGTCTATCTCTGTCGGTTCGGCGACTATGACCGTCTGCTGGACTCTTTGGAATCTGTCAAGAAGGACGCCGGGGTGAAGAATACCGCCACCGCCATGATGCTGCTCCTCGACGTTTTCGATGCGCACAAGGACACGCTGAGGGATCTTCTCGCGGCCAAGTACGGGAAGAAGGAGTAGACGCATGGCCAGGCAGTTGAAAAACCTCCCCGGCAGTCCCGACAACGTGGCGTCGCAGGAGCGCAGGATCAAGGTTCTCAACTACCGCATCCAGCACCAGAGCTTGAGGGCCATCGCCAACAAACTCGGAGTGTCGCACCAGACGGTCAAAAACGACCTCGACAAGGCGATGGAGGAACTGCACGGGACGGAGACGCAGCGCACGGCCGACTATCGGATGATGGAGTTGCAGCGCCTCGAAGTGGCATGCTCCGCCATCATGCGCAAGGTTCTCGATGGCGACATTTCGGCGATTGACGAGTACCGGAAGCTGGGCGAATCGCGCCGGAAGCTACTCGGGCTGGACAGCCCAACGTCCGTCAAGCTGGATGCGGATATCAGCGGAGAGGCAAAGGAATCGGCCGTCCCTCGTCTGGAAGTGGTGTTTGTCGATCCGGGGAAACCTGATGGGCCCGAAATATAAGCTGATAGTTCCACGCGTCTATCAGTTTTTATACCGGCCATACAGGTACAAAGGCGCATACGGAGGTCGTGGTGGAGGGAAATCCTGGGCGTTTGCAGACGCGTTGATTGCAAAGACCCATGATCAAAAACTGCGAGTTCTTTGTGCGCGAGAGCTCCAGAATTCAATCAAGGATAGCGTCCATAAGCTCCTGAAGGACGAAATCCATCGGATGGAATTGTCGAAGTATTTTCGCATCACGAAGGAGACGATTGAAAGCCGGGTCACGGGAAGTGAGTTCGCATTCAAGGGACTGCGGCACATTGGGCAGGACATCAAATCTCACGAAGGCGCTGATATTTGCTGGGTCGAAGAAGCGCATTCGGTCAGCGAGGAAAGTTGGAATATCCTTCGGCCGACGATTCGAAAACCGGGCAGTGAAATATGGGCGTCGTGGAACCCGTACAAACTCAAAGATCCTGTCCATGAGTTCATGGTCAACAACCCGGCGCCCGATTGCTACGCCGCAAAAGTTGGCTGGCAGGACAATCCTTGGTTCCCGGAGGTTCTGGAAGCTGAACGCCAGGACATGCTCCGAAAGAACCCCAAGTTGTACCGCCACGTGTGGGATGGCGAGCCGCTGGTTGACGACGAGCTGGTGATATTCCGTGAATCGTGCATTCGGTTCTACAACCCGAGCGAGCTTCCCGAGCGGTTTGAAGAGGTCATCCAATCGTGGGACTTGGCGTTTAAGGATAAGCAGGAATCCGACTTCGTGGTCGGTCAGGTATGGGGAAAACTCAAGGCCAACTATTACCTGTTGGATCAGGTGCGCGGAAGAATGTCGTTTACCGAAACAATACGCGCAATCCTTGCCTTGTCGCGCAAATGGCCAAAGGCGTATGCCAAACTTATTGAAGACAAAGCGAATGGCCCCGCAGTTTTGGATGCGCTTCGAAATGAGGTGTCGGGACTGAGAGGCATAGAGCCATACGGGAGCAAGGTCGCCAGGGCGCACGCAGTCTCCGCGCTTTGGGAGGCCGGTAATGTCCACTTGCCGATGGCAGCCTATTGTCCGTGGATTGGCGATTTCATCGCGGAAATAACGAGTTTTCCGGTTCAGGCAGAGCATGACGATCAGGTGGACGCGATGACTCAGGCGTTGAATGAAATGGACGGTTCTTCTCTCGCTGTTTGGGATAACTACTTGAAATGACAGCCGCAGTCGAACAATCCGAAAAGTCATTCGCCACGCTCGACGGTATGTCGAATGTGCTGTCCCGGCTGGAAAGTGCCTCCGGCGTGTCCCGGCTTGGCGAGTCGTCGGGTGTGCTGCGGTTGACCAGCCAGCCCGCCATTCTGGGCGATATGTACCGGATGAGCTGGCTGGCGCGGCGCATCGTCGATTGTGTCGCCGACGACATGGGGCGCGACGGCATCGAACTCACGGTTCCAGAGAACCAGGACGCGGTGAAAGCATTTGAGGATGCGGAGCAGACAACCGGGCTATGGGATGACATCACGGACTGCATCCGCTGGGGCCGGCTCTACGGAGGCGGGCTTGCCGCAATCATCATCGATGGGCAGGATCCGGCCACGCCGCTCGATGCCGCCACAATCGGCATCGGGCAGTACAAGGGCCTCATGGTTTTCGACCGCTGGGAGGTCACGCCGTCTTCGGACGCCATCGCCGAGCTCGGCCGCGATTTCGGCCATCCCGTTTTCTACACGGTCAACGAAACGAACGTGCGCTTCCATTACTCCCGCGTCATTCGCTTTTTCGGAGCGCCCCTGCCGAAGAAGGAGGCCCGCCGGGAACAGTTCTGGTCGGCAAGCGTTCTCGAAAAGGTTGCCGACGAGATTGCGCACGTGAAGACGGGGGATGCGGGCGTTGCGAATCTTCTGCGGTTTGCCCACCTCCGCATATTCAGCATCGAGGACTACCGTGAGATGATCGCCTCCGGAGGGGATACTGAGGGCAGGGTAATCAAGCACTTCTCCGCGATAGCCAAAATGCAGAACATCCTCGGCGCGACGATTCTGGACGGGAAGGACAAATTCCAGACGACCACCTATTCCTTCGCCGGAGTGCGCGACGTGCAACAGGGATTGATGGAGCGGGTCTCCGGGGGCGCGGAGATCCCCATGACAAAGCTCACAGGCGAATCGCCGGGCGGCTTGAACGCCAACGGCGAGAGCATGGAGCGGTCCTACTACGAAAAGGTGATGCGGGATATGGAGCGCGACCTGCGCCCGTCCCTGAACCGCATCATTCCCGTGATCCTTCAAAGCGCCTTGGGGCATGTTCCGGAGGGCTGGTCGTTCCAGTTCCGGCCGCTCTATCAGTTGCGCGATTCCGAGAAGGCCGTTGTGCTCAAGGATGAAATCGCGCCTGTTGTCGAGCTTCACGGCGCCGGGCTTCTGGACACTCCCTCCGCGCTTGAGGAGATACAGGGCATCGGGAAAAAGTATGGCCGGTTTTCCTGCTTGACGCCGGGAAAAATCAAGGAAATCGCGAACGAACCGCCGCCTGCGGAGTCGCTTGGTTTAGGGGGGCTGTTCAATGCCGAAGAAGCGGAATAGCGGCTTCGCGGGATTTGAGGCGAGCCAGGCGATAGTCAACAACTACGCCCGCCAGCTCCGCAGTTTGCTGCGGGAGATCACCCGAATCCGAAGCGTCCTGACGACGAAAAGCATGAGTGATGTCGAGATGCTACTCAAGGCGGATGAGGTCAACGCTGCCCTGCACAAATACGCGGAGTTCATCGAGCCGTGGGCGTCTGATGTCGCGGCCAAGACAATCAATGCGGTCAACGCGAAGAACGTCAAAACATGGCGCTCGCTCTCCAGCGGAATCAGGAGGCAGCTCTCAAACGGGTTCGGCGATGCAATGATTGGCATGACGATCCAGAACAGGATTCGCTACAACGTCTCTCTGATACGAAGCCTCCCGGAAGAGTCCGGGGACAGGATTGCCCGCATGGTTCGCGTCGGCCTTGCCGAAGGCAAGAGGAGCGACACTCTCGCGCAGGAGTTGATGACAACGGAGAAGTTCACGGTGAGCCGCGCCAACCTGATCGCCCGGACGGAAATCAGCAAGGCGACGACGGAAATCACCCGCGTCCGCGCTATTGGCTTCGACAGCCTTGGCTATTTTTGGCGGACAAGCCACGACGGCGCGGTGAGGGAAAGCCATGCGGGCATGGAGGGGGTGTTTGTCAGATGGGACTCTCCTCCGACCTTGGACGGCATGACCGGCCATGCCGGGGAGTTCCCGAACTGCCGGTGTTACCCGGAGGTGGTTGTTCCCGCATGGGAGATGGATGCCGCATGAATATGACGCTGACGCAAGACCACGGCATGTTCTTCACGACGGCAAAGCTCTCCGAAAACATGGAGATGACGCCGGAGGGATTCCTGCTCTGCCGCAACGTCCCCGTGGCGAGGACGGGGAGCCTGCTCTACGGCGCACACGAGGTTCCCATGGCCCCCGGCGTGACCGGCGATGTTGAAGTGATTCGCGAGGACGAGGATCTCTTCAATACAGCCACGATGGCGTCGCTGAACGGCAAGGATGTCACGCTGCGGCACCCGGACAAGTTCATCTCTGCCGAGAATTGGCGGAATGTGTCGCGGGGGACGGTTCTTGATCCGCGCCGTGGTTCGGGAACCGAAAGCGACCTTCTGTTTGTGGACGTGCTTGTCAAGGACGCCGAGTGCATCCGCAAGGTCCGCCATGACGGGCTGCGGCAGATTTCCCTCGGGTATCACGCAAACTACGTTCCGCTCGCGCCCGGCAAGTGCCGCCAGCGCGGCATGATTGTGAATCACGTGGCTTTGGTTGAACAGGGGCGGTGCGGCGAGCGTTGCGCTGTCCGGGACGAAATGACGGAGGAAGCGAAAATGGACGATCAGAAGGTTCTTGATGCGGAAAAGCGCGGTATGGAAACCGGATTCCTTGCCGCCGCCAAGGCGTTCTTTCAAGGGAAGACGACCAAGGACGAGGGTGCTCCGCCGGAGAAGAAGGAAAGCGATGAAGTCGCCGCGCTCAAAAAGCGGATCGCAGAACTCGAAGCCCAGGCAAAGGACAAGAAGACCAAGGATGACGACGAGGAGGAAGAAAAGAAGAAGAAGGAGACTGCCGACAAGAAGCACGCTGCGACCATGGATGCCGCCGCCGTCTCCGAACTCCTTTCCGTCGCCGGCATCATAGCGCCGGGCTACAAGCCCACCACCGACGCCCTCGCCTCCCCGGAAGCCATGAAGCGCGACATTCTGGCGAAAGCCTACACGGCTGATGCGCAGAAGACGGGCGCGGCCGGCTTCATCGAGCTTTTCGCCGGCAAGGAGCCGAAGTTCG